>Ga0208184_100015_pt1 | contig 305844 bp, 266 predicted proteins | sample Virmet3651_4511_FD_185736 | JGI IMG/M metagenome (GOLD analysis project Ga0208184, IMG submission 185736) | Marine viral communities from the Southern Atlantic ocean transect to study dissolved organic matter and carbon cycling - metaG... | ecosystem: Environmental > Aquatic > Marine > Oceanic ... | reverse complement strand
CCCATAATCTTACCCTAAGATTGTTTACTTGATCTATATTTCTATGAACGTAAAACCGTTTTTTATATCCGATTTTGGAGGCGCAAATATAGAACGATTATCTAACCCCACAAGCACTTTTTGAAAGTATTTTTAAAATAATTTTATAACACCTTGTTTACAACAAGTTACATTCTTAAAGTTTTTGAAAAAAGTTCTTTCTGCTGCAATTGGAATGCTTCGGTAGTCGAACAAATAACAAAACAAAACTCTTCCGCTAGGGTATTTTCACGCTTTTGGGTCTAAAAAACAATTCATCATTATAATATGACAACTGGGTAGTTCTATTTACTCATAATTCTACAGCGCTTTTACATTTGCTTCAGTATTCATTTAAAAATCACAATCATGAAAACAACAGTTTTACTATTAATAACTTTTACCAGCTTAATCAGCTACTCTCAAGAAACGAGCTCTATCACAGTTACTATTAATAATGTCCCCAACAACAAAGGCGTTGTAGGTTATGGACTTTATTCTAAAGATAATTTTATGGTAGCTGCTCCGGTTAAAGCAGCAGAGAGCAACATCACCAACGGTAAGACTACGGTAACCTTTGAAGATGTTCCGTTGGGCACATACGCTATCTTATGCTATCATGATAGTAACGGAAACGGCAAAATGGATTTTGAAACTAATGGAATGCCTACCGAAGCATACGGCGGATCGAATAATGTCATGGCTATGGGACCTCCACGATGGGAGGATTGTAAATTTGAATTGACTGAAAAACCTGTGGAGTTAGAAATTAGATTCTAAAAAAAGGCAGGTAACTATTATGGTCTGAAATTCATTTATAATTATATAGAGAAAATCAATATGTCGCCCTATTTTTGAAATATAATTAGACACTATGACGATCACACAATTGAAATATGTTTTGGCAGTCGCCGAAAATCAAAACTTTACTAAGGCTGCGGAAAAGACATTTGTCACGCAGCCTACGCTAAGTATGCAAATTCAGAAATTAGAAGATGAGCTGGACATTTTAATTTTTGACCGAAGCAAAAAACCTATCGAACTTACTGATATAGGAAGCAAAATTGTTACACAGGCGCGTAATATTGTAAACGAGGCCAATCGTATTTCAGACATCGTTGACCAGCAAAAAGGTTTTATTGGTGGCGAGTTTAAACTTGGTGTTATCCCAACGGTGATGCCAACCTTACTCCCTATGTTTCTTCGGAATTTCATTAACCGATATCCTAAGGTTAAACTGAAAATCGAAGAATTACCTACAGACACTATTGTAGAACGCTTAGCCGAAGGTCATCTTGATGCGGCAATCGCAGCTACCCCGCTTCAGCTTGAAGACATAAAAGAGCGTCCTTTATATTATGAGCCTTTTGTTGCATACGTTCCTGCAAATCATGCGCTGCATAACATTCAGAAATTAACCACCGCAGATTTAGATCTTAATGACATGCTGTTATTAGAAGATGGGCACTGTTTTAGGGATGGAGTTGTGAATCTATGCAAGACCAATCGCAATTATGAAGAGGAGACTTTTTCATTAGAGAGCGGAAGTTTTGAAACACTAGTAAGGCTGGCGAATGAAGGACTTGGTATGACGCTTTTACCCTATTTGCATACTTTAGACATTAAAGACGAGGAGAAAAAGTATCTGCACCACTTTAAAGAACCGGCGCCCGCTCGGGAAGTGAGTCTCTTGTATCATAAAAGCGAATTAAAAATGCAAATTATTGAAGCGTTACGCGCAACAATTGCCGGGGTGGTTAAAGGAGCAATAACCTTTCAAAACGTACAAATTATTAGTCCGTTACCACAAACGCAGGGAGCCTTTAGAAAATAAAGAGACTATTAGTTATTAAAAAAGCGACTCAAAATTGAGTCGCTTTTTTAATATTTAGTGCTAGGCGTTGAGATAAATCATACATTGATTAAGGTCTGGATTTGTTTTTACCAAATCTTCAATCCATTCTTTCAATTCCTCAATTTCATACGGTAGTAATCGCTTTGCTGCTTTTTGTAGTTCCTTGCAAAAAAGTACACTGTCAAAACTTACTTTTTTAAGAATAGTTTTGGTGTACTCAAACATTGCTCTTGCCATATTTGATTAGTTTAGGTTAAAATTTTTGTTAGGTAATTTTGGGCTATAAACAGGTTTTTTTAGGAATTCCGTTAAAAATAAGGCTTTAAATCAAAATAATATGTTAAAAATTTAAAATCCTACCGCTTTCCTAGAAATTAAAATCTATTATCCCCATCAAGCAAATCACCTAAACCTCCTAAGATGCTGCCTTCTCCTTTATCCTTACCTCCCATTTGTGGAGCAGCAGCCCAAACGCGTTTTGCTAAACGGCTAAAAGGTAACGACTGGATGTAAACCGTTCCCGGACCGGTCAAGGTTGCAAAGAAAACTCCTTCTCCACCAAAAATGGTATTTTTAATCCCGCCAACAAACTCGATATCATAGTTAACCGTGTGGTCAAAACCAATGATACACCCGGTATCAACTTTTAGTTTTTCACCAAGACCTAATTCTTTTTTATAAGTAGTTCCACCGGCGTGAACAAAAGCCATCCCATCGCCTTCTAATTTTTGCATAATAAACCCTTCTCCACCAAAGAGTCCGCGACCTAGTTTTCTTGAAAATTCAATTCCTATAGACACACCTTTAGCAGCGCATAAGAATGCATCTTTTTGACAGATAAACTTTCCTCCATTTTTAGTCAGATCAATAGGGATAATTTTACCGGGATACGGTGAGGCAAAACTCACTTTTTTCTTCCCTACAATATCATTATAGAACACCGTCATAAACATGCTCTCACCGGTAAGCAACCGCTTACCTGCCCCAAAGATCTTATTAAGCAAGCCTGAATCGTTTTTAGAACCATCACCAAATATAGTTTCCATCCTGATCCCGTCTTCCATCATCATAAACGTGCCGGCTTCAGCGATAACGCCCTCTTGAGGATCGAGTTCAATCTCTACGTATTGCATTTCTTCGCCGTAAATCTGGTAATCTATTTCGTGTGCTGTCATTGTAATTTGTTTTTTTGATTTGATTGATACTACTTAATACGTAAGTGAATCAATTAAATTGTTACAAGCAATCTCAAGTCTTTAAACCAGCCGTGCACTTTTGTCAGCTCTTGACCTTTACCGTCCATTCAAAATCAAAAGTACTTACCACTACTCCATCTTCATTCATTCCTATACTTTGCATCCAGAATGTTTGCCCTTCTCCAGTGGCAATTGTCTTTTCAATCGCATTGGCGATTTTGTGACCGTCATTACAGGTAAATATAATCTTGCCAGTAGCTTTTTTGGTAAAAGAAGCTTTATTGTTGGCTACAAGCATAGATATCTTTTTACCGCTTTCTTTTATTTGATTGATCACCATCGCTCCCGTACTTAACTCTGCAGCCATCCCTTGCACTGCCCAAAACATCGAGTTGAATGGATTTTGATTAATCCATTTATGCTTAACACTCGTCTTACAGATAGTTTCTGAAATCTCTTTCACACGCACACCGCACAACCAGGCAGAAGGAAGCTTAAACATTATAAAACTGTTGAATTTACTAGGGGTAAGTGCCATAATTAAAGTATTGGTTCTTTCAAAAATAGGCTTAAGAAATGAGTTTGCTAAATTTTTATTTTGTTAATAAATAGTTAAATTTAAGTACTATGCAATACAAAATACCTGCTTTTGTATATATATTTGCATAAGAAAATAATAAGCGATGGAAAATAGCATAACCACCGGACAAAGAAATACAGCCACATTTATTCACTTATCTGTATTTACTCAATTTATATTTCCGTTAGGAAATTTTATTGCGCCTCTACTTATTTGGGCGGCTTTAAAGCGTGATTCGATATTTGTAGATAATCACGGCAGACGTGCTCTTAACTTTCAAATGAGCACTTTAGTCTATGCATTAGGTATTGTTCTTATTTCCATACCCTTTATTATTTATCAGATAGTAAACATTGTAGATACTCAAGGCTATTTTGACCTAGAGACTCAGTTTGACCATTTTGTATTGCCCAATGCCGCCGCTAGCGGATTGATCATTACAGCCTTAGTCTTTGGTCTATTACTATTGGCTTTATTTGTAGTTACCCTCTTTTCTGTAATCTCTGCAGCGGTGAGCGCCAGCAATGGTGAAGATTACAAATACCCATTAACTATAAACTTTTTAAAACCTCGTTCTGTTTCTACTGTAGATTCAGCTTCAGACTCATCAACTGAAGTCAGCTAGGTTTACTTTAATACCGAGTGAAAATCACTCAAAACAATCAAATTAATTATTCCACTATGTGGACAAAAAACGAACAGTTATTAATCGCTTAACAATGAGAATCTATGAAGATTGAAAACACAAAGGCGCAGATGCGTAAAGGTGTTCTGGAGTATTGCATTCTTTCTATTTTAAAGGATGAAGATGCTTATGTAGCTGAAATACTAGACACACTTAAAGACGCTAAGTTGCTGGTAGTTGAAGGTACTATTTATCCCCTACTTACCAGACTTAAAAATGCCGGTTTATTGAGTTATCGCTGGGAAGAATCAACCAGCGGACCACCGCGAAAATATTATGGTTTAACCGAAACCGGAAAGCTCTTCTTAAATGAACTATCATCAACTTGGGACGACCTTCAGAAAGCCGTTCAACTGGTAACCACTCAAAAATCAAAAAACAATGAATAAGACAGTTAATATTAATCTCGCAGGCCTTTTCTTTCATGTAGATGAGCACGCCTATGCAAAATTGCAGCGCTATTTAGATGCGATAAAACGCTCTTTTACCGACGCACAAGGCCGTGAAGAGATCATTCAGGATATTGAAGCCCGCATCGCCGAGCTCTTTAATGAACGTGTTAAAAATGAACGTCAAGTCATTGGTATTACCGAAGTTGATGAAGTAATCAATATAATGGGGCAACCTGAAGATTACCGTATTGACGAGGAACTTTTTGAAGACGAACCAATACATAATACGTATAGCAGCACTAAATCATCTTCAAAAAAGCTGTATCGCGACACAGATACTTCGTGGATTGGTGGTGTATGTACAGGTCTTGGCCACTATTTGCAAATAGATGCTGTTTGGATCCGTATCGCTCTGGTATTACTGACGATATTTTCGTGGGGCGGATTCATATTGATTTACGCGGCTTTCTGGATTTTTGTTCCAGAAGCGCGTACCACTGCCGAAAAATTGGAAATGCGGGGAAAGCCCGTCAACATAGACAATATTCAGCGTAAAGTAAAAGAAGGATTTGACACCGTTGCAGATTCTGTTAAAAATGTTGACTATGTTAAGTATGGAAACAAAGCTCGTAAAGGAGCAAATTCCCTTGCCGGTACGCTGGGCAAGATCATCATGTTTATCTTAAAAGTCTTTGTAAAGTTCATAGGTATTCTATTAGTACTTATAGGTGGCTCAACACTTATTGGTCTATTTGTAGGTTTATTTTCTGCAGGAACGTTAGATTTTCTTGATGGAAGTATTGCAGATTACGTAGATATGGTCAACACCTCGGGCGCTCCCCTATGGTTATTGAGCTTACTAACCTTTTTTGCGGTGGGAATTCCATTTTTTATGCTCTTTTATCTGGGGCTGCGCATTTTAGTAAATACATTAAAACGTATTCCTGTTGTTGCTAAATTAACGATGCTTGGTGTTTGGTTTGTGGCGATAATGGCACTTGCAGTTTTAGGTGTACGACAAGGAATGGCTACAGCAGTAGAAGGCGAGTCTGTGGTTTCTGAAGTCCTTCCTATAAAAGCCGGCGACACCCTAAGCGTAAAAATGATCACTCAAAATCAATATGGGGCGTACAAATACCATAACGACAGCTGGAAAATTCGTACTGATTCCGAAGGAAGCAAAGTATTGTATAACCGTGATGTGAATTTAAGTGTTCAAAAAAGCGACTCTCCTGAGGCAAAACTTATGATAAGAAAGTCTGCTCAAGGAAATTCATATGACGCCGCTCAAGACCGTGCTGCCAATATTGTATATCATTTTGAAATGGACGGAAACACGCTGCTTCTTGATAACTATTTCATTAGCGGAATCAAAAATAAATACCGCAGTCAGGAAATAGATTTAATTCTTGCCATTCCTGAAGGCACTGTATTATTCACCGATAAAAACATCGAGAGTTATCACAGAAACAGATATTCAGATTTATTAAATTATGAGCACGTGGGGTACCATACACTTATGAATAATGCTGAATTGACCTGCCTTGATTGTCCCGAGAAACCTATTGAGGAGCTCGAAGAACTAGAGGAAATTGAAGAATCTCAATGGAAAGTTGATGAGGCAGAACAAGACACGCTAACGACAGGGACTGTTTATGAATATAAATCTGAAGCTAAGCCTAAAAAAGATGGAGTTGCTGTACGACCAGAAGTTCAAAACGATACAGTTTTAAAAGTGTTAGACACGATCAACTAAGCAAACTCAAAGAGTATCGTATCCTTTAACGGAACCATTAAAATATCAATCAAAAATCAACAGTTATGACTACATTAATTAAACTTTTCATCAGCGGTTTTGCCGCCCTAATGCTCACTTCTTGCAATTTTAATTTGCAAATGGGCCAAATTGAAGGTAACGGTAACGTAGTTACTCAAGACCTTAATCTTACTCAAGATTTTACACGTGTGCACAGCAGCAACGGCTGGGATGTAGTACTTGAAAAAGGCAGCAGCTATAAAGTAGTTGCCGAAGTAGACGACAATCTTTTAGAATATCTTGACGTGCATTACGAAGGGAGCACCTTACGTATTGAATCTACAGACAACTCAAATATTGGTAATGCAAGCTCAAGACTCATTCACGTAACATACGTACAACCTTTAGAAACCATTAAAGCAAGTAGCGCCTCTAATATAACCGCAGCAGAGGTGCTTACCGGCGATAAGATCAATCTTGATGTGTCTAGCGCAGCTACGGTTAAATTAGGCTTAGATATCAGAGATGTTAAAGCAGATGCCAGCAGCGCCGGAACCCTTAGCCTCAATGGTCAGGCGCAGCGTCTAGATTTTGATGCAAGCTCTGCTGCTACGATCAATGCAAAAGATCTCAAAGCTGAATTTTGCAATGCCGAAGCTTCTAGCGCAGGAAGTATACGCACCTATGTTTCAAAAGAAATCACCACAAATGCTTCCAGCGGTGGAGATATTGACTATTGGGGCGAACCTCAACAAGTTGCGGTTAACAAGAGTTCGGGAGGAAGCGTTAGTAAAAAGTAACAATCTGTTTTGCTAATAACGCCGGTCTACGGTTATTAGACAAACTGTTTAGGATTAGCAGAAATGCAACAATATGTAAAATCCCTTTTGGTACCGTCCATAAGGGATTTTATTATATTTGAAGCTTTTCAAAAACACACCGTTGACCTTCTTCAAATTTATACGTTATAAAAACTTGCTTTTAATAGCACTTACACAGATTTTGGTGCATTATGGCTTTTTAAAAGCACTTGATCTTCCTACTGCACTTTCTGATCTCAATTTTTTTATACTTAGTCTTGCAACCCTATTCATCGCTGCTGCCGGATATATCATAAATGACATTCAAGATGTGGCGATAGACCGTATTAACAAGCCTAATAAAACCTTTATCCCCGCACCTTTTTCACAAAATAGAGCTTTCAATTATTATTTGGTTTTAAATATCAGCGGAGTAGGTTTAGGATTTCTTTTAAGTTACCGAATGGGCTTTGGTAATTTTGCCACGCTTTTTGTACTGATCTCTGCCCTACTCTATGTATATGCCAATTTTCTAAAGCGCGTACTGCTCCTTGGTAATCTTATCGTAAGCGTAATTGTGGCTTCGGCGATTGGTATCGTGATGGTCTTTGATGCCATCCCCGTACTTCAGGGCAACGAACAACAACTTGTCAATCCGCTTTCGGTGCTTAAAGATTATGCTGTATTTGCGTTGATGCTCAACTTTCTTCGGGAAATCATTAAAGATATTGAAGACGCTAACGGCGACTATGCAGCAGGTATTCAGTCGTTACCCATTGTTTTAGGTTTGGAGCGCACAGCAAAACTTTCGGCATATATTGCTGTGACCTACATTTTTACCGTTCTGGGTTATATTTATGTGTATTTGCAAGCCAACGTCTGGATCTCCTTGTATCTTGTTATCGCGATCGTCATACCCTTAGTGTTCTTTTGTATTAAAGCACGCTATGCCGAAAAACATAAACACTTCAGCTTTCTCTCAAAATTATTAAAGTTGATTATGCTTCTGGGAATTATATCTTTGGGTGTGCTTACACTTACTTTAAAATATTAAAGATGAATAAAGCATTATACATAAAAAATTGGAATAAGGGTGGCAATTCATATGTTCTCAAAGGTAATCCTAAAAATAAATGGGTGGGATTTCAAGAATCTGTAATAACCCAACTGTCAAACAAATTCGAAGATTTCAATATTGTTATCTGGACAGATAGAGAAATGGAGGATGATTACTATTGTATTCCTTTCTCGTCGTTAAGACATTTATTTACAAAAGAACATCAAACAACTGGTAAATACCAAAATCGCTGGACGGCTATAATCATCAACCACTCATTCCAGATGCACAGTAATAAAAATTATGCGGTTGACGTATCGAAATATTATTCGGCGGAACTTTTAAAAGAAAATAGGCTTATTTTAGACGAAGACTATTTTATAGAAAATGCAAGAGCTGAAATAAACATACGAATTGGACAGTCGAAATTTAGAAAAAATGTCCTCTCGAACTTTTATAACAAATGCGCACTAACTGGTATTAGTGAAAAAAAATCTTCTAGTAGCAAGCCACATTATACCTTGGTCATTAAACAAAAATGTAAGAGGCGATGTCACCAATGGGATTGCTCTTTACTGTGAAATCGACAAACTATTTGATCAAGGATATATCTCTTTCTCAAATGACTTTAAAGTTATTTTATCTCCAAAGATTAAAAATCTATCAGAACAATTGAGAAATAAAATAGAACCATTAAACAATCTACCCCTACAACCATCACGCAAACAACCAAATATAGAATTCTTAGAATTTCATAGAAAGAATATATTACAATAACCCCTATGCTAGCAAACTTACTCCGCGACAAAAAACTCATCTTGGCCTCGCAATCGCCGCGTCGTCAAGAACTGCTCAAATCTTTAGAAGTTCCTTTTGAAATCAGGTTAAAACCTATTAACGAAAGCTACCCTGACGGAATGCAGCCTGCACAGATCGCTGAATATATCGCCAAGAAAAAGGCTGAAGCTTTTAGTGCGCAACTTACCGCAGATGAGATTTTGATCACCGGAGACACTTTGGTTTTTAAAAACAATAAAGCTTTAGGAAAGCCAAAAGATGCTATCGAAGCTAAAGAAATGCTTCAGTTGTTGAGCGGCACGCATCACGAGGTAATCTCTTCTGTTTGTGTGACTACCGCGCAACAGCAATTAGTCGCACACGATTCTGCTAAGGTGTATTTTAGGGACTTTGCCGCTGCTGAAATAGCGCATTATATTGAAACTTATAAACCTTTGGACAAAGCCGGAGCATACGGTATTCAAGAATGGATAGGCCACATCGCCCTTCAGAAATTAGAAGGTTCGTATAACACCGTTATGGGCTTGCCTACACAAAAATTATACGATTTGCTTCAGGAGCTTCTTGCGGCGTAATTTTTGATACAGCTTCAGCAAAAAACTTAAGGATTTCTACGATACCACTGAAGTTTTGTATTTTGTTAAACAAACCGAAAACCAAAGTATAGAGGTAGCGTTTTAGCTATCTTTGAACGTGATCCTTCAACTACAAAACATCCTAAAATATGCGCTTTTTATTCGTTTTTCTATGCTGCATTTCGTTGCAATTACAAGCTCAAAAGCCAAAAAAGCCCACTTCCTCTGAAATTTTTGAGCAAATAAAAAGTCTCAATTTTTTAGGTACCGCACTTTATCTGGCGGCACATCCCGATGATGAGAATACCGCAATGATCTCGTATCTCGCAAATGAGGTTCACGCAAGAACGGGTTACCTTTCGCTTACACGTGGTGATGGAGGTCAGAATTTAATTGGTCCGGAAATTAGAGAACTTCTCGGAGTGATTCGTACACAAGAACTGCTTGCAGCACGCCGCACCGACGGCGGTGAGCAACGTTTTACCCGCGCAAATGATTTTGGCTATTCTAAGAATCCAGAAGAGACATTAACCTTCTGGGAGCAGGATGAAGTTCTAAAAGATGTGGTTTGGGCCATTCGTAATTTTCAGCCGGATATCATTATCAATCGTTTTGACCATCGTTCTCCCGGAAGCACGCACGGGCATCATACGCTTTCTGCGATGCTGAGCGTTGCTGCCTTTGATAAGGTTGGCGACCCCAATGTATTTCCCGAGCAACTGGAATTGACCAACACTTGGCAGCCTAAACGTCTTTTTTTCAACACCTCTTGGTGGTTTTATGGAAGCCGTGAAAAGTTTGAAGCAGCAGACAAAAGCAATCTGGTTTCGGTTGATGTAGGAAGCTATTATCCTGCATACGGACTCAGCAATACGGAGATTTCTGCATTGAGTCGCAGTCAGCACAAGTCGCAAGGTTTTGGTAATACCGGAACTCGCGGAGAACAGGTGGAGTACCTCGAACTTCTTAAAGGAGATCTTCCGGCAAATGGAAATCTTTTTGAAGGAATTGATACCAGCTGGAATCGCGTTCAGGGCGGAGAAGATATCGGTGCTATCTTGATGAATGTTCAAAAGAACTATGATTTTCAGAATCCGTCAGCGAGCCTTCCGCAGTTGATCAAAGCCTATGATTTGATTACAAAACTAGAAGATTCATATTGGCGCACTTTAAAAACCAAACAAATTACGGAAGTTATAAAAGCCTGTGCCGGTTTGTACCTCGAAGCCGCTACACACACCCAGACTGCCATTGCGCGACAAAATATCGTGGTAAGTGTTGAAGCTATAAACCGAAGCACTTTTCCTATACGCTTAGAGCAGATCACCTTGCTTCCTGAAGAAAAAGAATTTAAGACGGCTGTTGATCTTGATCAAAATAAAACCTTCAAAACAGATTTAAATATCAATACCGGAAATGCTGCGCTCACCACTGCCTATTGGCTAACGGAAGAAGGCTCAGTAGGAATGTACAATGTAGACGATCAAAAACTGATAGGCTTACCCGAAACCCCACGGAACTTCAAAGCGGTTTTTCAATTAACCATGAATGGTGTCAGCATCCCAATCACGACTGAACTAGTCTACAAATACAATGATCGTGTGGATGGCGAAGTCTATGAACCTTTTGAAATTGTGCCAAAAGCTTCGGTAGCTGTAAAAGACCCGGTTATTATTTTCGCGGATGCGCAGCCAAAAATCATTCAAACAGATGTAACTGCTTTTATTGATAATTTGGAAGCAAGCGTTGCCTTAAATGTTCCTGCAGATTGGAAAGTTAGCGCTCCACAAAAAATACAAATCAGTCAAAAAGGAGAAACTAAAAGTCTATCCTTTACCGTCAATCCGCCTAAAAATGCCAGTGAAGGCGAATTACAACCTGAGTTGACCATTAATGGTGAACGAATTACTGATAAGGTCGTAAAAATTGATTACGATCACATCCCGCTACAAACCTTAGTTTTACCATCACAGAACAAATTAGTGCGTCTGGATATTGCAAAAAAAGGCAGTTACATCGGCTATATTGCCGGCGCCGGTGACGTGATCCCAGAGAGTTTGCGTCAGATAGGATATCAAGTTGCCGAAATAGCTCCGGTAGAAATAACTGCAGAAAATTTAAAGAATTTTGATGCGGTCGTGATGGGCGTTCGTGCCTATAATGTTGTTGAAGAACTACAATACAAACAGCGCATTTTACTCAACTATGTTGAAAACGGCGGAACTATGGTCGTACAATACAACACCGCACGTGGTTTTAGCTTTGAAAATTTAGGTCCGTACCCACTGCATTTAAGCAGCGATCGCGTAACCGATGAATTTGCAGACGTTACTATTTTAGATCCTGACGCCGAAATTTTAAATTACCCCAACAAGATCACAGACAAAGACTTTGAAGGTTGGGTACAAGAACGCGGTTTATATTTCCCTGACACCTATGATGAGGCGTATAAGCCTGTGCTTTCTATACACGATAAAAACGAAGATCCCAGCGAGGGAAGCTTGCTCATCTCAAAATACGGGAAAGGTCATTATATTTATACGGGTTTGAGTTTTTTTAGAGAACTTCCCGCTGGCGTTTCCGGAGCATATAGATTGTTTGCTAATATGCTTTCAGTGGGTAAAAACAACGAGAAAATAAAACAATGATGCAACCTAAAAAAGAAGGCTGGTCAAAATATTACACCTTGGTTTTGGTGATGAATGCCGTTTATATCGTGCTGTTCTTTTTATTAATGAATTACTACACCGCTTAATATGCAAACAATTGACTGGATTGTACTGGTAGTTACACTCGCATTTATTGTGTTGTATGGGGTTTACAGAACCCGCGGTCGTCGCAATGTGCAGGATTATATACGCGGTGGTAACGAGTCTAAATGGTGGTCTGTAGGGCTTTCAGTAATGGCTACTCAAGCCAGTGCGATCACCTTTTTATCTACTCCCGGACAAGCCTACAATGATGGTCTGGGGTTTGTTCAGTTCTATTTTGGTTTACCCATCGCCATCATTATTATCTGTATTTTCTTTATCCCCATATATTATAAGCTGAATGTTTATACGGCTTATGAATATCTTGAAAGCAGGTTTGATCTCAGAGTACGTTCACTAGCTTCTGCATTGTTTTTGCTATCTCGCGGCTTGGCAGCAGGGATCACGATCTTTGCGCCATCAATTATTCTTTCGGCGGTTTTAGGATGGGATTTAAATACGCTGAACATCATCATTGGATTGCTCGTGGTTATTTACACGATTTCCGGCGGAACAAAAGCCGTAACGGTTACCCAAAAACAACAAATGGGAATTATTTTCTCAGGAATGTTCGTTGCGTTTTTTCTGATCATAAGTTACCTACCCGAAGACATCAACTTTAACAATGCGTTAGAAATTGCCGGCGCAAGCGGAAAGCTTAACGTGCTGGATTTTTCTTTTGATTTTGAAAACAGATATACTTTTTGGAGCGGAATTCTAGGCGGAACTTTTTTAATGCTTTCCTATTTTGGAACCGACCAAAGCCAAGTGCAGCGATACCTCAGCGGAAAATCGCTACGTGAAATGCAGCTAGGTATGATCTTCAACGGACTCTTAAAAGTGCCTATGCAGTTTTTTATTCTTCTGGTTGGAGTGATGGTTTTTGTGTTTTATCAATTTAATCCTACACCGCTTAATTTTAACCCCGCAGCGACCAAAGCTGTTCACGGGACTCCATTTGAAAAAGAATACAACGGTTTACAGGTTAAGCTTAACGAGTTACGTTCTGATAAATCAGAATTGAGTCATTTGTTAGCGACTGACCCGCAGGCAGAAATTACCGCGCAAACAGGTAGCACCGTGAGCGCCAAAGCAGCATTGGCTAATATCAACAATGAGGAAAATAAATTGAGGGATCAGGGACGTATGCTCATTGGCCTTGCCGATAAAAATGTTGAGACTAACGACAAAGATTATGTTTTCATTCATTTTATCCTCAACAATCTTCCGCGTGGATTGATTGGATTGCTACTTGCGGTTATTCTATCTGCTGCAATGTCTTCTACTGCTTCAGAACTTAATGCGCTGGCGGCTACTACAACGGTTGACTTTTACAGGCGTAATCTTAAAGAAGATCGGGATGAAGCCCACTTTGTAGATGCTGCAAAATGGTTCACCCTCAGTTGGGGGATTCTCGCCATTTTAATCGCGTGTACGGCAAACCTTTTTGATAATCTCATTCAGCTGGTTAACATCATTGGTTCTCTGTTCTATGGAACCATTTTAGGGATTTTTATGTCTGCATTCTTTATCAAAAAGATCAAATCGCGCGCAGTATTTATTGGTGCTATCGTCACCCAATTAATCGTATTTGCGTTGTTTGGTCTTGATAAATTTGAAATCATCAGACTGCCTTATTTATGGCTTAACGTTGTAGGTTGTGCTTCGGTGATCGCTTGGAGTCTTTTGGTTCAAAGCACCTCAAAAACTGCTACGACCGCCGCTTAACTAGAAAATCAATATTATGAAAACCATTAGATGGGGAATCCTAGGCTTAGGAAAAATTGCCAACAGCTTCGCCACAGATTTGCAACAGGTTGAAGGCTCTGTGCTTTATGCCGTTGCCTCACGTTCCCAAGATAAGGCAGATCATTTTGGCGCTGAATACAATGCCACACAGTGCTACAACAGCTACGAGCAACTGGTAAAAGATCCTAATGTAGATGCGGTGTATATCGCTACTCCGCACGTGCGGCACCATCAGGATACCTTGCTTTGTTTACAGCATAAAAAGGCGGTTTTGTGCGAAAAGCCTTTTGCCATGAATCGTGAACAAGTTGAAGAAATGATCACAACAGCTCAAGCCAATGATACGTTGTTGATGGAAGCGTTGTGGACGCGCTTTATGCCTCATTTTAAATTTGTACAGCAAGAATTAGAAAGTGGGCGATATGGCACGGTTAAAACCCTAGCAGCCGATTTTTGTTTTGAAGCCGAATTTAACCCGGAAGGGCGCTTATTTAATAAAGCACTAGGGGGCGGATCGCTGCTTGATATTGGCATCTATCCTATTTTTTGCGCACTTGCCCTCTTTGGAAAACCTGATCATATCGAAGCAAAAGCCAAAATTGGAAAGACAGGGGTTGATGAAGAAACCGAAATGACCTTTAAATACAACTCCGGAATTTCAGCTTTTTTAAGTTCTAGTATTTTAAAGAAAACCCCAACCACAGCAACACTTGTTTGCGAAAAAGGAATGCTCATCTTAAACAGCCGTTTTCATCAAACTGATAAGGTAACCACAATTCTTGAGGGCACTAAAATCGAACACGATTTTGCATACACCGGCAAAGGCTACTATTTTGAAATCGAACATTTTGCTGAACTCCTTCGGCAGGAGAAAAAAGAAAGTCCGTTGATGAGTTACGCATTCAGTAGATTACTCATCAGTACGCTTGATGAAGTCCGTGAGCTGATCAACCTTCAGTACGCATAAACTGACTCAAAGCAACTCTAAAAAACCGTAGAGCGAAATCTAATTTAATTCGGAATTAAATTTAAGAGCTCTTGAATCTGAAAATTACACCAACAAAAAAGCCGGGGATTTCCCGGCTTTTATAATTAGCATTAGATGTGGCTTACATCCCACCCCATTCTTTAAGTGAATCGGTATTCATTTTTACGTAATCAGCATTACCTGCTGCTTTAGCACCTGCTAAGGATGCCTTGGCCGCTTCAATAGCTCCTTTTTTATCTCCGGCTTTGGCTAAGATCAAAGACTGCTGACGTAATTGCCAGAATCGTGGAATTTCGGTTTTTGACATCGCTTCATCCATCCACGTTTTTGCTTGTTGAATATCTTTGCCACTGTTTAAATAATACACTGCCGCATTATAATAATCTCCCGCCGATGGGCCCTGAAGCGCTTGCTCAATATTGGCCATTACTTCTGCATCTGTATTCACAGAGAATTTTACCGGTACAATAGTGTTGTCCCATAAAAAGCTCATTACAGCGCTATCTGCCATAACATCATCGATCACTATGGTAAACGTTTCCATATTCATAGGCATTTCAATGGGTTCTACCATCGTACGCAATGCGATTTTGCTATCCTCAAACTCGGTGATCAACGGGTTGCTGTGATCAGTATAAAAAACTACTTCCCACATATCTTCACCGGGCACGGTATAAACACTATAAGTTCCTGCAGCCAATTCTTTATCTGCAATACGCACAGGCTTATCTACCGTAAACTTTGTTGTTGCATTGGCACCGGTACGCCAGATCTTTCCATAAGGAACTAAGTTACCCACGATCTCGCGGCCGCGTCTGTTAGGTCTAGAGTAGTCTACAGATACCTCGGTAAGTCCCACCGTTTGGGTTAATGTGGCGTGAGCACTCGCAGCCGGGGTTTGAATTTGCGCCTGAGTCAAAGCGCTCAAAGCTAGAAAACAAGAAAGGATTATTTTTTTCATTTTAAAACAATTAATTAGTAGTGTGTTTAAATTCAATTCATTAACCTGTAATTTACTTAAAAAATAAATAGAATTACAACGTTATAACTTGAGCTACCAAATTACGATTTAAGTCGGTTTTAAAATTTAAGATTTGTTTATTTTTTGAATCTAAATCGTTTCGAGAAGTCCAAATCCTTGAGGCTTTTAATTGAAAAATAGTTACAGTTCGTGACAAATTTCAACCTCAAAAATTCTTTGATGAGATTTTAAATTGAAGTATTTCAAAAGAACCTTTTAAAATCAACTTTAATTTTTGTTTAACTCAATAGTCTTTTTGTTAAACAAAATAGCTTTTATATTTACTTAAAAATCAATAGAAACGGTTTAGAAGCTAGTTTACTCCCTATCGTTTTTACTGAAATTATTGAAATGCTATGAAAATTTACACCTTACACACCAAACAAAACTTACCCATTAGCCTAGAAAAAGCGTGGAGTTTTCTTTCTGATCCAAAAAATCTAAAAGTAATCACACCGGATTATATGGGTTTTGAAATCTTATCGGGCGCAGATCGCCCAATGTTTCCGGGTCAGATTATTCAGTATAATGTGACGCCTATTGCGGGTATCAATACGAAGTGGGTGACCGAGATCACGCATGTAAAACATCTGGAGTATTTTGTAGATGAGCAGCGTTTTGGCCCCTATTCGTTATGGCATCACAAACACTTTTTAAAAGAAATTCCGGGAGGTGTAGAAATGGAAGATATTGTGGATTATAAGGTTCCAGCAGGGATCTTAGGACAATTGGTGCATCCTGTTTTAGTGAAACCCAAACTGCAGGAGATTTTTGAATACAGAGAACAAAAACTCACAGAACTATTTGGTACTTACACGAAACCCCAAGGGAATTTAAAGGGCATTTCAAGAGAAGATATCCTAAATTAAAATTGCTATGAAAAAGAATATACTACTTATTGGAGGCTCTCACGGAATCGGCAAGAGCATCATTGAAACTTTAGACAGTGACTACACGATTTATGTTGCGTCACGTACTGAAGAAGATTTACCCGAAAATGTTACCCACATCAAGTATGATGTAACTCAAGACACTTTAGACACCGAAATGCTTCCGGATGTATTAGACGGATTTGTATACTGTCCCGGTTCTATTAATCTGAAGCCTTTTAAAATGCTTTCTGAAGAAACCTTTAACGAAGATCTTCAGTTAAACTTTATGGGACTTATTAAATCGTTGAAAGCCGTTGAGGATCTTTTGAAAAAATCAGATCAGGCGAGTTTGGTGTTTTTCAGTACGGTAGCTGTAAAAATGGGAATGCCTTTTCATACAAGCGTTGCAGCAGCAAAAGGAGCTATTGAAGGTTTCGCCAAAGCGCTTGCGGCAGAATATGCACCACAATATAGGGTCAATGTGATCGCACCCAGTCTGACCGATACGCCACTGGCTTCTCGCCTACTGGGCAATGAAAAGAAAAAAGAAAAGATGGATGAACGTCATCCGCTGAAACGTGTGGGAACACCTCAGGATATTGCTAATGTGGCCGCATTTTTACTCAGTGAAGAAAGCAGCTGGGTAACCGGTCAAATTCTTGGTATTGATGGCGGAATGTCTACCCTAAACATTCACTAAAATACTTCTTAAGTAAGTCCACAAGACTTTCGACAGAAACAAATTTTTAATTTCGAGGCCGACTTAAAGGATCTTAAAGCCTTAACAAAGCCTAAAAAATAATTTATGAGTACAGTTTCAATATTTTGGTTTCGCAGGGATCTAAGGCTAGATGATAATGTAGGTTTTTTAGAAGCCTTAAAAGGAGGGCATCCGGTTTTACCCATTTTCATTTTTGACAAGGAAATCTTAAACGAACTCCCCAAAGACGATGCCCGCGTAACATTCATTTATGAAACACTTCAGAAAATGCGCAACGAATTGCAAGAAGATCATGGCAGTTCACTAGCGTTATTTTATGGTAAGCCCGAAACTGTATGGAAACAACTCGTTAAGGACTACGATATTGACACGGTATATACCAACCACGATTATGAACCTTATGCCCTTGAGCGTGATGAGCAAATAAAAAAATTGCTTAACAAGGAAGATATCGATTTTAAAACATTCAAAGATCAGGTGATTTTTGAAAAAGAAGAAGTGGTCAAAGGCGATGGAGATCCTTATGTGGTGTACACGCCTTATAAAAATAAATGGCAGGAAATTTTTGATGAAGACAAGCATCTAAAAATTCATTACACCAGTCAGCATTTAAAAAATCTAATCCAGAACAGCAGATTGCCCAATCTTGATCTGAGCGATATGGGCTTTAAAAAATCTTCTATTATAATACCGGAGTATGATGTCACCCCGACCTTGATACAGAATTATGAAGATACCCGTAATTTTCCTGCTCAGGACGGCACATCGCACTTGGGCCCACACTTGCGTTTTGGTACGGTGAGTGTTCGGAAAATGGTAAAAAAAGCGATTGCCGAAAAAAACACGGTTTTCTGGAGCGAACTTATTTGGCGCGAATTCTTTATGCAGATTCTATATCATTATCCTAAAACGGTAAATAATGCCTTTAGATCAAAATATGACCGTATAGAATGGCGCAACAATAAAAAGGAATTTGAAAAATGGAAAAAAGGCGAAACCGGATATTTGCTAGTTGATGCCGGAATGCGTCAACTGAATACGACCGGCTATATGCATAATCGCGTGCGCATGCTGGTAGCGAGTTTTTTATGCAAACACCTATTGATAGATTGGCGCTGGGGCGAAGCTTACTTTGCCGAAAAACTTCTAGATTATGAGCAATCAAGCAATGTAGGTAACTGGCAATGGGCGGCCGGAAGCGGTGTAGATGCAGCGCCTTATTTTAGAATTTTCAACCCGATGACACAGGTAGATAAGTTTGATAAGGACAAAAAATACATCAAAGAATTTGTGCCGGAATTTGATACCGATGATTATCCCGAAAAAATGGTAGATCATAAAGAGGCTCGAGAGCGCTGCCTCAAAACGTATAAAGCTGCGGTATCCTAATGCTAAAAATTCCTAAACCTTTATTAAGCAATACTTAAATCGCAAAAAACTACATTTTTGCACTTTTATCTTTACCTAAAAGAAAACTACTATGAAAAAGCTTGTTTTACTATTGGCGCTAGGCGCAATGATTTTATCCTCAGCTTCTTGCTCTAGCTATCGCACCTCTAGAAATGATAATAATAGTGCACCCGGCCAAGTCAAAAAAGTATATGGAGCTCAAAGTGCAAAAGCTTTTGCTCCGGGACAACAAAAAAAGAAAAACAAGAATAAGAAGAATTAGGTGTTCTTCCCTAGTCTAAAAAGTAACGGAAAACTAAACTTGCGTATGAACGCATTTCCCCAATTGGCCTCAACATCCGCCTTAATCAGCTCAAGCGGATTCTGACCATTTGCCTTTTCATAATGCTTAACCGCAGACCATGTGTTCAAATAATTTAAAAATTGAACTTGTGTCCAACGGACTTCCATCTCAAATTTTGGAACGGTAATTTCTTGAAAAGGAAAGGGAATCGTTTGGTAATGTTCATCAAGATACCGCCGCTCAGGATCCCAATAACTATCGGTGATGTTTTTATAAAAATGCTGAATCACTTCGTTTAATTTTCCGGTAGTTTCAAAAACCGAATATCCAATTACCGCTAAAATACCATGAGGTGCTAAGTGTGCTTTTACATTCGTATAGAATTTGTCAAAATCAAACCAATGAATTGCCTGAGCAACAGTAATAAGATCAAATTTTGCATCGTAATCAAATGCTGATTCTGATGTTTGAACTCGATACGCTATATTCTTCATCTGTGTTGCTTCAGCGAGTTGCTGCGCGCTCAAGTCGGTTGCCAAAACCTTTTGAAACCTTTTTGCAAGTTCAGCAGCAACTTGCCCATTACCGGTCGCAACATCCCAAGCATTTAATTTTTCCGGAAGTAAATCATACAAAAATTCGAATACCGCTTTAGGGTATGTAGGTCTGAACTTTGCATAATCTTGCGCGTGGTTTGAAAAATTATCTTTCATAATTAAGTGATCACATACTTCGTAAATAACCGGCGTTAACCAAGTCTTCTATAGCATTTACAGTTTTTAATTTTCCATCCTTTAAAACAAGATTACGATCTGCCAGTTGCCACACATCCTGATAGTAATGATCAGTGAGTAAAATACCCTTTTTTGATTTTAACGAACTTAAAAACTCGTGAATCAATTCTTTGAACAAAGGCTCCACCATCGAAAATGGTTCGTCGAGCAAAAGAAATGGATGTTTAAGATTACCAACGATCAAAACCTCGAGATAGCGCCGCTCGCCTAAAGAAAGTTCGTTTACTTTACGATTTGCGATTTTAGACATTCGTGGTGCTCTAAAAATTAAATCTTGTGCTGCCCCTTCAAAATATCTAGGAATTAAATCCCAAACTTTTGAGGATTGCGATAAAAAACTGAATTGTGGTAAATACCCAATAAGTTCATTGGCAACGATAGGATTTTTATTCCAAAAGTGTTTCCTGACCGAATACTGCGTTTCGTTGATCTTTATAGTTCCGGTTTTGGCAGTTTGAGTACCGAATAGAATGGTGAGCAACGTGCTTTTCCCGCTACCATTTCGCCCGAAAACTCCTAAAATCTCTCCGGTTGCCAACTGAAAATCTGCAGATTCTAGAATTTGCTTCTTCCCGAAACTTTTGCTGATATTATTAACTTGCAATAGCGCCAAGGCGTACCAATTTTAAAATTATAAATGAAAATAGTAAAAGTACGGGGGTCAGCGCCAAATTAACCAACCAAGTAGTCCCTATCAATTTCAGCTTAGTATATCCCAGATTGTAATATCCATAGAATTCTTCCTTTTGAAAGTAGTGAAACATCAATAATCCAACCGGAGTGCCTAAAATCCCAAAGAGTACGGTTGCACTCGTCAAACTTCCTATGGGAATGCAGACCAACGCAAACAATGCGGCAAAACGGGTAATATCGCGATAAAATTTCCACATAAATTAGCTTCTTTCTAAAAATAACTATTTAAAACCTTTGCGTTACCTCGGGTAACTGATTTTTTAAGGTGAATTTAAACTAGTTTTCAATGCTATGCCGTATTTTGGCTTTTTATCAAAACCCTTACACAATGACAATATTCGTAGATATGGACGAGGTGATCGCCGACACTTATCAAGCGCACATTGACCTCTACAACAACAAATACAACGCAACTCTTAAAAAAGAAGACTGCTTAGGTCACGAAGTGTGGCAAATGGTGCCCGAACCACATCAAGGTTACGTGCGCAATCACGCCAATGAGCGTGGCTTTTTTATTGATCTGAAAGTTATGAAAGACAGCCAGGAGGTTATGCGTGAACTACACGAGAAACACGATTTATATATCGCCTCTGCTGCCATGCAATTTAAAACCAGCCTTGAGGAAAAAGCAGATTGGCTTGATAAACATTTCCCTTTTATTCCGTGGCAAAATCGCATTTTGTGCGGTCATAAACACGTGCTACGCGGTGATGTTTTAATAGATGATCGCTCTTACAATTTAGCAGCCTTTGAAGGTCGTGGTATTCAATTCACCTCACCACACAATGTAAATACTAACGGTTTTGACCGTGCCGATACCTGGCAGGATATCGCCGATTTATTACTGTAACCGGTTAGAACTATATACAAACAAAAAAATCTCGGTATCAAGCCGAGATTTTTTTGTTTGTATACGTTTACGATGTTAAGCGGTCCTTATGATCTTTGCTCCAATCGCTCTAAGACGTTCATCAATATTCTCATAACCGCGATCTATTTGCTCAATGTTATGAATAGTAGAAGTGCCTTTGGCGCTCAATGCTGCGATCAACAAAGAAATCCCAGCCCGAATATCTGGCGAACTCATCGTGGTAGCTTTTAAAGTTGATTTAAAGTCGTGCCCAATTACGGTCGCGCGATGCGGATCACAAAGAATGATCTTCGCCCCCATGTCAATTAATTTATCTACGAAAAACAGACGGCTTTCAAACATTTTTTGATGAATCAATACTTCGCCTTTGGCCTGAGTCGCAACTACCAAAACAATACTCAATAAGTCTGGAGTGAATCCCGGCCAAGGTGCATCGCTGATGGTCATAAACGAGCCGTCAATAAATGTTTCAATTTCATAGCCTTCAGTATGCGCAGGAATAAAAATATCATCACCTCGTTTTTCAACCGTGATCCCCAGCTTTCTAAAGGTCGCAGGTATAAGTCCTAGATCATTCCAGCTTACATTTTTTATAGTAATCTCACTTTTAGTCATTGCTGCCAGTCCGATCCAAGAACCGATCTCGATCATATCAGGCAAAATGCTATGCTCACAGCCATTAAGTGCTTTTACACCTTCGATCTTAAGCATATTTGAACCAATACCACTGATCTTTGCGCCCATTTTATTGAGCATTTTACACAGCTGTTGTAAATAAGGTTCACAAGCCGCGTTATAAATTGTGGTCTCTCCTTCGGCCATTACCGCAGCCATAACAATATTTGCTGTACCGGTTACCGAAGCTTCATCCAGGAGCATAAACGTTCCGCGTAAACCTTCAGGAGCTTCTACGCCGTAAAAGCGCTCTTCTTTATTATATCGAAATTTTGCACCCAGTTTGATCATTCCTTCAAAATGGGTATCCAGACGTCTACGTCCTATTTTATCACCACCCGGACGCGGAATATATCCTTTACCGAAGCGTGCTAGTAAAGGCCCAACGATCATTATAGAACCGCGCAGACCGCCACCTTCTTTTTTAAACTGTTCACTTTCTAGATACTCTAAGTGCAGTGCATCACTTTTAAAAGAGTATTTGCCTTTGCCTAGTTTTTGAATTTTTACTCCCAGATTGCTCAAAATAGTGATGAGCTTATTGACATCTACAATATCAGGGATGTTGTCAATGACTACTTTTTCCGGAGTTAATAAAACCGCGCAAAGTATTTGTAAGGCTTCATTTTTTGCACCTTGAGGTTGGATGGATCCTTTGAGCTGATGCCCTCCTTCTATCTGAAATGTTCCCATTAAAATGTGTTGCTAAAAATTAGTAACGCTTTTTACCGCGTCCAGATTTTTTTCGGTAAGACTTACCTGATTTTTTGTTGCGCATAAGTTTTTGCGCTTCTTTTAGATCTTCGTCTTTTTTGGCAAGATTGATCTGCCCGTCACTCAATTCAAACAAATGCTTAAAGATCACTTCGTCATCTACGGTATCCTTATTCCAGTTCAGGAAGCATTTTTTCATGTGGTTTGCGATGGTAAACTCTAAAGCCTCTCGCTTTTGACCTTTTTCCCATTGCACCGCCACATCTATCATACGTTTGATGTTGTTTCCGTAGAAACGGTATTTAGGATGATTTTGCGGATAGTCTAAAGGATCTGGATGCTCTTCTAATTTTTCTTTAGAAGGCTTATCATAAGGAGAAACCACATCTAGTTTAAAATCACTCATGATAAACAATTGATCCCAAAGCTTATGCTGAAAATCAGGCACATCACGCAGATGTGGTTGTAAATTACCCATCACTGCGATAATACTGCGCGCTATGATATTGCGCTTTTTTTCATCTTCTTCTTCAACGGCTTGATTAACCATCTTTTGTAAATGGCGCCCATACTCGGGAATAATAAGCTTCTCTCGCTCTGTATTATATTCTAATTGATCTATCAACTGTAAAAATTTAAGTGAAGTAGTTTCTTAAAAAGAAACGATAAGGCAAAGTACTAAAAATTGTAGAAAGGCCCACAGGCCAAAATTAAATTAATGTAATTTAAAAGCTGATTTTATGCGATTACAGCGAAATAACACCTTCAACGCTTGCTACTTCTTTATATTTTGCAATAACCGCATCAGGGTCCTGCATACGCACATTTATAGAAACACTTGTATAAGTACCTTTGCTTGATTCTTTTGTATTGATCACCGCTCCCATATTATCAAAGATTTCTTCAATTTGAGCAATCTTCTGGTTATCAGATGGGACAATAAATTTGTAAAGGTAGGCTGATGGCCACTGTGTGGTTTCTTCGAGTCTGCCTTTTAATTTCTTATAAAATTCTTCAGAGTTTTTATCTGTGCTCATAGCCTTCTTTTGAGGTGCAAAGATACCATTCTAAAGCTAATTTTTTAATCGGTTTGTATTTGAGTATTTTTACCGCCAATTACGAAAGACCTAAAGCATTTATCTTGACAGCAAAACGCATTGTTTTAATAGGAGGCCCCAGTACCGGAAAAACAACTTTACTCAACGCTTTAAAAGAAAAGGGATATCCTTGCCTTGATGAAGTGTCGCGCGAGGTGATCAAAGCTGCACAGCAAGAAGGTATTGAGCAATTATTTCTTACAGAACCCTTGCTGTTTAGCGATAAACTACTAGAACGTCGTATACAGCAATACTTGGATGCCGGTGCCCTTGATGCTGAATATGTTTTTATAGACCGCGGTATTCCTGATGTGTCTGCTTATATGGATTTTATTGGGCAGGAGTATCCTGACCGATTTACTAAAGCGAACTCAACGTATCGCTACGATAAGATATTCTTACTTCCGTTGTGGCGCGATATTCACGTAACCGACAAAGAGCGCTATGAAAGTTTTGAGGAAGCGGTCAAAATTCAAGACGAACTTTTAAAAACGTATCGTTCTTGTGGTTATACTCCTATTGAAGTGCCCAAAGTACCGGTCGAAGATCGCTTAGATTTTATTTTAAAGCATATAACCCTATGATGACCACTCCTCAAGAAGCTTTACAAAAGTTCTGGGGCTATGCATCATTCCGGTCAAAACAGCTTGAGATCATTACAAGTGTCTTAAACGGCAAAGACACCTTTGCGTTGCTTCCTACCGGAGGCGGAAAATCACTTTGTTATCAAATTCCGGCAGTGATCAAAGAGGGAATTACCTTAGTGATCTCTCCCCTGCTCTCTTTAATGAAAGATCAAGTGGTTCAGCTTGAAAAAAGAGGTATTAAAGCCTTGCACATTCCCGGCGGAATCAAATATCAAGAGCTTGATGTTTTATTAGATAATTGCATTTATGGCAATTACAAACTGCTGTATCTATCTCCTGAGCGCTTGCAAAACGAACTCGTTTTAGCACGCCTCAAACAAATGAACATCAATTTGCTGGCAATTGATGAAGCTCATTGTATCTCACAATGGGGTCACGATTTTAGACCGGCTTACCGAAATATTCAAGCGTTTAGAGAACAGTTTCAAGAAATTCCGTGTATAGCGCTTACTGCTACCGCCACGGCTGCCGTACAGCAAGATATCACCACCCAGCTGGCACTAAAAGAGGTAAGCACTTTTAAAGATTCATTTAAGCGGAAGAATCTCGCTTATAAAGTACTCTACGAAGAAAGCAAGCAACAGCGCATTGTTCAGCTTTTTAAGCAACATCCCGGAAGCGGAATTGTCTATGTACGTAGCAGAAAAAGTGCACAGTATTTTGCCCAGTTTCTAAACGAATACGGGATTTCGGCGCATTTTTACCACGGTGGATTAGGCAATGGCGAGCGCCAGGAACGTTTTGCAGCTTGGTCTCAAAACAAAACCCAAGTAATGGTAGCAACTAGCGCTTTTGGGATGGGTATTGACAAAGCTGATGTGCAAACCGTAATACACGTAGAACTGCCCGAAAGTCTCGAAAGCTATTTTCAAGAAGCCGGTAGAGCCGGAAGAAATGGTCAACAAGCAACCAGTGTAATTCTATTTAATAACAGCGATAAAGACCGTTTAACCAATCAGTTTTTGAAGGTATTACCTTCGGTTTCTTTTGTTAAAAAGGTATACAAAAAACTCAATAGCTATTTTCAAATTTCTTACGGAGAAGGTGAGCACGAAACCTTTCGGTTTGATTTTACCGAATTCTGTAAAACCTATGATTTCAATACGCTGCTAACCTATAATGCGCTTCAGTTACTTGATCGCAACAGTGTGCTCTTATTAAGTCAAGAATTTTATCGAAGAGCTACGCTTCAATTTTCGGTTTCTGCCATTAATCTTACTTATTATCTTATTCGCAATCCGGGAATTGATTCCATCGTAAAAAGCTTGTTGCGAACGTATAGTGGAATTTACGATAACGCCATTACCATTGACCATGCGTTGATCGCTAAAAAGGCGGGAGTACCTTTGGTTAAAATTCATCAAACGCTTTTGCAATTACATAAAGATGATGTGGCTGTTTATGAGCACTCCCACGCGGATACTGCTATAACTTTTTTAGTGCAGCGTGAAGATGATCTTGTGATCAATCGCATTTCAAAAGCGATAACCGCACAAAACACGCGTAAAGTAGATCAGGTAAAAAGTATGTTGCGCTATATTGAAACGCCGGTGTGTCGCAGTAAACAATTGCTAGCTTATTTTGAAGAACATCAAAAAGAAGCCTGCGAAATCTGCGATATTTGCCAAAAGAAAATGAAAACTAAAGCTCCCCTGGCGCTCGAGGATCAAATTTTAAAACATTTGAATCAAGGTGCTTGCTCATCTAAAACGCTCTTAGAAGTTTTAAAAATAGAGCGTGAAGAAGAACTATTAAGCAGCTTAAAACTGCTATTAATGCAGAAGAAAATTAAAATAACCCCTTCAAATTTATATCAACGAATATGAGAGATTTACGCATAATCTTTATGGGAACCCCAGATTTTGCTGTTGCCGGTTTAAAGAATCTTGTCGAAAATAATTATACGGTAGTAGGCGTCATCACGGCTCCGGACAGACCTGCAGGACGCGGACAAAAAATTCAACAGAGTGCAGTAAAAAAGTATGCCTTATCTCAAGACCTTAAGGTTTTACAACCTACCAACTTAAAGTCTGAAACATTTTTAGAAGAATTAAAAAGTCTCAACGCTAACCTAAACATCGTAGTCGCATTTAGAATGCTTCCTGAAGTGGTTTGGCAAATGCCGGAATACGGCACCTTTAATTTGCACGCTTCACTGCTGCCTGATTATCGCGGGGCTGCACCTATTAATTGGGCAATTATAAAAGGGGAAAAAGAAACCGGAGTGACTACCTTTTTTATAGATGAAAAGATAGATACCGGTGCAATCATTCTTCAAGAAAAAGTAGCTATTTCTGAAGAAGAAAATGCAGGCGAATTGCACGACAGGCTTATGCATTTAGGTAGCGAGGTTATTCTAAAAACTATAAAACTAATAGCGGAAGGTCCGGTCGAAACGGTTGCTCAGCCTAAACAAGAACAATTGCATACGGCTTATAAACTCAATCGAGAAAACACGCGAATCAATTGGGATCAACCTGCAAAACAAGTATACAATCACATAAGAGGATTGAGTCCGTATCCTGTGGCCTGGACGCTTTTTACTAACGGAGAGGCTCAAGAGCACCAATTAAAAGTCTATAAGGCGACACTGGCTTCTGTTGAAGAATCGAATGAATTAGGTAATCCTAGTGTCGGTAAAATAAAAATAAATCACGACAAACTGTATGTTTCAGCCGAAGATGGGTGGGTTCGATTAGACGAAGTTCAACTTTCTGGCAAAAAGCGAATGCCGGTCAAAGATTTGCTAAATGGTTTTAGCATCCAAAGCGAAGCTAAAACGTTGTAATACTAGACCTACGGGGAATTTGCCTTAATTGTGTTAAAAATGCTTGCCGTTATCAACAAAACGTTAAAGTTATCAACATAAACCGTGATTTCCTGCGCTATTGCTTGCGTGAACGAAATATCCGTCTAAATTTGTTAGGACAATAAACAAAAGTTTAACCGACATTTAATTTTTTTAAAATTTTAAAATTATGAACAAATCAGATTTAATTGATGCAATGGCAGAAGATGCTGGAATCACAAAAGCAGCAGCTAAAAAAGCATTGGAATCATTTTTAGGAAATATCGAAAAATCATTGAAAGGTGGCGACCGCGTTTCTCTTGTAGGTTTTGGTTCTTGGTCTGTATCTAAGCGTGCAGCTCGCGAAGGAAGAAACCCACAAACTGGAAAAACTATCCAAATCGCTGCTAAAAATGTAGTGAAGTTTAAAGCTGGTTCAGATTTATCTGACGCTGTAAACTAATTCTTACAGTTTATATACTTTTAAAAGCCCCGAGTGATCGGGGCTTTTTTATTAAGTGTTATTTTTTTGTTAATTAAAAAAAATAGATTAGTTTAGAACAAAAGATGTTCATGACGACCAATAAGCCTCAAAAAGGAAAACTTTTGATAGCAGAACCGGCGATTATAGGCGATGTTTCGTTTAATAGATCTGTCGTACTTCTAGCCAATCATAATGAAGAAGGCTCTGTTGGTTTTATTCTTAATAAGCCTCTAACATTTACCCTTAACGAATTAATCCCGGAGATTAAAGGTGACGCTATGCAAATCTACAATGGGGGCCCCGTTGAACAAGACAACCTTTATTTCTTACACAAAGTTCCAGACCTTATCCCTGAAAGTATTGAGATTTCTAACGGCATTTATTGGGGCGGTGATTTTGATACCGTTGTAGATCTAATCGCTTCCAATAAAATATCAACCGATGAAATTCGGTTTTTTTTAGGTTATTCAGGATGGGATTGCAATCAGCTGGATAGCGAATTGGATGCAAACGCCTGGATCGTCACTGATAATACCTATGATAAAGAAATCATAAACAAATGCTTTCCTGAATTATGGAAGGAAAAAATGTTAGAGCTCGGTGGTGAATACCTATTATGGTCTAACGCCCCTGAAAATCCTAGTAACAACTAGTTGGTTCCTAACCTAAGCGCGCTTTTGCATTTAATTTACCTAAGAGATTTTTAGCTACTGTATTAGTGTATGTTTTCTTACGATACTTGCTAATTGGCTGAATGCCTACGATAGCATTTGTAATAAATAACTCATCTGCCTTTTGGAGCTCAAAAGGAGAAATCGCTGCTTCCTCTAGGGTAAAATCATCTAATTTAGCAATGATCTCAATCAATTGCTTACGTATAATTCCGCGGAGACATCCCTCATCAAGAGGCGGCGTTTTAATCGTAGATCCCTTTACAAGAAATAGATTTCCATTTAACGCTTCAACTACTGACTTGTTCGTGTTGAGCAATAAGCAATTGGCATAATCATTCTCCTTGGCAAAAATACTTCCGGTGACGTGAATGATTTTATTTGCTGTTTTTAATGTAGAAAGAAGATCAGCATTGACGTAATGATCTTTATATAGCTCTACCTCGTAATAGTCTTCCGTTAAGGTGAAAAAAGGATCCTTTAGCTCTTTGGCAAAAATATAGAAAGAAACATTGTTATCTTCGGGTAAATACTTTCCGCCCTCATTGCGGGTTACCGTGAGTCTGAGACTTGCTGCTTTATCCTTAAGGTTTTCGGCCTCCACTACTTTTAAAAGTTCGTCCTGTAAATCTTCAAGCGTAAAACCCATAGGGATTTCCATACGCAGGATACGCATAGAAGCCATAAGTCTAAAGTAATGATCTTCCCAAAAAAATAATTTTCCACCAGAATACCGAATGGTTTCAAAAACTGCATCTCCGTAAAGCATTCCCCTATTGTGTGCAGAAAATTGTGGCGTTTCGGTAAGTGTTCCGTTAAAATTGATCATAAAAAAAGTCCCTTTTTTCAAAGGGACAAATATATAATTTAAGAATAGGTTATTTAGTTTGAACCTATGATATGTTTTAATTCTGAAATCTGATTTTCCCAAAACATTTTCCCCTCGTCGATCTCATCTTCCTCGGCAAAATCTGTAACGATCAAAGACACATCTTTTGTGATCTCATCCACTACAATACGCAGTTCAAAAAAGTAAAGATTCTCATCTTCTACGTCATCCATCCATCTGAATTTGATGCGCTCATCACTCTTTTTTCCTAATAACTTTGCTTTTTCTTCACTTCCATTCCAGATGAAGGTGTAATACTCGCCACGAGAATTCACGTTATCGGCAAACCACTCAGACATTCCTGATGGTGAAGACATATATTGATATAATAACGACGGTGAGGCCTGTATAGGGAACTCTATTTCAAATTTTACTTTTTCTTCCATTGATTCTTTACTAGGTTGGGCTGCCAATATAAATATTAATTACAGAGTAAAAAAGATTAGCACTAATTTTTTATTTTAATATTAAGATGCTTGCCAACTTGATAAATGTTATTATATTTGCACCCGCTTAGGAAAAAAGCTTTGACTTTCTTTTTAAGATCAAAATTTGGCGAGGTAGCTCAGTTGGTTAGAGCGTCGGATTCATAACCCGGAGGTCGGGGGATCGTGCCCCCCTCTCGCTACTTAAAAAAGCAGTTACATTAATTTGTAACTGCTTTTTTTATGCGGATATAATTCAGGTAAATTCAATTAGGTTTATCTCTATAGGCACTTGGTGTCACACCCGTACTCTTTTTAAATGCCGTAGAAAAATGCTGGGGATTTTTATAGCCTATTTTATCAGCGATTTGGGCAATACTCAAATGCGAACTTTTTAAATACTTTTGAGCGCGTTGCATACGTACTTCATTGATATATCCAAAAACCGTCATCCCAAAGGTTTGCTTAAAATTGCGTTTTAGTTCATACTCGTTAGTCCCAATAGTTCTGGCTAGCGTCTTTAATGTATAAGGATGTCTGATATTCTCAATAATTTGTTGCCGAGCCTCATACATTTGCTTTTCAATATGTACGGGCATCTGTGTAACGGTAGCCTGCTTCTCTGAATAAACCAATAACAACTGGAAAAACAACTCGGTTATTTTAGATTGCAAGTGAATGCGTTTGAGATACTTAGGACATTTGTAATCTAAAATATGGTTGATTAAGTCAGACATCACAGCAGACATTTTATATCCTGACTCAAAGAATATTTTTAACCGGGTATCCTTATCAAATACATCGTGCTCTGTTTGCGGAATAAGCGTTTTTATGAAATTTTCAGATAAGGTCAACACCACAAAATCGGTAGCACCTGTTTCATGCATCAATAACAAGGCATCTGTACGCTGATAAATCATATTTAAATGATCTGGTTGAAGCGCAACAAGATTATTAGCTACAGACAACACTATTTTCCCTTTTAATAAAAGAACAATTTTTACCGAAGCTTCATCCTGCTGCGGCCATTGAAGGGATACCGTTTTATCCGTTGTAAGTTGTACGCGGGTTATCGCAAACTCTTCAAGAAAGGCATCTGTAATTTTAAGATCTAAATCATTTTCCTGTAAGGTAGCCGTGCTCTCAAGATGCGCTGCATTAATGCGCTCTAGTGCAAAACGCGCTCCAGCTTGTTCAATTTCGTTTCGCGATGTTAAAACAATACTACGCGCAACTTCCTCAACCCTTGATCTAATTTCTCCCGCTCGCGTATGTATCATTTCTTATAAATCGATGTAATAACCACAAAAATATTATTTTTATTTAATCTAAATAGTAAATAAACTAAAAGCTTTTAGTTATGTCATATATGTCATTGATCTACAAGAATCCGTACGGTTCAGTCTTCACAATTTCTGATGCACCCAATCCTAAATGCAACTATCAATTGGTCATCGACTCGATGGGAATTTTTATGTCTAAAAAAGATATTTATTCCTTACTAAATATTGTGAGATCCTATTTTCAGCCGTGTTACTGCGAAAATTGTCAAGGCAAACTACCTGATAAATTATACTTACCTGACACCAATAGCGAACTCTGTCTTATGGTAGACCCGCTGCTTTTAGCTGATTTTGAAGAACTTCTTATAGGAGCTACGTTTCACATTGAAATGCAGGAAACTTTAAAGAATCATGAGATCGATTCTTGAACAGCTTTAGCGAAATGCTAGAGACTAAATTCCGTTTGACGTATCTATTTCTCCGCCTCGCGTATTTAGAACCATTCTAATTCCGTACATATTTGCAGCCTCAAAAAGTAAACTTTAATAACCTGCTATGCTCAGCTTAAGTATTCTATTAACCGCTCTTGGCTTTTATTCCTGCTACGGCACGTCAAAACGAGCTATGCTGCCAAAGGGCAATCCGGTAGTCCTATGGGCATCTTCAAATGCAAAAACCAGTAAATACTTAGGGCTATTTTTGTTGACGCTGGGCCTTATTTTATGTGTGATCAATCTAGGGCTTGGATCCGGAAGTTTTTCTTTTCTCGTAATTCTAATGACTATCGCAAGTATTCAAGTGCTGATAGGGCCCTTATTTATTACCAATAGTAAACAACTGGCTGTAGTTTTTGTACTAGGGCTAATTCTTGAATTATTCTTATAACTATGCCGGCTAACAAAAAACACCTTACCCGTTCCCCGTGGCAACGACTCGCTAAATTTATTGCCGGATTTGTAGGTGGCTATTGCATCACGCAACTGCTTTTTATGTTTATTCTAAAATTTGCCGCACCTACCGAAACACTGATCACGCTTCAGTACGCTGGTTTTGCGGTTTGGGTAACGCTCTTTTTAGTGGTCTATCTCGTTGAGAACGGATATAAAATTCTAGCCCTATATGCATTACTCTGTGCGGTATTATATAGTCTCATCAATTTAATCTAACGCTAAACTCCTTCTATGGGACAACGATTATACAATGTGTTTTTTCATACGCATACCATTAGTGGTATTATAATAAGCGCATTACTTTATGTTATCTTTTTTACGGGATCCATTTCATTTTTAAGAGATGAGATCAATGCTTGGGAACGCAATGAACCTATTAAGTCTGCTTATTTTAGTACGATAGATTTTGATCAGGCCTTAAACGAATTGAGCACAGACAAGCCTTTATATGGTAGAGACTTGATGTTCAACCACCGCTATTTTGAGCGCAGATTAGGGGCGACAATGACTAAATCTAAAGATACCACCATACAAGATGCACCTCAACGCGGTCGTAGAGGAAACTTCTTTTATATGGATATGGATACCTTTAAAAAGGAAGATTACACTTCTAATTACAGTCTTGGAGAGTTCTTTTACAGATTGCATTTTTTTGCACAGCTTAATTTTTTTAGCAGATCAGGGTACTACCTTTCGGGCTTTGTTGCGTTTTTCTTTTTGTTTGCTGTGATAACCGGTGTTATAGTGCATTGGAAAAAGATCATTCCTAGCTTTTATGTATTCCGTCCTAAAGGAAAATGGAAAAATATCTGGACTGATGCTCACGTAGCTCTGGGAATGATTGGCTTGCCATACCAGTTTATGTTTGCACTTACGGGTTGCTTCTTGATTATAGGCTATATGGTTATGTTTCCACCAGTGCAATCCTTTATTTATGGTGATGATGTACAGGCTTTTACCAAGGATATTCAGTATGAAGAAAATCCAACTTATGAGTTTACGCACCAGCCGTTAGAAACTGTACCATCTATAAACGATTTTGTTGCCAGAACGCTTAACAAATGGCCTGACATTAAGCTTACCGCGCTTGATGTCATTAACTACGGTGATCAAAGTATGCATGTAAAGATCTATGGGGCGCCAGATTTTGACCAAAAGCTTTTAGGTACCGGTCATATCACTTATCGTGTTCAAGATGGTCAAGTGGTAAATACTAAAGATCCCTACGGAAAAATCTCTTATGCCGAAGGTTCACTCAATCTGCTCCGCAGGTTGCATTATGGTGATTTTGGAGGTTACGGCATGAAACTTATTTACCTCCTACTTGGGTTTATTACATGTTTTGTAATCCTAAGTGGTGTGCTCATTTGGCTTGTGGCCCGAGATAAAAAACATGTTGCCCCTGCAAAACGCATATTTAATAAATGGTTAGTTCATATTTATATGGCTGCCTGCCTGAGTCTATATCCTGTTACTGCAGCTACATTCACAGCGATCAAAGTTTTTGGTAGCGATCTAGGTGACACGCGCCAGACCTTTATGTATCATGTATTCTTTTACAGCTGGTTAGGTCTAAGCTTAGTTTTAATTGCGCTTAGAAATAATTACCTCATCAACAAAATTTGTCTCATTCTTGGAAGTATCCTAGCGCTAAGTGTTCCTGTCGCCAACGGACTTGTAACCGGGAATTGGCCGTGGGTATCTTGGAGTTCAGGCTTCAGTCAGATTTTTGTGGTTGATCTCTTTTGGATCTTGATGAGTTTGAGCTCTATCGCTGTGGTCTTTAAACTGAAAAATAAAGACACCTCAAAAGCTTCAACTGTTAAACGCTCACGAGCATAAATCTAAAACTGAAACACTAGTATATAATCCGTATGACGTAGCTCATTCTCCGCCTTGCGTAGTTGGAATAAAAAGAATGCTCCTAGCTTTGTTATAATTTATATTCAATCTAAATAACGGCGTTATGGAAACATATAAAAAATGGAGTACACAAGATTTAATAGAGCTTTCTAACCAGCTGGGATGTCCTTCAGGACCTCAAGGAATAGCCGTTGCGCGGCGTATGCAAGAATCAAATAAAGAAATGGTTATCAACGCGTTCACTGCGCTTGATCTACAACATAACAATAACATATTAGAATTGGGTCCGGGAAATGGTTGGCACCTTTCTCACGTATTAAAAAACAAAAAGCACCTCACCTATACCGGCCTTGATATTTCAACTTTAATGATCGAAGAAGCAAAAAAATACAATAGCACATTCGCTAAACAACAAGCACTAGATTTTAAAGCCTATAATGGCAAACTCTTAGATTTTTCAGAGGCTGAATTTGATAAGATTATTGCTGTAAACACACTGTATTTCTGGCAAGAACCTACTAAAATAATCTCCCAACTTTATAAGCTCTTAAAAAAAGGTGGTGCACTGGTGTTAGGTTATGCAGAACGCAAATTTATGGAGCAGTTGCCTTTTACTCAGCATGGGTTTGAGCTTTATGATTCAGTAGAGCTATTAAGCCTTTTGGAAAAGTGCGGCTTCTCTAATTTTCAACTAAAAGTGCATACAGACTCAGTCTTGAGTAAAATGGGAACCGCAGTAGAACGCGATTATACCATTCTCAAGGTTACTAAATAATTCAATTTTCAACTATCAATTTACGACGCCATATGTCTAAACAACTACGCAATCTTGTGATTGCTTTTACCTTAGTGCTCATCGGTGTAGCAGGTAATGCTCAAAATGTGATCACAGGTAAAATCTTGGATCAAAATCAAGAACCTATTCCCGGAGCTACTGTTTTAATCAAGAATACCACCACCGGTACTTTAACCGCAGACAATGGTTCGTACCAATTAAAATCATCGCAAAAAGGCAGGTTTACTTTAGAAGCTTCTTTTATGGGCTTTAAAACATTTAGCAAAGCGATCGAACTTACAGGAAATACGCAATTAACGCTAAACATTACGCTCGAAGAAGCTACAAACGCTCTTGATGAAGTTACGGTTACAGGAAAAAGCGTGGTTCAGCAAGTGCGTGATAAAGCCTTTAACGTAAGTGTAGTGGACACAAAAAAGTTGAGCAACACCACTTTAGATTTGGGTCACGCTCTAGACAAAGTGAGCGGGGTGCGCGTGCGTGAAAACGGAGGAGTTGGATCACAAATGAATTTTTCGATAAACGGATTCAGAGGAAGACAGATCAAATTTTTTCTTGATGGAATTCCTATGGAAAATTTCGGCTCAGCATTTCAACTGAATAATATTCCTGTAAATCTCGCTAATCGCATAGAAGTCTATAAAGGGGTGGTACCCATTGGTCTTGGTGCTGATGCATTAGGTGGAGCGGTTAATATTGTTACCAATTCGTATACGCAGAATCATCTAGAAGCATCCTATTCTTACGGCTCATTTAATACCCATAGAAGCACTGTAAATGCCATTTATGTTTCAGATTTTGGTTTTACCGCTCAGGTCAATGCATTTCAAAATTATTCTGACAACACCTATAAAGTTGACGTAGATGTCGCTGACATCAATACGGGAGAGTATTACCCTAATCAAGAAGTAGAGCGCTTTAATGATCAGTATCATAACGAGACTGCTATTATAAATGTTGGGGTGGTTAATAAATCGTATGCAGATCAGCTCTTGTTAGGGGTGACTTTAGGCAAAAGTTATCAGGAAATTCAAACCGGAGCGCGTTTGGTAAGTGTTTTTGGAGGCTGGCACCGTAGAGCCAATATTGTAATGCCTAGTTTAAAATATAAGAAGGATGATTTTATCATCAAGAAATTAAATGCGCGTATTAGCGCTAATTACAACCTAGGCTCTGAACAAAATATTGATACGCTAAACCGCAGATACAACTGGTTAGGGCAATTTAAAGAATATGAAGGAGCCGGTGGTGAGCGCTCCTACTCCTTATACAAGTATCGCAATAATAATGGTATTGCTACCGCGTCTTTTGATTACAAAATAGATGACCATCAAACTATTGCTTTAAGCAACACCTTTAACACCTTTAACCGAAAAGGAGAAGACGAGGCCAACCCTGACAATGATCGTTATGATGAACCCAGAAAAACGATGAAAAACGTATTGGGGCTTGGTTATACTTATGAGCAAGAGAACTGGAATGCTTCGGTATTTATGAAGAATTTCTTTCAGCAAAATGAGTTTACTGCTTCTTACAATCCTACGGGTAATTATGGTGATGTGGCGTATTACAATACCATCAATACTTTTAACCATATAGGTTATGGTACTGCACTAACCTATTTCTTACATAAGAATCTTCAGTTTAAAGCTTCTTTTGAAAAAACATACAGACTTCCAGCAGCTAACGAACTTTTTGGTGATGTGATCAATCTTCAGGGTAATACAGATCTGAAACCAGAATACAGTTACAACTATAATTTAGGTACGAGCTATTGGCTAACTTTTAAGCAGGATCTCATCAATTTTAATCTGAACACGTTTTATCGCGATGCTAGCGACTTTATTCGTCCTGAACTTAATCAAAATCAGACGATGCAGGTAATGGGCAATCTTGCCAGCGTTACCAATGCCGGTATCGAAAGTGAAATACGCTATCAGCACGGCAAATCATTTGCTGCCGGTCTTAGCGTCACCTATCAAGAGCTCAGAAATGATACCCGCTTTGTGGGAGATCAGACTGTAGAAAGCATCGTATACCGCGACAGAATTCCCAATATGCCTTACCTCTACGGAAATGCTGATGCCAACTATACTTTTTTTAACGTCTTAAGAAAGGACGACAATTTCAATATAGGCTATAACCTGCTTTATGTGCACGAGTTCTATCTGTACTGGCCTAGTCAGGGAAGTGAAAAACTGGTTATCCCAGAACAGCTAGCGCACGATGTAACCCTTACCTACACGCTTAATAAAAAACTACAGTTCACGCTGGAGTGCCGAAATATAACCGATCGCAACCTCTATGATAATTTCTCATTGCAGAAACCCGGTCGTGCATTCTTCGGAAAAATCAAATACACAATTTTATAAACAACAACTCTTAATTAAGTAAACAATGAAAACAGAAAAATTAGTCTTTGGAACTTTAGGTCTATTGGGCTTGCTATTTACAGCCTGTGATAGCAATGATGACGGTACATCTCCTGAGAATCCTGAAGCCGGTGTTGAATCAAAATACATCATTACTGCTACGCCTACTGCGGCAGGTTCAGAAGGTGTTGCCGATTATATTTTAACTACAGATGCAATTAATGAAGGTTCTATAAGTACTGCCGGAAACGGTATCGAACAAGATGGTACGTACAGATATTACATCACAACCAATAACAAATTCTTCAGTATGCTTTACGGTCAGGGGAATCCTGGTGCGGTGACTTCATACGAATTGAACGCTGAAGGTTCGCTTGAGAAATTATCTGATTTTCAATCTGAAACTGTTCAGGCATTTGCTGCTGTAGATGACGAAATCTTGTTGATCAAAATTTCAAGAAATGCAGATTCTCCTATCGCTTCTTGGTATCGTTTTGATACAAATACTTTGCAATTTGTTGCTGAAGGGCAAATCAACACACAAGAACTTGCTGATAAAGAATCTGGCGAATTAGCTTTCTTTACCTGGATTACGCAGGTGGGCGATAAAGTTTATCTACCTTATTTCACAATGAAAGGATGCTGTAGTGATTCTTTTGGAACCATCTATCCTAACGAAGCAAACATCGCGGTTTATTCTTATCCAGAAATGGAATATGAGACCACTATTCACGATGAGCGCACCAGCTTTATTGGGCGTTATTTCGTAAACGGATTAAGTGTTGATGAGAATGGGGATGCTTATGCATTTTCTTCTTCGGTAGCTACAACAAACGGCGAACTCTCTTCTACTTTACCTTCTGCGGTAACTCGTATTCCTAGCGGAAGTACTGAATTTGACGATTACTACTTCAACATAGAAGAAGCGAGTGGCGGCTTGTATGTTACAGACCAGGTCTATGTAGGAAACGGTAAATTTGTGGGAATTATGGCTGCTGAAAGAACATCTGCTTACGCCAGCGGAAATCAGTATGCCATTATTGATGTTTATAATCAAACTGTAACTCCTGTAAGTGGTACACCAAATCCTGAAACCGTAGTGCTTACTTCAAGCAAAAGCAACTACGTTTCTGACGATAAAAGCACCGTAAGCGTAGGAATCACCACAGAAACCGGAAGCTGGATCTATAATATTGATGTAGCAAGTGCAACGGCTACTCAAGGTAAAGAGGTTGTAGGTGGTACCATTACCGCTATCAGTAAACTTGATGTTGTTGAATAATTGATAATGCCACAATAACACGCAGAAAAGCAGGCTTAGGCCTGCTTTTTTTATGTCGCAAATTTTGAGTTTTAAAATAAGTTTCACAAGGAACCACGCACGCTTTGGCTACAGTGCTCAAGCTGTGATTAAGTCAAACATTCTTCACACAAGCCCGTCAGCAGTAAAGAAGCAGACTGGATCTTGACATTGGGAACTTTAGGGATGGTCACATCCAGCGGCAGACATGTAGTTTTTCCGCATTGCACACATTGAAAGTGCGGATGCATATCAGTATGATGCTCGGTCGAGCAGCCTTGACACTGTGCATACCATTTTAAGCCGTCTTTTCCTTGAAACGAATGCAAAAGCCCTTCATCTTCTAACCGGTCTAAAATACGGTACACCGTGGTTTTATTCATCTCTTGATCTAACCTGTTTACCAGATCAACCACAGACAAGGCCTCCCCGGCTTGCTTCATTACTTCAAGCAGCGTGTGTACAGATTTTGTCTTTCTAACAATTGCCATATTGCAAATTTATTGCAATTAGGTTGCATTGACAACCAAATTATTTACTTTTGCAACTCAATTGCAATAAGGAATTAAATGTGCCCTTAGTGCAAAACGTATCAGTCCTTATTAATTCAATATTATGAAAAACACTGACCTCGAGCTTTTAGAAGCCTTTGGAGATTCACACTACTCTGATAATGTAGATACTCCACTGCGCCCGGATGCCTTTGTTAAATCTGACGAAGAGAAAATTGAAGCCATTCAAAAGCATTTTAAAAAAATTATGGAAGAATTAGGTCTCGATATCACAGACGACAGTCTTTCGGGGACACCTTATCGCGTAGCCAAAATGTATGTAAAAGAATTGTTTTATGGGCTGAATCCTGCTAATAAACCCAAGCTTTCCACATTCAACAATAAATATGGTTATCGTAAAATGCTTGTGGAACAAAACATCAGTATAGACTCTGCCTGCGAGCATCATTTTTTGCCCATTACCGGCTTTGCTCACGTGGGTTATATTCCTGAGGAAAAGGTAATAGGGCTTTCTAAAATTAATCGTTTGGTGAATTATTATGCGCACCGCCCTCAGGTACAGGAGCGCTTGTGCTTACAGATCTTAAAAGAATTACAAGAAACACTCAATACGCAAAGCGTGATCGTAATGATCAATGCCGAACATCTCTGCGTTTCTTCTCGCGGAATCAAAGATAAAACCAGTTCTACCATTACTGTAGAATATGGTGGTGCCTTTGAAAATACTGAAATCCGTAATGAGTTTTTGGCTTGCTTGAACCCGATAGAATAACCTTTAAAGAACAACTGATGATCACAAAAGAAGACGTGTTAAGCGCACAGGAAGATTGGGGCGCAGGAGTAGTAAAAATAGACACATAAAAACCAGTTCAATGAAAGAAAAATATTTTGATATGATCGGCGTTTATGCCGCCTTTCTATGCCTTATTCACTGTGTGTTGGCTCCCGTACTGTTTCTACTTCCATTAGGATTTTCGCACAATCCCATAATTGACATTAGCTTTTTAACCATTGGGATTTTTCCGGTAATAAAGGTGATGCGCAGCGCAGCGCCCCTGTATATTAAAGTGCTCCTGGCCATTTCCTGGGTTGCTGTATTGGTAGCGGTCTTGTTAGAAAGCATATTCCATCAAGAATCTATTTTGATCTTTTTTGGTGCCGGCGGACTCATCACCGGGCATCTTATCAATTATAGCAACCACAAACATTAAGGATTATGAAAAAACTCCCGGTAACTGTACTTAGCGGATTTTTAGGCGCAGGAAAGACCACCCTGCTCAATCATATTTTACACAACAAACAAGGTCTAAAGGTTGCCGTGATCGTCAATGATATGAGCGAAGTGAATATCGATGCTCAGTTGGTTGAAAATGAAAACACGCTTTCTCGTACCGAAGAAAAACTTGTGGAGATGAGCAACGGTTGCATTTGCTGCACCCTACGAGAAGACCTTATTGTCGAGGTTGAAAAACTGGCTAACGCCCAAAAGTTTGACTATCTCCTCATCGAGAGCACAGGAATTTCAGAACCTATCCCTGTGGCACAAACCTTTAGTTTTGAAAGTGAGGATGGCAGCATTGACCTGAGTACCTTCAGTTATGTGGATACGATGGTCACCGTAGTTGACGCGTTTAATTTCCTTAAAGATTTTTCCAGTCCGCAATATTTGGTAGACCGCAATCTCACCGATATTGATGGAGATCACCGCACCATTGTAAATTTACTAACCGATCAGGTTGAATTTGCCAATGTAATTTTATTGAACAAAGTTGACCTCGTCACCGAAGCCGAACTCCGTAACCTATACGATATTTTGCATAAGCTGAATCCTGAAGCGCGCATTATACCTACCAAAAATTCGGAGATCGATTTACCAGAAGTGATCAATACCGGACTTTTTGATTTTGAAAAAGCCGAAGCTTCGGCGGGATGGATTCGCGAGCTAGAAAATGAGCACACTCCGGAAACCGAAGAATACGGTATTGGCTCCTTCGTTTTCCGTAGTAAAAAACCGTTTCATCCTGAGCGTTTCTTAGCATTTGTTCAGCATCAATTTCCAAGTACTATCATCCGTAGCAAAGGTTTGTTCTGGTTGGCTTCACGACCTGACCAAGCGATCATATGGAGTTCGGCTGGAGGTTCGTTAAAAACAGATCCTGCCGGCGTATGGTGGGCTTCAATGTCTTTTGCCGAGCGCATCAACTATGCGGCTTTTGTAAATAATCAGTCGCTTATTGAAAGTGAATGGGATACGAATTTTGGAGATCGAAAGATCGAACTCGTGTTCATCGGGCAGCATCTTGAGGTGGATCGTATTACCCAACAACTTGAAGCGTGTTTATTAGCAGATGACGAATTAACCCAATGGAAAACCGGTAACTTAGATGCCATCGATAATTGGCCCATTCCGAAATATCAAAATTTATAAAGCGAAACCATGAAAACCCAATTCAAAACTACATACGAAGTCATCATCATTGGCGGAAGCTATTCTGGTCTTTCGGCCGCAATGGCGCTAGGGCGTTCATTACGCTCGGTGTTAATCATCGATGGGGGCAATCCTTGCAATAAACAAACGCCACACTCGCATAATTTTATCACGCATGATGGTGAAAAACCGCACGTCATTGCCCAAAAAGCTAAAGAACAAGTGCTCCATTATGATAGTGTTCATTTCTTGGAAGATTTCGCTTTAAGCGGAAAAAAAGCAGAAAAGGGTTTTGAAATAAGCACTAAATCCGGGAAAACCTTCAAGACAAGAAAGCTCATTTTTGCCACCGGAATCAAAGATGTAATGCCGGATATTGAAGGGTTTTCAGCATGCTGGGGAATCACCGCCATTCACTGCCCTTATTGTCACGGGTACGAATTCAAATCTCAAAAAACAGCGATTTTGGCCAATGGCGAGCACGCTTTTCATATTGCAAGTTTGGTGAATAACCTCACAGATGGTCTCACAATTCTTACGCAAGGAACACCAGATTTTGATGAAAACCAACGTGCAAAACTTAAAAAGCACAACATCAACATAATCGAGACTTCGGTTACAAAATTTGAACATCAAAACGGGACGCTCGAAAAAGTAATTCTAGAAGATGGTACTTCTCTGACTTTAAAAGCCGTTTATGCCGGTTTACCCTTTGAGCAACATTCTGATATTCCACAACAATTGGGCTGCTCCCTGACTGAATCCGGTCACCTCAAAGTAGATCTATTTCAAAAAACAGAAGTGCCGGGAATTTACGCCTGCGGTGACAACACCAGCAGAATGCGCTCAGTGGCTTATGCTGTTTCAACAGGAAATATTGTAGGCGCTATGGTTAATAACGAGTTGACGCAAGAAGATTTTTAGAGGCATCTGAGATTTCTATTAAATCGTTTTATACATTTGTTAGATACTCGATATGCACAAAACCGTAAAACATAGAATTTCGCTTGTATTGCTGGCGCTCTTCATTTCGATGAAAATGCTAGGGCTGCACGTACTTGCGCACGACGGTGATCAAGAGCATTTTGTGCATTGTAAATTGTGTGAGCACGCAGTTGTGGGCGACCATTACAATCCTGCGTTCCTTTCTGATGACACAGCATTTCAAGTTTTAACTCCGCAAGCTCCGGCAATCACCCAAATTGTTGACCGCTATGCTTTTATTTTTTGCGATAACTTCATCGCAAATCCACTGTTCTCCCGGCCTCCTCCGGCGCAGGCATAATGCTCTAGTTTTAGGATAGTTGCGTTTTATACGCAGTGTTGCTATTTTTTGATTTTCGCTTTGCGCGAAAACACTACACGTATAATCAATTTCATCATCCTAAAGAGCCCTTTACAAGCAAAACTGCTTTAAACACTTATTTGATTTTCCGTAGAACAGAACCGTATTTTCAGGTTTCAAAATGGCATTGTTATGGCCAGACTATTGTTATATTTTTTACTCACTCCCCTTTTGTTTTGTACAAGTTGTAATAACCCTGCGCAACAAGATAATGTGTCTATCATCAACGAAAAACGCATTGTTGACACCTTTAAAAAAGCGTTGAACAACGTGAGTCTGGACCACTTTTACATCACTCTGGACAGCGTGACTTTTACCCAACTAAAAGGCAGTGATTTCATCAATTCACAATACGCCAACCTAGATCAAGGCATTCCTGATTTTACGCCTATCAACGCCAGTTCAACTTCGGCATACTTACGAGGAAAGCGCCAATATATTGAGATTCTAGGTCCACAAAATGCATTTAACGAACCCGTGGGAAAAAGCGGTATTGGTTTCGCTTTAAGCGAAAAAAAAGGCTTCTCACTCGCAAACGCTCCTAAACTTCACGAGACCGGAACCAAGTTTCTCAAAGCGGCAGATACGGTTTCTTTCAGTATCAACAACACCGCTGCGGTGTGGTACAAGGCCTTTTACACCTATGGAATGACTACCAATCTCAGCACTTGGTACGCTTATTACAATCCGGAATTTTTAGGGCATTTGCACGATGAGGAAATCTCAGAATATACCAGCGAAGCCTTTTTAAAAACTGCCTATCACCCCAATAAACTATTCAATGAGATTACCGGTATAGAATTGCATTGCAACCTTGCCGATCATTTTAGAATTGCGCGCGAACTGCAATTGCTGGGCTGTACCCTTGCGGGTAAAAACAACAATGATCTGCTCTACGTGGTTGACGGTATCAAGCTGAGTATTAGACTTGATGACACCTTAGACAAAAGTAAGATTACTACGATTGCTGCAACGCTCAATGCGCCAGATCACCGCACTATAACCTTTAAAAACCTGACCATAAAAAACACTGGGTATCAAACCGTGTGGTCGCTTAATTAACACTAATAATTTAAACACTAAACATTATGAAAATCAAATTTGTAAGCCTTTTTGCCCTCTTAGCCGTTTTAGCCATAAGCTGCAAAGACAAGCCAAAAGAAACCGAAACTGAAACCGAAGTTGAAGTGGTTGAAGAAACTGCTGAAACCCCTATCACTATTGAAAAATTAGAAGGATCACCTGCCTATGCTGAGGCTTCGCTCAAAATCACAAAACCTACCGCCGAAACTGTAAAAGCTACTGCAGGTGGAATCGATTTTGCTTTTGATGTGCAAAACTATGAGCTAGGCGCACAAACCGATTCTGATTTGACCGGGACCTTAGCCAACTCCGGCAAAGGACAGCACATTCACTTTATCGTAGATAACGATCCGTATTCTGCGCATTACGAGCCTACTTTTAAAAAGGAACTAGAAGAAGGCACGCATTACCTGGTTGCTTTTTTGAGCCGTTCATATCACGAGAGCGTTAAAAACCCGAATGCTTTTATCGCTAAAAAAGTGGTTGTAGGCGCTGAATCTGCTGATGCACCAGACGTTGACCTAAGTGAGCCCACTTTGATTTACAGCCGTCCAAAAGGGGAATACACCGGCGATGTGACTGAAAACCTTCTGTTAGATTTCTACCTCTTAAACACCACACTTTCTGAAGGTGGAAACTATGTAAAAGCCACCATTAACGGTAAGGAATTCAAGCTGACCGAATGGGTGCCTTACGTAATAAAAGGGCTTCCTAAAGGCGAGGCTACCGTAAAACTAGAGCTGCTTGACAAAGATGGTCAAGTGCTTCCCGGAGCTTTCAACACGGTAGAACGTACAGTGACTCTTAAATAAATGATTTCCCTTGTTATATGATTCAAACGCATAACCTCTCTTTTCAACACGCCCCTACTCTTGAAACTTTGCGGTTTCCGGATATTCTTTTGGAACGAGAGGAAAATCTGCTGATTTTGGGAAAATCGGGAATAGGCAAGACTACCCTGCTACATCTTTTAGCAGGGTTGCTCCAGCCTAAAACAGGAACGGTAAACCTTGAAAATGTTGCGCTGCACTCGCTCTCTGCTAAAAAAAGAGACCGGTTTGTGGGTCAGCATATTGGGTTGGTTTTTCAAAAAAATTATGCGATTCGCTCGCTTAATGTGATGCAAAATTTAGAAGCCCGATTGTTTTTTGCCGGGCTTAAAGCCAAAAAAGAACGTTTACTCGACCTCCTTGACCAACTGAATTTAGCAGCTCATAAAAACAAAAAAATACATCAGTTGAGTGAAGGACAGCTGCAACGACTAGGTATTGCTCTTGCAGTGGTACATCAGCCCCAGGTGATTCTCGCAGATGAACCTACCTCTAGTCTGGATGATGAAAATTGCGAGGTAGTAATGCAATTGCTTTTAGAGCAAGCTGCACTGCAAAATGCCAATCTGGTGGTCATCACCCACGACGCCCGAGTAAAACCCCTATTTCAAAACCAAATTACCCTATGAATATCTGGAAAATCAGCTTAAGCAGTATTTTTCACAAACCGCTCTATGCCTTGCTGAGCGTGCTTTCGCTTTCCATCAGTATTGGTTTGTTGTTGGGAATTCAGCAATTGGATGCTTCCATTAAATATCAATTTGAAAATAGTTTGGGTGATGTTGATATGGTGCTTGGCGCGAAAGGGAGTCCGTTGCAATTGGTGCTCGCTAGTGTACTGCATATGGACAACCCTACCGGAAATATTTCGTTGGCGGAAGCCGAAAAAATCACCAAGAATCCGCTGATCAAAAAGGCGGTACCCATCTCTTACGGCGACAATTATCAAGGGTATAGAATCTTAGGAAGCAATGAAGAATTTGCCGGTTTGTATGAAGCCGAACTCGCAGCAGGTCGTGAACCGTCAAAATCTATGGAAGTCATCTTGGGCAGCGCCGTGGCAGAAGAAACCGATTTAAAAATAGGCGATACGTTTATGAGTTCGCATGGACTTACGGAAAATACGGTAGAAGTGCACAACCACCCGTTGACCGTTGTGGGTATCTACAAACCTACCTACAAGGTCATTGATAAACTTATCGTGACCCAGTTAAAAAGCATCTGGGATGTTCACGAGCACGGAGAAGAACACCACGAAGAGGATGAACACCAAGCGGTAGATGAACATCACAACGAAGTTGAGCATCAGAAAGAACATAATGAGGAAGCGCACACAAATACTGTAACCCATAAAGAAAAAGAACACCATCACGATGAGGAGGAACATCATCACAAAGAATCTGAAAAGGAAATTACTTCTATGCTTATTTCTTTTCGCAATGCGATGGGGATGTTAACAATGCCCAGACGCATCAACAAAGAGACCAATATGCAGGCGGCGCTACCCAATTATGAGCTGGAGCGGTTGTTTAATTTCACTGGCGTTGGTGTCAGAGCTGTATCGTGGATTGCCTATATCATCCTGGCGATTTCCTGTGTCACCATTTTCATCAGTCTGTTTAAAATGGTACGCGAGCGTGCTTTTGACCTCGCATTGATGCGCACGTACGGCGCGAGCAACCTTCAATTGATACGCATCGTGGCGTATGAAGGGTTCTTGCTTGTAATTATTTCGCTACTAGTCGGGGCACTGCTGTCGCAAGTAGGTTTGCACTTTGCATTTTCAGCATTTAAGAGTGGCTACAATCAAAACATACTTTTAAAACTACCCTATGCGCAAATAGTTAAAACAGTGATTTTAATTCTCACAATGGTAGGCATCGCCATTATACTCGCCATTCTACCCATTTTAAAAATGAACGTTTCAAAAATATTAAGCAATGAAAAGTAAACAACCTCAGAGCAATCCCGTTAGGCATTGGTTGAATACCAATTTTCAATTTCGAGGCAAGCCTCGGAATATTAAACCCTTTGGCGGCGCCAATAAAATTTGTTTAGGCCTGTTCCTACTGGTTTCATTTTTTGGCTATAGCCAAAAAAACATCATCTGGCAGGATCTTGCCCAAGTGAACTTTGAAGAGAAATATTTTGAAACTTATGGAGAATATTTTCTGTATCCACATTTTGAAGATTCACTCAAAGCGATGGAAGGAAAACAAGTGACCATTACCGGCTTCTTCTTAAATATCGATCCGGAAAACGACATTTATATTCTCTCAAAATCACCAATGGCTTCTTGTTTTTTCTGTGGGGCTGCAGGCCCGGAAACCGCCATAGAATTACAGTTTGACAATCCATCAAAGTATAGAACTGATGACGTCGTGACAGTTACAGGCGTACTCAATCTCAACGCCGATGACATCAACCATTTCAATTACATTTTAACCGATTGCAACGTAAAACGTGCTAAATAACCCCTATAAAATCAATTAAAAATGAACAGAAGACACTTTTTTAGAAATACGACTTTAGGAGCGCTAGGTACATCATTGCTTACCCCTTTTGACTCGCTACAAGCTGCGGAGCACGCCTTGAGTTTCAAGAACAAAAAGGCTAAAAACATCATTATGCTGGTGAGTGACGGGATGAGCACCGGAACGCTAAATATGGCCGATTTGCACCTGCGTAGACACACGGGAAAAAGCAGTAACTGGATACAATTGTACAGCGACAATAAAGTGACCCGCGCACTGATGGATACGGCTTCGGCGAGTTCAATAGTAACAGATTCGGCGGCGGCGGCTTCTTCTTGGGGCGGTGGTGTGCGCGTGCCTAATGGCGCACTCAACGTGAGCCAAAACGGAGAACAGCATTTACCCTTATGGCAAAAGTTTAAAAAGGCAGGAAAGAAAGCCGGAACCGTAACTACCGTTCCGGCGACACACGCTACACCGGCCGGATTTTGTGTGAATTCCAAATCACGAAATGCGATGGAAGATATTGCCGAAATGTATCTGCAACATCAGTTTGATGTGGTGATGGGTGGTGCTCAAAAGTATTTTTCCGCGGAAGCGAGAAAAGATAAAAAAGATGTGTTCGCTGCTTTTGAAAATGCCGGTTATCAGGTTTTTAAAAATCGTAAGGAAATGCTCAGTGCAAAACGCAAGAAGCCTATTCTTGGTGTTTTTGGCAACGATGCCCTGCCCTACTCCATTGACCGTGAAAATGAGGAAACGCTAAAAAACGAAACTCCATCTCTCGCAGAAATGACCCAAACGGCAATCGATGCGATGAAAGACCACAAACAAGGATTTACCTTACTGGTAGAAGGTGGAAAAGTGGACTGGGCGGCACACGGCAACGACATTGCCGGTCTCATTTTTGATCAGATCGCTTTTGACGAAGCCATTAAGACAGCGATTCATTTTGCCGAAAAGGATAAAGAAACCCTTGTGATCATCACTACAGACCACGGAAATGCCAATCCCGGCGTGATCTATGGCGGGGACGCCAATGATCACTTTGATTCTATACAGCACTACAAACATTCTAACGAATGGATCTTAAATGGTTTCAATCCGGATACTACCTTAAGTCAAATCAAAGAACGTATTAACTATGCCAATGGAATAGGCATCACCGATGAAGAAGCGCAGACTATTGTGCAGTATTATGATGATTTGGTTGCTGAAGATGGTTTGTACAATCCGCGGCATTTACCTTTTGGCGTGCTTGCAGATATTCAAAAGCGCTACAATTCCGTAGGATGGATCAGTATGCAGCACTCAGCAGATTATGTTGAACTCGCGATGTATGGCCCGGGAAGCGAACTTTTGCAACCTTTTGTAAAAAATACAGATTTACACTATTTAATGCTCAAAGCAGCAGAAGTTGAAAATGTGTTTTAGATATTCATTGAACTAATGATGAAGTGGCGCAAAAAGTTTTACTTTTGAAGTGATGAAAATCCTAGTGATACTTTTTGCGCTACTTACTTTTTCCCTTTCGGCGGTTACTTGCTGTGTGGGAAATATTGCGGGTGTAGAGTATCATCAAGACGATGAGGATGATTGTGAAGATGGCCCGTGTGAGGAGCCGTGCTCTCCCTTTTTCAATTGCGGTACCTGTACAGGATTTTCGGTGCAAGAATTTGAAAATCTTGACTTTAATCAAGTAAAAATCCCTACTCAAAAAATCATTTCTATCAGCTATTTAAGAGCAGGAGAATTTCACGATTCTTCCTTTCGGCCTCCACGGGCGTGATTAAAATTGACTTTGTTTTTTTCGCTTCAAGCGAAATGAAATCTCATTTTAATCCTCTTAAATTCTTTAAATGAAACATCTTCATTTATGGCTGTTGCTGCTATGTTGCAGTGCAGCTTTTGCCCAAAATACATTTGTGGCAACCCTTAAAAATGCCGAAACCCAAGAACCGCTTTACGGAGTTACGGTAAGTATCAAAATATTAAATAAAGGCGCAATTTCTAATGCTGAAGGGCTTGTGCGCATCGAGAATATCCCTAACGGGACGTATACGCTTGAGCTGCGCTATGTGGGTTTTGAAAGCCAAAACATTACCAGAAGTTTTCCGTTGCGTGCGGAAGAAACCGAACAGACGTTTTACCTGCATCACGCAGAAGAAGAAATGGAAGAAGTCGTGATCCAGTCTACCCGTAGTTCGCGTACCTTTCAAGATATTCCCACACGTCTGGAATTTATTGCCGGTGAGGAACTCGCTGAAAAAGGCAATATGAAACCGGGCGATATCAGGATGTTGCTCAATGAAAGTACGGGAATTCAAACGCAGCAAACCTCTGCAACGAGCTATAATTCGAGCATTCGTATTCAGGGATTGGACGGTAAATACACGCAATTACTTCGGGACGGACTCCCACTCTATTCGGGATATTCCGGGGGATTAAGTTTAATGCAGATCGCTCCGCTTGACCTTAAGCAAGTGGAAGTGATAAAAGGAGCTTCGTCTACACTTTACGGTGGCGGTGCAATTGCCGGACTCGTCAATCTGATTTCTAAAACTCCGGAAGACAAACCCGAATTGAGTTTTATGGCAAACGGAACTTCTGCGCTAGGTCTTGACCTTAGTGGGTTTTATTCGGAAAAATTCGGTAAGACTGGAACAACGGTTTTTGCATCCTATAATCTGGGGACGCCTTACGACCCGGCAGATAATGGACTGACGGCTATTCCAAAATTTGAGCGCTTTACGTTAAATCCAAAGTTTTATCTGTATCTCAATGAGAAAACCAATTTGAATGTAGGTTTTAACTATGTAAACGAGGACCGCCTGGGTGGCGCGATGGATTATGTAAAAGGCGATAGTGAAACCGGTTATTTTGAGCGGAATAAAACAGACCGACTTTCAACACAAGTATTGGGAAGTCATCAGTTAAGCGATAACACGGCGCTAACGGTAAAAAACAGTATCAGCTTTTTTGAACGCGAAATTGATATTCCCAGTTATACTTTCGCCGGAAGGCAAACCTCATCATTTTCTGAAATTAATATTGCAACAAGCCTTACCAAAACTGAATGGGTTGCCGGTGCCAACTTATGGACCAAAAATTTTAAACAACAGCAAGGTGATCCCGCACAGGACTTAAGTTTTACCAATTATACCGCCGGAGTTTTTGCACAAAATATTTGGGATATTCGAGAACAATGGACGCTGGAAACCGGCTTGCGCACCGATTATCAGAGCGATTATGGGGTGTTTGTTTTGCCGCGTTTATCGTTAATGTTTGAACCTACTAATTTGCTCACCTTTAGAATAGGTGGTGGTATGGGTTATAAAACGCCTACGGTTTTTACTGAAGATGTTGAGCGCTTACAGTTCAGAAGTGTGCAACCCATTAATATCGATGAGACTGACGCTGAACGCTCGATAGGCTTCAACCTGGACGGAAATTACAAATGGTCAATCACCAATGAACTGAATTTGTCAACTAACGTGCTTCTGTTTTACACACGTATTGACGATCCGCTGGTTCTCAACCGCACCTCAGGAGCACTATATGAATTCGTTCAACCGGGCGGTCATATTTGCAGTCAGGGCATCGAGGCAAATATGCGCTGGAAGTACAAAGATTTTAAACTGTTTGTAGGTTATACGCTGGCCGATGTCGATCAGCATTACAACGGGGCAAGCGAGCAATACCCTTTGGTGTCTCAGCATCGTCTTAATAATGTGTTGATGTATGAAAAACACGACAACTTCTGGATAGGTTTAGAAGGGTATTATTACAGTCCGCAGAAGTTGAATGACGGCACCACCGGTCAATCCTATTGGATTTTAGGCGTGATGACCGAAAAGAAACTCGGTGAGAAATTTTCAATATTCCTCAATTTTGAGAACTTTTTAGATACGCGGCAATCCCGCTTTGACACAATTTATACTGGCACGCTAAATGACCCGAATTTCAGAGATATTTACGCTCCCGTTGATGGCTTTGTGATCAACGGTGGTTTTAAATTAAAGTTATAGCCTAAAAATAGAAAACCCGCCAAGAGCACTCTTGGCGGGTCTTTACAATTGCTATCGCAAGCTTTTACATTTCTGCAGTTGTAGTGGTATCTACTTTAGCCAGAATAGCCTGATGCTCATCCATCATCATTTTGTGTTCGCTTTCCATTTCTTCGTGTTCACTCATAAGTTGCTGATGATTATCCATCATTTCTTCAAGTTGTGCTTCCATTTCAGCTTCAGATTTTTCTTCAAAACCTGCCTTTAATTCTTCATGTGCTGCGATCATTGCATCGTGCCCCTCAATAGTAGCCTCGTGTTTTTTCAAAATTGCCTCGTGTTTAGCAACATCTTCAAGAATGGTAGAATCTTGTAATTCCATCCCTTCAAGTGCAGTTGTGAACTCTTGATGTTTCTGAGTCATTTCACTATGCATCGTTTTGAACTCGGCATGCACCTGCTCAAGACTGTCATGTTGCATTTCTAACTTGTCAAACTTTGCGGAAAGTTCTTTCTTTAAAGTGTTCTCACATCCTACTAATACCAGTAAGAATGTAAAAAAGCTAAGTAATGTTCTAGATATAGTTTTCATAATTTTTAATTTGGTCGAAATATAGTAAAATACTAGACTTGAGTATCTTAAAATTTATAAACGCACAAAATGTTTTGCTTCAAGCCAAATAACTACTTTTAGTATTCAAGCCTCTGCACTGCCTTTAAATTCCGCCAACAATAAATACTACAACAATAACGTTTTCGTTGTAACAGTGCTTCTTCTTAAGAAGAGTGTTGACTTCTATAAAATTCTACAAAAGTGTGGAATAAGTCCACACTTTTACCCTCAACAGCGCACACGGCACTTGAACGCCATTCCCCGTAAACTCTTGTTTTACAAGCAAAACAGATTAAATCATTCAATTCTTCAGTTTGGGTCTTATTCTTGAATAATTCTATTCGGAAACCTAAAAAATTGAAAAATGAATTATTTGAATAACCCTAATGCAAAGTTTGCTATACTCCTAGCGCTTTGTCTTACCATTTTTGCTTCTTGTCGTGAAGAAGAAGTTGAAGATGAAGGATTGCCACTTCCGGTAATCAGTTTACAAGAAACCAGCGCAGCTAAAAATTTTGAATACATAGGCTCGATTGAAGGCGTTGAGTCTGTTGAGATCAGACCTCAAGTAGATGGAATTCTAGAAGAAATATATGTTGATGAAGGAGAGTTTGTTGAAAAAGGACAGCCTCTTTTTAAAATCAACAGTCAACCGTATATGGAAGACTATAAAAATGCAATGGCCAACGTAAACCTAGAGAAAGCTAAACTTGAAAAAGCACAAAGTGATGTTGAGCGTTTACAGCCGTTAATTGATAATGAAGTGATTTCTGAAGTGCGTATGAAATCTGTAAAAGCAGATTATCAGGTGGCACTTTCTTCGTTACAACAAGCCCAAGCTCAGGCTGCCAATATGCGTATTAATCTTGATTTTACAACCATAAAAGCGCCGGTAAACGGCTTTATGGGACGTATCCCAAAATCTATTGGTAACGTGGTTAAGAAAACAGATTCTGAGCCATTGACCAATCTTTCAAACGTAAATGACATTTACGTATACTTCTCTATGAGTGAATCTGATTATCTTTATTTTGAGCGTGCTAAAAATGATACGCTTTCTAAAAAGAACAAAGTTAACGATCAAGTAAAACTTGTATTGGCCGACGCTTCAATCTATGAGCACGGAGGTAAAATTGATGCAAATTCAGGTCAGATCGACCGTTCTACAGGTTCGATTACACTGAGAGCAAAATTCAACAATCCGGATACTTTATTACGATCAGGGAACACGGGTAAAATTCTTATGGAAGAAATTTATCAAAGTGCTATCCTTGTTCCTCAGAGTGCCACTACCTTTATTCAGGATAAGAAATTTGTCTTTATTCTTGATGAAAACAATATTGCTCAACGCCGCGAGATCATTACAAAAGGACGCTCAGGTGACAACTATATTGTAGACTCTAAAAGCTTATCTCCTAAAGATCGTATTGTTGTTTCGGGCTTAGATAAATTGGCTTCAGGCATCAAAGTTAAACCGCTTCAAAGAGGTCAACTTACCAGCAGTCTGTAACATTTCAGACCCAAATTAAGAGTTCTTATTTCGTATTAAGTCTAATACCGAAACAACTAACCTATGTTTAAAAAGATTATAAAAAAACCGGTGTTTACACTGGTGATCACGATAGTATTGGTACTTGCGGGAGCCGCCAGTATCACTTCCTTACCCGTTGAACGTTTCCCGGAAATCGCACCACCTAGTGTGAGTGTCGCAGTGTATTACCCGGGTGGTAATGCCGAGACCGTAGCAAAATCAGTTTTGTTACCTATTGAAGAAGCGTTAAACGGTACCGAAAATATGACCTACGCTAACTCCACAGCGACCAACTCCGGTCGTGGTCGAGTTACCATTTACTTCAAACCGGGAACCAACCCCGATCAGGCAGCCGTAGATATCCAAAACCGAATTTCTGTAATTACAGAAAAAATACCGCCGGAAGTTACTGAGGCCGGTATTTCGGTGACCAAAAGGATGAAAGGTAGTATTATGACCATTAATATTTTTAGTCGTGATTCTACTTATGATGAAACCTTTCTTAACGCGTACACCCGGATCAATATTCGACGTGAACTTAAGCGTGTAGAAGGTTTAGCTGAAGCTTCAATACTGCGTCAGCGAGATTATGCGATGCGTATTTGGTTGAATCCACAAAAAATGGCTTCTTATAACCTCACGCCAAGAGAAGTTTACAATCAGGTAAAAGATCAAAACTTTGAAGCAGCGCCGGGTAAATTCGGTGAAAATTCTGATGAGCTTTTTGAAATTGTAATGAAGTACGACGGGCGTTTCAGCGAGATCGAAGAATATGAAAACCTCGTCATTAAAACCAATGAAGATGGTGCGCAATTACGTCTTAAAGATGTTGCGCGTATTGAGTTTGGTGCTTCTAACTACACCAGTGAAAACCGTCTTGACGGTAAACCTTCGGTAACTATTGATATTGTGCAAATGAATGGTGCAAACGCAAAAACCATTGATGAGCGCATTAGAGAAATACTCGAAGAACAGAAAAAATTATTCCCTGAAGGTATCGATTATGAGATTACCTACAGTGTACGAGACCAGATCGATGAATCTATGAGCCAGGTGATGCACACCCTTGTAGAAGCATTTATTCTGGTATTTATTGTAGTATTTATATTCCTGCAGGACTTCCGTGCAACCATTATTACAGCTATTTCAATTCCGGTTTCCCTTTTAGGTACGTTTTTCTTCCTAAATATAATTGGCGCCTCGATGAACGTACTCAGTATGTTATCGCTGGTACTTGCCATTGGTATTGTGGTAGATGACGCAATTGTAGTAATGGAAGCAATTCACGAGAAAATGACGCATCACGGCCTTTCTGCCCGAAAAGCAGTTTCTGCCGCAATGGATGAAATTACAGGCGCAATTATCTCTATTACAGTGGTTATTGCTGCAGTATTTTTACCGGTTGCGTTCTTGAGTGGTCCTGTGGGAGTATTTTATCAAGAGTTTGCGTACACCATCATTTTTGCCGTACTGATCTCTGCGATTAATGCATTGACGCTAACGCCGGTACTGACTAAAATTTTCTTCGGAAAGAAAAAACGTAACAAGAAAAAGCGCGGAATGGCTAAAACCGTTTCTGAACTGCGCCAAGTACGTAAAGCTAAAGTAGCGAAGCGTAAAGGACTGCGTAAGTTTGACAGTGGTTTTGACAAATTCACCGGCAAATATCTTAACGTGGTACGCTGGTTCTTAAATCATAAATGGATTGGTGTAGGATCGCTAGTCTTGATCATCGTTGCTACGGTGTTGCTTTCTAGAATTACACCAAGTGCATTTATTCCTACTGAAGATGATAACTTCTTGATTTTCTCAATGAAAATGCCAGAGGGTTCTTCACTTCACAGGACCAATGCAGCCTTAAGAAAAGCAGATTCTATCTTGCAACGTGATCCCGCTGTAAAAGGCGTAAATACCGTATCTGGTTTTAATGTTGTAGATAATGCAAACAGTCCGTCTTCCGGATTAGGATATGTGCAATTGAAACTCGCTGCAGATCGAGGCGAAATACAAGAGATTCAAGAGGTAATTAAACACTTACTATCGGAATTAGATCAAATCCCTGAAACCGACTTTAATATGTATCCCAGACCTACCATTCAAGGTTTTGGTAACTTTGACGGGGTTCAGTTTATGCTGCAAGACCGTGCTGATGGTGACTTGGGAGAGTTTGGGCAGATCGTAAATGAGTTCATCAACACCCTGAGCAATCAGAAAGAAGTGGATAACGCATTTACCTCTTTCAATCCCAACTTTCCACAATATCGTCTTAAGATCGACTACGAAAAAGCTAAGGCCTTAGGCGTAAGTGTAAAGGATATGATGTTTACGGTACAGTCCTATTTTGGACGTGTACAACCGGGGGATTTTAACCGCTTCAGCCGTCAGTACGGTGTGTATATGCAGGCCGATATTCCATATAGAGAATCACCGGAATCCTTCAACAGTATTTTTGTGAAGAATGATAAAGGTGAAATGGTTCCTGTTAACACTATTGTACGTCTGGAGCAGGCTTATGGTCCTGAGGTGGTGAACCGTTATAACCTGTATAACGCAGCAAAAATTAACGTGACTCCGGCAAAAGGATACAGTACTGGTGACGTAATGAAAAAGATTGAAGAATTAACCAGCGAAAAACTGCCTGCGAGTTTAAGTTATGAGTGGACCAGTATGAGTTTGGAGGAGAAAAATTCAGGTGGCGATACCATCATTGTATTCATCATCATTATTCTTCTGGTTTACTTCATTTTGGCTTCACAATACGAAAGTTTCTTACTTCCGCTAGCGGTAATGTTATCGCTTCCTGTTGGGATCTTTGGTGTATTTGCTGCGATCAATTTAGCCGGACTAGACAATAATATTTACGTACAAATAGGTATCATTATGTTGATTGGTCTTTTGGCAAAGAATGCGATTCTAATTGTAGAATTCGTTGCGCAAAAAAGACGTGCCGGCCTTTCAGCTTTTGATGCGGTGCTCGAAGCGAGTGCGCTGCGTATCAGACCTATTATTATGACGTCGCTGGCATTTACCGTGGGGCTTGTTCCGCTTATGTTTGCTGAAGGTTCTTCGGCGCAAGGAAACCACTCTGTAAGTATAGGTACTGCCGGCGGAATGGTAGGTGGTATTGTTTTAGGAATTTTTGTGATTCCTGTAATGGCTTACATCTTCCAGATGTTGCACGATAAGTATAACTTAGAGCGCTACGGAGATAAAGAAATTGAAGAATAACCTAACCTAACCACAATGAAAAAGATAATTGATATACATACGATAAAAAGAAAACCGAATATAAACCGCTATCTGAATGCGAGTTGCATCTTGTTGATCTTATTGATCCTCGGAAGTTGTAAAGTAGGTCAACAATACGAGCGTCCTCAATTTGACGATGTTTCTGAAGAGTTTTATGTGAAAGATTCTGTTTTGAATGACTCTCTGGCCGAAGCTGCAATTACGCGCGATAGCCTGATGATGTCACACATTCCATGGAGAGAGTTTATAGAAGACAGCACCTTGATCGCTCTTATAGATACGGCTTTAGTAAACAATATCGACTTGCAAAAAGCAATGCGCAATATGGATATTGGGATGGAATATTTAGCCCAATCTAAAGCAAACTTTTTGCCATCGGTAAACGCGACTCCGGCCGGTTTTAGAAGAGAATATTATTCAGAGAATTACAATAATTACGGTTCTAACCGCGCCAGACGTAACCACGGTGAAACGCCGCCTACCAGTTTATATACCGAAAGATTGGAGTATACTTCTGCGCTGCAAGCCGATTGGGAAATTGACATTTGGGGAAAACTGAGATGGCAAAAAGAAGCGGCTCGTGCCGACTTTATGAAGAGCCAAGAATTTAAAAAAGCAGTGCAAACCGAATTGATCGCCGAGGTTGCTTCGACCTATTATAATTTAATAATGTTGAAGTCTCAGGTTGAAGTTGCCGAAAAGAACTATGCACTTAATGATAGTACCTATAATATTGTAAAGCTGCAATACGATGCGGGCGAGACTACTTCGCTAGCACTGCAACAAACCAAGTCGCAGCAGTTAAAAGCACAGTCTTTAATTCCGCAATTGGAGCGTCAATATACCGTTCAGGAAAATAAGTTGAACCGTCTTTTAGGAAGATCGCCTCGTGCCATTGAGCTTACTGCCAATTTTGATGATATTCAATTTCAGGAAAAATATAAAACCGGTGTTCCTATCGAATTGGTTAAAAACCGTCCTGATGTGGCGATGGCGGAGTACGAACTTATCGCTCAAAATGCACGCACGGGCGTAGCTGAAGCTTTAAAATATCCGTCGCTAAGTATTGGTGCGGGATTGGGTTTAAATTCGTTTGAATTGGAGAATTTTTTCGATCCGGTAAGTTCAGCTTTTGCATTGCTCAACGGTTCTATTTTTCAGCCGATTTTCAATAACCGTAAACTGAAAACCAATTATCGTGTCGCACTTACAGAACGCGAGATCGCACAATTGGAGTTTAAGGATAATTTAATTGGTGCTGTTGAAGATGTATCTAATTCGCTTACCCGAATCAATAAACTGACTCAGGAATATAAGATCGCACAAGAGCGTATCGAGGTAACTCAAAAAGGACTTAAAGATGCTGCTTTGTTATTTAGAGGTGGATTTGCAAATTACCTCGAAGTGATCACCGCACAGAGCGATGCCTTAGAAAGTGAATTGAATGAAATCAATACTAAAAAGCAGATCTTAATTGCAAACATTGAACTCTACCGCAGTCTTGGTGGTGGATGGCAATAAACTGAAGTTTACAAAAAGCAAAGCCACAATCTTGTGATTGTGGCATTGCTTTTTAATTTAAAACTCAAAATTAAATCCCTTTTCTAACAACTTTTGATAGGTTTCAGGATTGAATTTATATAGAGTAGCGGCGCGATGCGAGACGTCTTTCTGCTTTTCATCTAGCGCCGTTAGTAAATTCATTCTAAGAATTTTTCTTCTGAAGTTGGGCTTGTCCATTTCGTAACCTAGAATCTCTTCGTACAAATGCATCAACTGAAGCAACGTAAATTTTTCGGGTAATAAATTGAACCCAATAGGCTCTTGTTTAATTCTGCGGCGCAGTCTGCGCAAGCCAACCCCTAAAATATGAAGGTGGTCATAAATTAGCGTTTCCACTTCAGAAACTTTAAACCACGCTACTTCAGAAGCGGTAGCTCCGGGTTTTAAGCCCGTCCAGTCTTGCTTTTTTATTAACGCGTAATATCCCACCGTGATCACCCGCGACACCGGAAAACGATCAGGTTCACTAAAAGCGCGCAACTGCTCGAGATAAACATCTTTAATTCCGGTAAGTTCGAGCAGCAATCGGTTAGCAGCAGCATCTGTGCTTTCATCAGTAAAAATCCATCCTCCGGGCAACCCCCATTTATCTTTACTAATACCATCAGCGTGCTTGACTAAAAGCACTTCTAAAGCCCCTTGATTGAACCCAAATATGACACAATCAATGGTTATACTGTCTAAAATGGTCGCTTCGTATTGTTTTGCCATAATTCTGGTTATCAATCGCTAATATCGATAAATTTTTTAGAGCGGTTATGAGATTCCATATTTTATAAGTATACTTGTAGTCATATAAACCATAAGCTGTCTTCTGGACTAAAATAAGAGATTTAATTTAAACGCATATGTATTTTTTAGGAATCGATCTGGGAAGTTCTTCAATCAAGCTTGCCGTACTTGATGCCAACACCGGCAAATCAATAGGCAGTTGCACGGTTCCTGATCACGAGATGATCATCAAAGCACCTCAAAGCGGTTGGGCGGAGCAAGATCCGCAGCTTTGGTGGGAATATACCTGTACGGGAATAAAAAAAATAAAACATCAAGGTGTTGATATTAGCCTAATTAAAGCCATTGGGATTTCGTATCAAATGCACGGCCTAGTGCTTACCGATAAAGATCTTAACGTATTGCGGCCCTCAATCATCTGGTGTGATAGCCGTGCTGCGCCTATTGGCGAAAAATACTATCAGGAGAAAGGAGCAGCATTTTTTCAAGACCGGGTTTTGCAAAGTCCGGGGAATTTTACCGCAGCTAAATTAAAATGGGTGCAACAACACGAACCAGAGCTTTTTGATCAGGTCGCACATATGATGCTTCCGGGAGATTATCTGGCCGCTAAATTTTCGGGTGTGGCACAAACCAGCAAATCGGGGCTTTCTGAAGCAGCGCTTTGGGATTTTAAAAAGAATAATTTAGCCGAAGAAGTCCTCTATGCTTTAGATCTTCCGCTTGAAGTGATTCCTGAGGTCGTGGCTAATTTTAGTCATCAGGCGACTATTGCACCTCAAATCGCTGATAGTTTGGGCCTTTCTAAAGACGTAGCAATCACCTATCGCGCCGGAGATCAACCCAATAATGCCCTCGCACTTAACGTAAATCAACCCGGAGAAATCGCCACCACTGCCGGAACTTCCGCAGTGATCTATTCGGTGACCGATCAAGATGCCTTTGATACCGAAAATCGCATCAACACCTTTTTGCACGTGAATAACACCGAAGCTCAAAAACGTAACGGCGTGTTACTCTGCATTAATGGTTCTGGGATCTTGTATCAGTGGTTGCGTAAAATACTTTCCACCGGAAAAGATGAGTTGTTGTCTTACGATTTCCTTAATGCTCAAGCAGCGCAAGCTGGTCCGGGTAGTGCCGGACTTAACTTTTATCCTTTTGGCAATGGAGTGGAACGCATTTTTAATAATAAGAATTCCTTTAGCGGATTGCAGAATTTAGATTTCAACAGGCACGGAGCCACCCATATGGTTCGTGCGGCTTGTGAAGGAATTGTTTATGCGATGAACTATGGCTTTGAGGTGATGCAGCATATTGGCGCCGGTGGTACTTCAGTAAAAGCAACAAAAGCCAATTTATTTTTAAGTCCGGTATTTAGAGAGATTTTTGTGAATACTACGCAGACTTCCTTAGAACTGTACGAAACCAATGGCGCTGAAGGCGCTGCCCGAGGAGCAGCCCACGGCTATGGATTTTATTCCAGTCTGGATGAAGCCGCTCACGGACTAGAGTTATTAAGCACTCAGGAACCTCAACCCGAATTAAAACAACAGTACACCGATTTATATCAAACTTGGAAAAATAATATTCAAATAATAGAATAATGAGTACCTATTTTAAAAACATAGACCCAATCAAATTTGAAGGAAAAGAAAGCGACAATCCGCTTGCCTTTAAATACTACGATGAAAACAAAGTAGTCGCAGGAAAAACCCTTAAAGAGCATATGCGTTTTGCGATGGCCTACTGGCACACGCTTAACAATAAGGGTGGAGATCCTTTTGGCGCTCCCACTGAAACTTTTGCTTGGGATGCCAACCCTGATCCTATAGTACGTGCTAAGGATAAAATGGACGCCGCTTTTGAATTTATGACCAAGCTAGGTCTGCCGTACTACTGCTTTCACGATGTTGATCTTGTAGATGAAGCTCCTAGTCTTGGGGAGTTTGAAAAACACATTGCTGCGATTGTAGACTATGCAAAAACCAGACAGCAAGAAAGCGGAATTAAACTGCTTTGGGGAACATCAAACCTCTTTAGTAATCCGCGTTATATGAATGGTGCTGCAACCAATCCTAATTTTGATGTGGTGGCCTATGCCGGTGCGCAGCTTAAAATTGCCATTGACGCAACTCTTGCGTTGGGTGGTGAAAATTATGTGTTTTGGGGTGGTCGTGAAGGCTATATGAGCTTGCTGAATACCGATATGAAACGGGAGCAGGATCATCTGGCGCAGTTTCTTACCATTGCGCGTGATTATGCGCGTAAACAAGGGTTTCAAGGAAACTTTTTAATCGAACCTAAACCTATGGAACCTACCAAGCATCAATATGATTTTGATGCCGCAACGAGTTTAGGCTTCATTAATAAATACGGACTACAAGATGATTTTAAACTGAATCTTGAAGTGAATCACGCAACCTTGGCAAGTCATACATTTGAGCACGAATTGCAAGTAGCTGTTGACGCTGGAATGTTAGGCAGTATTGATGCCAATCGCGGCGACTACCAAAACGGTTGGGATACAGATCAGTTTCCTATTGATGTGTATGAAGCGACTCAAGCGATGCTGGTTATTCTTGAAGGTGGTGGAATTCAAGGCGGCGGCATCAACTTTGACGCTAAAGTGCGCCGTAATTCTACTGATCTTGAAGATAAATTTATCGCCCACATCGCCGGGATGGATACTTTTGCCCGCGGACTGATCGCTGCAGATCACGTACTTCAGCATACTTCTTATAAAGAGCTCCGCAAAAACCGCTATGCTTCTTTCGATCAGGGGAATGGTGCAAAATTTGAATCTGGCGCTTTATCGCTAGAAGCGCTCAGTACCTTGGGACACCAAACCGGAGAACCAAAACCATACAGTGGAAAGCAAGAGTTGTTCGAGCAGCTTATTGCTAATGCATTTTAGGGATCTACCTCTAGAATTGAAAAGCCTCCATCCGGAGGCTTTTTTTATTTACTACTATTAAATCCCTGTTAATTGGCACGACGCTCACAGTTCTTAAAATTTTCTTTTATAACCTTTAGCTCAAAAATTAGCGCTATGAGTTTATTAGGAAGAATATTAGGGAACGCCAGTGAGATCCCGGCGGAAGAATTAAGTACTAAATATGAACGCTTACTTACCGATAGTGAACAGGTTGAGCTTGGCTTTAAACTGCTGAGAGACGTTTTTATATTTACTACAAAGCGTTTAATTCTTATTGATGTGCAGGGTGTCACCGGGAGTAAAGTGGAATATAAAAGCTTACCATATAAGAATATTTCACGCTTTTCATTAGAAACAGCAGGAACTTTTGATTTAGATGCCGAATTAAAAATCTGGATCAGCAGTGAAAATGTACCTAGTGTAAGCAAAAAGTTCACCAAACAAATAGATGTTTATGCAATTCAGCGGTATTTAGCGGCAAAAGTGCTCTAGTGTAAGCCAAACACTTGTAAAATGTGCTTTTCGGCTAAACCGGTTTAGCTAAAATTTTAACACTAAAACCTTGTAAATCACTGTTTTTGCAACGTTTTATTAACACTACTTAAACAAACCTGTTGTACTTTTATAAGACCGCTTCAGTCTAACCGCCAATTATTTAAGAATTTATGAAAGCTACGCTTCAAATTTCCGAAAAGAACTTCACCGGTTCGCAAGATGCGATCAGCCGCTGTTTAAACCGAATTATGGAAGTTCGCGTTTTAGAGATCAACCTCAAAAAAAACATTATCGCTGTTGATTATGCAAAACCCAGCGTTTATGAACGCATTAAAAATGAACTGAATTGCCTAGGGCTTTCGGTTGGAGAGTATAAACCAATTAAGTAAACTACCTCGGGGCAAGCTCACTCGGCTTTCATTGCGAACAAATTTTTAATTTCGTGGCATCCCGATAACTATCGGGATTGAGTATAAAACCCTTTGGCGGTGCCAACAAACCCAAATCACTGTATATCTGAGCCTGCTTTTTAGCAGGCTTTTTTTATACTAATTACTTGTTTTCACGTTATACTTTTAAACCCTTGCCCTATTATGAAAAATGCTTTGCTTATAGTTCTTGCCTGCATCTTATGGTCCTGTACTAATGAGGAAGTGCCAGCTACCATAGATGTAGCCACTGATCTGCCAGCCCAAACGTTGTCCAACACTTCTTATGGGCCGGGAAATCAGCAAATCTATGATCTGTATCTTCCCGAAGCACGTAGCCGGAATAAAACCAAAGTCCTTGTGCTGATTCACGGAGGTGGCTGGATTGACGGTGACAAAAGAGATATGCAAGCGTATATTCCCTTTTTACAAGAGAATTTTCCTGAGCATGCCATTCTGAATATGAATTATACCTTGGCAAATCCGCCGGAGATTACGGCCTTTCCACAACAATTTGAAGAAATTGGTCTCGCACTGACCGAAATTTCAGAAAACGTAGAAACCCTTCAAGTACGTGCAGAATTTATTTTGATTGGGGTGAGTGCAGGAGCACATCTCGCACTGTATTATGATTCAGTTTACGACGAAAATGATCAGGTCAAAGGCGTTTGCAGTATTGTAGGTCCTACAAATCTCGACGATGAATTCTACCAAAATCATCCTGAATATAGCGTCGCCATCCCGCAACTCATTGATGCAAACGCATATCCCGAAGCAGATACGTTGACACAAGCGGTGAGTCCGGCATATCAGGTAAGTACAGCTACCAGCCCTACGCTAATGTTTTATGGCAACGATGATCCTTTAGTGCCCGTAACCAACGCTACATTTATGCAAGAACGCTTAGAGCAATTCAGCGTAGTCAATAGCCTAACTATTTATAACGGCGGCCACGGCAACTGGAGCAACGAAGATCAATTAGACCTTCAATCTAAATTGGAAAACTTTATCAATATTTACCTCGAAGTGAGTGAGTGAGATGGAGAGGCTGTGATTGCTTTTCTTCCAAGTAAACTATGTTAGGGCAAACCCACGAAATAATTTACTTGGAAACAAATTTTCAATTTTAAGGCATCCCGATAGCTACCGGGACTGAATATTAAACCCTTCGGCGGGGTCCATAAATTGCTTCCATTTCCAAAATTCAGAAATCTGCAAACGATGCGTTTGCTTATACATTTGTACAAAAAACCAGATTTTGCTTTTATGTTGAAAAGCGTTTAAGAAATTCTTATTTGAAATCTTTTTTTTGGAACAATAGAAATGTATCTTTCGAATTCAACCACCCGAAAAACAATATTATGTTAAATCTTGTACGTACCGATTCAAAAAATCCTGATTTTTTGAAAATGGTAAAAGAACTGGATCAAACCCTCAAAGTCACTGATGGTGATGATCACGCATTTTACAATCAATTTAATGCTTTAGACCGAATTAAGAATGTAATAGTCGCGTATGACAGCGGAATTCCTGTTGCTTGTGGCGCATTTAGAGAATATGGTCCCAGAAGCGTTGAAATCAAACGCATGTATACTAAGCCATTGTACCGCAAACGTGGATATGCCAGCGCCATTCTTGAGGCTTTAGAAAACTGGGCTATAGAAATAGGCTACAATAAATGCGTGCTTGAAACCGGAATTTTTCAGCCACCTGCAATCGCTTTATACAAAAAGCGCAAGTACGATGTAATCCCTAATTACGGGCAATACAGCGGTGTTGGCGGCAGTATGTGTTTCTTAAAATATCTAGCAGCGAGTTAAACCACACGAGCGATATCAACCTCAACGCTCAGTCTGCTTTTTCCACTACCATAGACCACTCCTTTTAACGGAGGTACATCATAATAATCTCTTCCCCAACCTACGACCAGATGCTGGTCGCCGGGGATTTGATTATTGGTAGGATCAAAATCTACCCATCCAAAACCCGGAATAAAAATAGAAAACCACGCGTGAGACGCGTCTGCTCCTATTAGCTTTTCCTGACCGGGCGGCGGAAGCGTTTCAATATACCCGCTTATGTACCGCGCAGGTAAGCCAATTGCTCGGATGCAAGCGATCGCGATTTGAGCAAAATCCTGGCAAACACCTTTGCGTTCTTGCATCACCACGTCTATGGGCGTTGACACACTGGTAAAGCCAGATACGAACTTAAAATCTGTATAAATGCGCTGCATTAATTCTTCTGTAGCTTCAAAAACAGAACGGTTGGGTTTAAAGCTTTCGCGGGCATATTTTTCAACGGCTTCACCAGTTTTATTGATAAAAATAGAATCTAAAACAAACTGTTTTGCATCAAGAATTTCAAGATCTGTTTTCAATAAATTTTCCTTAGCCTGGTCGAGGCTTACTTTAGTACAACGGTCAGATCCAAATTCGGTTTTATATTGCTCATACTCTCTGCGCAGTTTACTTTTAGTAGTTACTTTGAGTTGTTTGTGCTCTTTCTGAATTGAAAAACGCGTGATGTAATTTCCGAAGAAATCTACACGCTCAGAAACCTCATCGGCTTCCGGCGCTATGCTCATTTTATATTCTAGCAACTCCTGCCCTAGCGAACGCCTTGGCTTTAATACTGCGATATTATGACAGTAGCTCACAGGCGCATCATAATCATATTTTGTGGTATGCGTAACGGAATACAACATTAGAGCGGAAAGTTTTGATCTACAAGCTGACTCTGCTTATATGTATGATTAAAGTAGGTGTTAGAAATTGCCTGAGAAGTAGCAAATAATAAATCGCTCAATTCTTCTAAAAGTTTATCCAGATCCTTTCGAATATTTCCGTCGTTTTCCTTTACTGTAGCCAACTGATCTGAGTTCGCTAGGCGTAATTTAGAAAAGGCTTCAAATACATATTTTTCATAGTGCATAAGCGCGTCAGACTTTTGTGAATGCGGTAAACGCGAAATATCTTTTTGTAACCGCCCAAGCTGAAAGGTCAACGATCGTGGATATTTTAAATCCATCAGCAAAAGACTAATCACCGGTTCTACGCGTATATACGATCTGTAACTGTAGCGGTAAATGTTTAAACTTTCGTGACTGCTTAACAAGGATTCTAGCACTTCATATTCGGTTTGCCCAGATTGTTTGATCACCAGAAGCGAGCGGCATTTTGTAATCGTAAGCATACTCTGCTCTAACTGAAGGCCTATAAAATAAAGCAATAAGCCTTGTTCGACCATTATGCTTTCTTCAATAAGTCCCATAAAAGCGATCAAGCGCGTGATCAATTGGTTTAAGGTTTTGATCATTTTATTGACGGTGATCTCTTTCTCATTTTCAAGATTGCGCCACAACTTTTGAATATTCTCAAAAACCCGCCACATATCGCTGCTCCACAGATTTCTGATCGAATAATAGCTGTTGCTGAACATCATCATCGAGTTGGCCAGACTTCCTATTTTATTTCGGTCGAGCACTACGGCCATCATTTCTTTCAACGGATTATCTATCGCGTAAACGCCCTCTTTGTTTTTCTCCATAAAGCCGGGATACGTGCCGGTCATCTGCGTCACTGCTTTATAGAGAATATTCATCTTTACCGAGCAGGTTTGCTGATTTGAAGATATTTCGGGCGTATTCATTTGCTTGAGCACCATTCTTAGAAAACGGGCGTTGACTAAAGTGCGACCCACATAACGTCCTGCCCAATATAAATTTTCTGCAGTTAAACTGGGGAGATCATCAAGACCACTCGCCGACACAGCAGATTTACGATTCCAGCTGTAATTTGCGGTTTCTTCACTTTTAAGATCGCCAATGATCCAGAAATCCTTGCTAGTCCCTCCGCGTTGATTAGAAACTCTCAATTTACCACGTTCTGGGGCCACACGCACCAATCCGCCAGGCATCACATTATAACCGTTTTTACCCGCAATAGTAAACGTTCGTGCAACCATATTACGCGGTTCAAAAGTTCCTTTGGAATAATTAGGTGCTGTTGAAAAACTAATACGTTCCTGCGCCACAAAATGATAAGGCTTTTTTAAAATTTCTTTCCGAAGTGTTGCCAGCTCTTCTTCGGTCATTTGAGAACCAAAATGTATATGTTCGCGATTGGTACGATCAATCGGCTTAATCACCAGATTTGCTAAATTCTTCAGCACATAGTCTTTCTCTTTTTCTTGCCCACACCACCAACTCGCAATTTGCGGAAGCTGTAATTCTTCCTTCAAAAAATATTTACAAATTGCCGGCATAAAAGGAATAAGACCCGGATTTTCTAATACGCCGCTCCCAATAGGATTTACCACCGCCACATTCTGTCTGCGTACCACATCAAGTAAGCCGGCGACCCCCAAGTGAGAATCTTCACGCAACTCCAAAGGATCTGTAAACACATCGTCAACGCGCCGTAAAACTACGTGTACTTTTTTCAACCCCTTGAGTGATTTCATAAAGAGAAATCCATCACGCACCACCAAGTCATTTCCCTGAACCAACGGATAACCTAAAAAGGACGCTAAATAGGCGTGTTCAAAATAAGTTTCGTTATGCGAGCCCGGAGTGAGAATAACAATATTGGGATTTTCAACTTTATCTGGAGAAGCCTCAAGTAACAACTCGTTGAATTCTTTGAAGAATTCTGAAAGTCGCTTGATGTTCATTTCGCCAAAAATATCGGCAAGAACGCGATTAGCGGTGGAGCGGTTTTCAAGGGCATAGCCCATTCCTGATGGCGCTTGAGAACGATCGTTCACTACCCACATTCTGCCATCGGTACCTCGAGCTAGATCTGCAGCATACAGCAATAAATGCTTATCAATCTTATACTGAATTTTATCACATTGCCTTAAAAACCCGCGATGCCCGTAGATCACTTCGTGCGGGACAATACCTTCTTTGATCAACTTGCGCTCTCCATAAACATCTTTTAGCACTAAATCTAACAAGTGCGCCCGTTGTTTGAGGCCTTTTTCAATTTTCTGCCATTCCTTAGCCTGAAGAATTAAAGGAACTACATTGAGGTTCCAAGGGCGGTTTAACCCATTGGGATCATTATACACATTATACGTAACCCCGTTTTCTTCCAGCAGCCAGTTGATATCGTTTTGACGTTGTGTCAAACCGTCAATCCCTATGCGCTTAAAGTTCTCTAAAAGCTCCTGCCAATCTTCCTTAACGCTGAGATCTGGGGTAAACATCTCATCGTAGGTATAATCTGTAAAATACTTGGTAAACCAAGCATTAGTAGCCACGGTCATATTCAGGGTTGTAAATAATTATTTCTTTCGCAAATCTAGCAAATGTGGGAATTCTGGATTCACCGGAATTTCCTTAAAATTAAAGGTTTTATCTGAAGAAGTTGATTTTAAAGTTCGGCCTGCCAGCTTGGTGTCGGGTTCCTTTTCGGTATATACTAAAGTTCCTTGTGTATGACCAATATCCCAAAAACGATTGATTCTTCTAGATTCAGCTTCTAAACTGTTGATGGGGTACGTCTCATAATTACGCCCTCCCGGATGCGATACAAAGTAGGTACAGCCGCCTATGGAGCGCTGATTCCACAAATCAACAATATCAAAAACCAGCGGCGTATCTACCGGGATTGTTGGATGCAAAGCAGACCAAGGCTGCCAAGCTTTATAGCGCACGCCGGCAACATATTCTCCTTTAACACCGGTGTTGCTCAGTTGTACTTTCACGCCGTTGCAGGTCAACACATAGCGCTCATCATTAAAGTTTGAAACTTTGATCTGCACACGTTCTAAAGACGAATCAACATAACGCGAAGTCCCGCCACCCGTCATTTCTTCTCCCAGTACATTCCACGGTTCTATCGCGGCGCGCAATTCGACTTGCATATCTTTTATATCAACCAAACCGTACAGTGGAAAACGGAATTCAAAAAACGGATCAAACCAATCTAATTTGAATGGATATCCCGCTGCGTTTAGCTGTGCAACAATATCTTTAATATCTTCTCGCACATAATGTTCCATCAGGAATTTATCGTGCAATTGTGTGCCCCAACGGGTGAGTTTGTGCTTATACGGTTCGTTCCAAAACCAGCTGACCAGTGTGCGTACGAGCAGCATTTGCATCAAACTCATTTGTGCGTGTGGCGGCATATCAAACGCCCGTAATTCAAGAATTCCTAACCTGCCGGAAGACGAATCTGGCGAATATAATTTATCGATACAAAACTCTGCACGATGTGTATTTCCGGTAATATCGGTAAGTAAATGCCTGAATAATCTATCGGTCAACCAAAACGGCACATCTTCATCTTCAGGAATTTGATTGAATGCGATTTCAAGTTCGTATAAATTTTCCTGGCGACCTTCATCTACTCGTGGCGCCTGACTCGTAGAACCAATAAATCCGCCTGAAAATAAATAGGAAAGTCCCGGATGATGCTGCCAGAATGTAAGCAAGCTGCGCAACAAATCAGGTCGGCGCAACAACGGACTGTCAGCCGGAGTAACACCGCCTAAGGTCACGTGGTTACCGCCACCGGTGCCGGTATGTTTTCCGTCGAGCATAAATTTTTCGGTCCCCAAACGGCTCTTTTTAGCCTCTTCATACAGCGTGAGCGTGTTTTTGGTAAGTTCATCCCAATTCTTCGCCGGATGTACATTCACTTCAATAACTCCGGGATCTGGCGTTACCTTCAACACCTCAAGACGATTATCTCGTGGCGGCTCGTAACCTTCGATCAATACAGGAACATTCAGCTTTTTTGCTGCAGCTTCCACCGAAGCCATTAGGTCTATGAACGTTTCGGCATTGTCTAAAGGCGGCAGAAATAAATAAAGTTTTTTATCCCGAACCTCAGCACAAATGGCAGTTCGAGCAAACGGATTCTTTTCTTGCTTATCTGCATTATAATCAACCTTACCATTTTTCTTTTTAGGCTTTTCGGCGGCTTTACGTTTTTCTAAGGCTTCACCGTACGGCCCAAAAGGCTTTCGTTTGTCAAAAAGATCAGGATCTGCGATTGGTTGTGTAGGTACATCGGGTTCTTCTATCAACGAATTAAGCGGTAATCGTAAACCTACCGGAGAATTCCCAGGAATGAGAAAAAGATGATTTCTTCGGAAACGCCACGGACTCGTAACCCATTTTCCTTGAATATTGGCCAATGGCATTACGTGGCCGATCTTTTTATCCAATCCTTGTTCTAAAACTTTATTGAGACGGTTACGCACCGAAGTCGCTACATCATCGCCTTTCAACGGATCAACATCTATAGGCAGCCTTCCTTCTTCCCACATAAAATAAAACACGTCTTCGTACGCCGGTGTGATGTATTCTAAACGGATCCCGAGGTTGAGCGCTAATTCTTGTAAAAAAGTCTTGGTAATTCCTTCCGGCAAATCATATTCCTCATTAAAAGATGCCATAAGTGACTCATCTTTCCAAATAGGAATACCGTCTTTACGCCAATGTAAACCTATTGACCAGCGCGGAATAGGTTCGCCCGGATACCATTTTCCCTGCGCGTGGTGAAACATTCCGCCTTGACCAAATTTATGCAGCAAACGTTTAGAAAGTCCTTCAGAAAGTTTACGCTTTTCAGGGCCGTCTGCGGCGGTATTCCACTGCTCAGATTCCATATCATCTATAGAAACAAAAGTCGGCTCCCCTCCCATCGTAAGACGCACATCGCCTGCTTGCAATTCCTTTTCAACCTCAAAACCTAACTCATAAATTGCGTTCCATTGCGCTTCTGTATAGGGCTTGGTGACTCGCGGAGATTCAAATATTCGGGTAACGGAATTATCAAATTCAAACTCCGTTTCCGCAGGATCAGAAAAACCAACCACGGGCGCAGCGCTTTCAAAAGAAGGCGTGCACGCTAACGGAATATGTCCTTCCCCAGCCAATAAACCTGAAGTTGAATCCAAACCAATCCAGCCGGCTCCCGGAATATATACTTCTGCCCAAGCGTGTAAATCGGTAAAATCTTCTTCTGGACCAGAAGGACCATCTAACGATTTTTCGTCAGATTTTAACTGTACCAAATAGCCCGAAACAAATCGTGCTGCCAATCCTAAATGCCGTAAACTTTGTACCAGCAACCAGGCAAAATCACGACAAGAGCCCAATTTTTTCTCGAGCGTTTCTTCACAAGATTGTACGCCCGGCTCCATACGCACCGTATAATTGAGGTACTCATTGATGTGGCGGTTGAGACCGATTAAAAAGTAAATCGTGAGCTGCTCTGAAACATCAATGGTTTTTAGAAACTTCTTCAGTAGCGGACCGTCGTCTGTTATTTCTAAATACGGAAGTAATTCTTTTTTTAGCGAATCTTTGTATTTAAACGGAAACTCTTCCACCGAATCTTCCACAAAAAAATCAAACGGATTGATCGTTTTAAGGTCGGCTATAATTTCAACATCTATAGAAAGTTCGTCTGTTTTCTCAGGAAAAACCACACGCGCCAGGTAATTCCCAAAGGGATCTTGCTGCCAGTTAAAAAAGTGATTTTCCGGCTTTATTTTAAGCGAATAAGCCTCAATGGGAGTTCTGCTATGGGGCGCAGGGCGCAGTCTAAAAATATGTGGCGAAAGCGAAATACGTTTATCATACTTGTATTTCGTCTTATGAGAGATCGCAACTTTTAAGGCCATAAAGAACTGGTTTTATATTGAATAACGCACAAAGCGCCCGCGGGTTAACTATATACTAAGATAGCATACCACACAGTAAATTAAGCAGGAAGCTTAAAAAACTAATTCTTTACGACCTATTTTTGAGTAATTAATAATTTAAGCCTGTATCAGACTTATATCATTAATCAATTGCCAGCATTTATTCTAAAAATCAGAATATCAAAAACCAAAAAGTGTGGTTTATTCTTGTTTTAAAAATGCCAAGAAATGCTGATGCATCGCTTCGGTATAATCGTAATGTGTTACGATACGAAGTTTACCTTTTCCTAAGGCGCTGATGTGAATATCTTCGGCTTTTAGGCGTTCTATAAACTGTAACTCATCTGCATCTGCGCGCAGGTTAAAGATCAAAATATTGGTTTCTACCGGCTCTACGTGAGCTACTTCAGGATGCTGATTTAAAGCAATTGAAAGTTCTTGAGCGCGCTTGTGATCATCTGCCATACGCTGCCAATGATGCTCAATACCGTACAGCCCGGCCGCCGCAGCAAAACCTACCTGACGCATACCTCCTCCTAAAACTTTGCGTACACGCATCGCTTTATCCATAAATTTTTGTTTACCCACGAGCACAGAACCCATTGGCGCGCCTAAGCCTTTAGACAAACACACCGAAATCGTATCAAAAGCAGCCCCATAATCTTTAGGAGATTCATCGGTGACTACAAGCGCGTTCCATAGTCGTGCTCCATCAAGATGAAAACCTAAACCGTGATCGTCACAGATCTTTCTGATTTTTAAAATCTCTCTAAAATCATAACAGGCTCCGCCTCCTTTATTGGTGGTATTTTCAAGGCACACCAGAGACGTCAACGGACTGTGATAAAAATCTGGCGGATTGATATGTTCTTCAACCTGATCTGCCGTGATCATCCCGCGATGCCCGTCAACGAGTTTGCACGAAACGCCGCTGTTAAACGAAACGCCGCCTCCTTCATAATTGTAAACGTGCGCGTATTTATCTGCGATAAGTTGCTCGCCGGGTTGGGTATGAATTTTAATCGCCGCTTGATTGGTCATCGATCCTGTTGGGAAATACAACGCCGAATCCATCCCAAATAATTCGGCAATATGCGCTTCTAATTTATTAACGCTGGGATCCTCTTTATATACATCATCTCCAACTTCGGCGTGCATCATTGCATCTAACATTCCCGGAGTGGGTTTCGTGATCGTATCGCTACGCAGGTCTATTTTCATTCTATATTATGTTTTCTTAATTATCTTAAATGTTCCCCGCCATCAACCGGAATCACCGCTCCGTTGATCCAGTTGGCTTCGGGTTTGGTCAATAAGTACACCACATTGGCAACATCCTCCGGAGTGGTCAATCGCCTTTGCGGATTGCGCTCTAGTGCCTGAGCTATAAGCTGATCACTTCCCGGGATCAATTGTAAACTTTCGGTATTGGTTACGCCGGCTTGAATACAATTTGCCGTAATTTTTAACGGTGCCAATTCAAATGCTAAACTGCGAATTATGGCTTCTAAAGCTGCTTTTGCTGCGGAAACTGCCGCATAATTGGGTAAAGGTTTTGTGCTTCCTTCGCTTGTAAAAGTTAGGATTTTCCCGTTTTCTTCAAATAAACCAGCGTTTGCAAATGCGCTCGCCCAGTCGTATAAACTCACCGCCATCGCTTCGGTAGTAAGTATAAAATCCTTCCCGGAAAGTTTAGCTACGGAAGCGTCCTCTGCATAAATCGGTTTGAGATTTCCTTTGGCAATACTGTGCAATAACACTTTTACTGAAGCATTGCGCTCTGTAAAGAAATCTTTTACCTTATCAATAGTTGCCGGGTTGAGCGCATCAAGATTAAAGCTTTCGATCTGAATTCCTGTTTCGCGCAAAACTTCAATCGTATGGTTAAATTCCTCGAGTTTGCTTCTGCGCGTGCGGTGCACGATGCAAAGATGTAAACCCTTAGCGGCGAGTTTTTTTGCCGAAGCAAAACCTAAACCGCTGCTTCCACCTAAGATCAGTGCCCAACTATTAGACGTGTCTTCGGTATTAAATTCAAAAGTATTTACCATTGTAACAATATACGTTGTGCTGAAAAACCGGGACCAAAACTAAGCATCAATCCATAATCTTCGGCAGGAATTTTTCTATTTAAAAAACGTTCTAGAACATACAACACGGTTACACTGCTCATATTGCCATAAAGTCGAAGAACTTCTTTAGTATCGTCAATATTTTTTCCGGAAGCGCCAAACAAGCTTTCCACGGTCTGAACGATCTTCTTTCCGCCGGGATGAAATACCAAATTATTAACTTCTGAAATACTTATGTCATTCTTTGCGAGAAACGGATTGATAATCTGTGGAAAGTGCGCTGCTATAGTTTCTGGAACCGATTTATCAAGAATCATTTTGAGTCCGTTGTTTGTCAGGTCAAATCCCATCATCTGTTCGGCATCGTAAAAATGATACATTTCGGTATCGATGATTTTTGGTCCTAACGCCTGTTCTTCTGAAGAAAGCAATACGCAGGCCGCGCCATCACCAAAAATCGCCGCGCTCACTATATTAGCCATCGAAAAATCATCTAGCTGAAAAGTCGCCGTTGGACTTTCTACCGCGATAACAGCAGCACGTTTACCGGGATTGGCTTTAAGAAAATCATTCGCATACAAGATCCCCGAAATTCCTGCGGCGCAACCCATTTCGGTGACCGGTAATCGGGTAATGTCTTGTTTCAGCTTTAAGCGGTTAATGAGATAGGCATCAAGCGACGGAATCATAATTCCCGTGCAACTCACGGTGATGATGTAATCTAGGGATTGCGGTTCCCAACCTGTTTTTTCAAGTGCTGAGCGCAGAGCATCTTCTCCAAGCTGGATTACTTCGCGTTTATAAATGTTGTTTTTATGCTCAAAAGAAGTCGCGGTAAACACCTCATCGGGAGCCATAATACTGTAGCGTTTGTCTACCCCGGCATTGGTGAAAATCTTTTTTACTTTACGTTGAAAACGCTCCTCCTGCCCTGCCATCCATTGCGTGACCAACGGGAGAATCTCTTGGGTTTCCCGGCTATATTGCGGGACAGCTTTAGCTACACCTGTGATTCCTACTTTTGATTTTCTAATATCCATAAATATCTGAACGCCCAGCGCCATTTTATACTAAACGACTGTACCCCGAGTTTTGATGTAAAAGATAGCAATTCGTTTTTTGTAAAAGCGCGTTCTATAGAAATTAAACCATCGTGTCGTGCCATTGCGCTTCTCATAAATAGACGACTATACGCCTGGAACAATCGATATGCAATCGTACTTCGCTGTAAATCATTGATCACTACTCCTAAGTTAGCCAACTTTAAAAACTGCGCTAGAAACTTTAAAATTTCAGCATCAGTAAAGTGATGCATGGTTAAGGTTGAAGTGATTATGTCTATTTCCAGATGGGTTTCATTCAGCTTAAAAACATCTTGAACTTGAAACGACAGCTCCGGAAAATCTTGTGAGCGTTTTTGTGCCAAAGCAATACTTTTGGGATTGATATCGATCCCTATCAGTTTTACAGCAATAGAGCGCTTTCTGGCAAAGTTGGCGATGCTGCGCAGCATTGCTCCGTCGCCACATCCTACATCGAGAATGGTGTAACTTTTTTGCGAAAACCGATCAAAAAAATAGCGCAAACCCTCGAGTGTTACTTGCTGACCACCCAAGTATTTATTTACGCGAGTAACCTCAGCCAACGCGGTTTTTAAAGTAGCTTCATCCACGTTGGGATCATCTATCAATTCTGGGGTTAATTTGCGATACTTCAAATTTTTAAAGGTTTTCCGTGGGTTGTTTGAATAAGTTTTTGTGTCACTTTTGGCAGGTGTTTTAGCACTTGTATTCCTGTGGATGTGAGCGAGTCATTTTGCAACGCATGCTGCAGCAGGTTTCCGGCACGCAAGCGATTTGTAAATGTGCGCTTCCAGAGCTGCTTATAGCGTTGTTCTAGTTCGCCACGAGACCAATCTTGATTCGCGTACTCACAAATACATTCTGAAGCTAATTTAGCCGAAATAACCGCCATCGCCATGCCGTTTCCGCATAAGGGATGAATGAGTCTAGCGCTGTCGCCACACATCAACATATGATTTTCTACGCTCGGTTTTGATTGAAAAGCAATCTGACTGATACTTACCGGTTGATCAAAAAGAGTTTCTGCTTGAGAGAAAAACTTCCTCAAATGTGGATTTTCACAAAGCACTTTTTGTTGAAAATCTTCAATATTCTTACAAGGCTTGAACGCTTCGGTACGGGTTAGATAGCAGACATTTATTTTATGATCTTCCACCCTAGAAATTCCGCAGTAACCACCTTTAAAATTATGCAGACTCACTTGGTTTGAACGAATTTCCCCAGCATAGTGGGCTTTAACTGCCAACCAATTGTTCTTAGAATTTGTGAAATTTCGGTCCAGTTTAAAGTCTAAATTAGAACGTTTTCCAAAGGCGCCAAGCACCAAATCGGCGTTAAACTCTTGCTGATGTTTAGTTGAAATAGAAAATGTATTTTCAGCAAATTGAACATTCTCAACAGTCTGAGCGATCAAGGTGCATCCCAAACTAATGGCGTACTCTAAAAGATGATGATCTAGCTGATATCTACTTATCCCAAATCCGCCTAGAGGCAATTTAATATCAAGCGAGTTTCCATTGACCGCAGACAGCGCTAAATGATCAATTGCGACCGCGCCCCACTGAAAAGGATCAACGCCCAGATAGTTCCAATACGGTAAAATTTCGTTGGAGAGGTATTCGCCGCAAACTTTGTGTTTTGGGTAGTGCTCTTTCTCTAAAAGCAACACATTAAATCCAGACTTGCGCAAATGAATTGCGGCAGTTAAACCGGCCAGTCCTGCTCCGATGATAGCTATGTTAAACGACTTTTTCAATCGAGATTCAAATTACGATTTAAACAACATCAGGGCAAGCCTGCGACGATTAGGCGTATAAAAAAACTCCTTACATCAATCAATGTAAGGAGTTCTCTCAATTAAGCATCCTAAAAAAGGAATCTTAGTATAAGCTTTTTAATTTTCACCTGCTTCTTGCTTAGCTTCGTTTACCATCTCTTGGTTAGGTACAATTGCTAAAGTTACACGACGGTTTTTAGAACGTCCTTCTGCAGTATCATTCGTATATTTTGGTTGCTCTTCACCATACCATTGCGTAGTAAAACGACCGGAAGCAATCCCTTGCGTCACTAAATAGTTAGTAACAGCTTGCGCACGGTTTTTAGAAAGCGTCATGTTATAATCTGCAGAACCGGTACTATCAGTATGCCCCACTACCAAAACATTGGTTTGTGGATACTCCTGCATAACGCGTGCAAGACCATTTAAAGTTTCTTGTGATGCGCTGTTGATATCATACTTATTGGTTGCAAAATACACCCCACTATTCTCATCAAAATTTACTACGATACCATCATCAACACGCTCCACTTCAGCCCCAGGAATTTCTTCCTCGATACGTTGTGCTTGCTTATCCATTTTTTTACCGATCACGTTACCGGCAGCACCACCTACAACACCACCTATAACAGCTCCTAGTTCACCACCGTCACCTTTTTTACCAACATTGTTACCAATTACAGCGCCTAAAATAGCGCCACCGGCTGCACCTATTACGGTACCTTTTTGTTGATTATTTGCATTTCTTGTGGCCTCACATCCCGTTAGCATCGTGATAGCGATCGCAAGTACCGAAACATTTTTAAGTATATTTTTCATAATTGTTTTATTGATTATTTATATAAAAATATGCTTTTAGCTTGAAGTTTTAGGTTCAATCTAAAAGCATATCAATTTATTAAACTTACTCAGAGATTTTAGAAAAGTTCATTACAATCGTAAATGGCTTTCCATCTACTTGAACCGTCTGCGTAAAGGTTAATTCGTTATCAGACAAATAATTGATATTTAAACGAAAACCAGCATTGTTCATTGTTGATTTCATTTTCTCATCTGTGGGCTTTAGCAAAATATCATAAGAAGTCGTACTCTCTTGAGCGGGAATACTCCATACAAAATAGCGTTTGCCTAATGCACAACTTCCGTCGGTAATTTCATAATTACCAAAGTTGTTATTCGGGATGAACCTCCAGGTACTTCCCACCATACACTCAGATGAAGCGTCGCCAAAAAGCGTCACATCGTAAACTCCCGGAGCGTTGTTGTAATTGATATTATCTAAATTCCAATAACCTTTAAGAGTTTTTCTAGATTGTTTTACAACTTGATCGCTGCTTCCGCAAGAGACCAAAAACACACTTAAAAGTAATACTGTGATAATCCGTTTCATAAATTAAATATTGATTAAACTAAGTTTTATCTAAATAGTCTTGAAAGTAAACTAATCAAGAATAAAACGATAAAAATGAAGAAAAGTATTTTAGCAATACTCTCTGCTCCAGATGCGATTCCACCGAATCCAAAGATTGCTGCTACGATCGCAATAATGATAAATATAACTGTCCACTTCAACATAATTTTTAAGATTTATTGGTTAGTAATAGTCCAAAAATATAGAGAAGCAACAGTCGATTTTTTAGAATTAATAGTGTTTAACTTTGCGCTGTTAAAATGCGTTAAGGAATAGTTTACGCCCTTTTGATTCCGATAAAATTTTAACATTAATACGCGAGTAATGCTTCGATAGCCTCTGCCAATTTACGCTTTGCCAGGTACTGATTTTCAAGAGTCTGCGCAAAAGGTATGGGCGTATCTAAACTTGATAGTCGCTTGATCGGGGCGTCTAAATAAGTGAAACACTCATCTGCAATGTAGGCCGAAATATCAGCAGTAATGCTTCCGAAGTTTACATCTTCGGTCACCAATAAAACCTTTCCTGTTTTTGCTACGGAAGCTTTAATCGTATCATAATCTAATGGAATCAAGCTACGCAAATCTATGAGCTCAACAGACCAATCTTTATGATCATTTAAAACTTCTAGCACCCAATGCACCGGAGCGCCGTAAGTAATGAGTGTGATTTTTGAGCCTTCCTGCACCACCGAAGCTTTTCCCAAAGGCAAGGTGTAATAGTCTTCAGGAATCTCTTGAGTAATGGTTCTATACAACGCTTTATGCTCAAAAAACAACACGGGATTCTGATCTTCTATTGCTGCTGCGAGTAAGCCTTTGGCATCATACGGAAAAGCGGGATATACGACTTTAAGGCCGGCTGTATGGGTAAACCACGCCTCGTTAGTCTGACTGTGAAACGGTCCTGCCCCTACTCCTGCACCGCACGGCATTCTGATCACCACGTCTGCCGGTTGGCCCCAGCGGTAATAACTTTTGGCCAAATAATTAACGATAGGATTAAAACCACTACTCACAAAATCTGCAAATTGCATTTCTACTATGGCTTTATATCCAATAATGGCCAAGCCCATTGCGGTTTCAACGATTGCCGACTCACAAATTGGAGTATTTCTAATGCGTTCTGAGCCAAATTGCTCCACAAAACCTTCGGTAATTTTAAACACACCGCCATATGCAGCCACGTCTTGCCCCATTAAAACGAGATTCTCAAAACGCTCTAAACTTTGACGAAGTCCTAATTGAATGGCATCTATAAACCGAACCTGTTGTGTAGCCTCACCGGGTTTTATTTGCATAAATTCAACTGGAGCAAAAACATCGTTGAGTTCGGTATGCAGATCAGCACTTACAGCAGGTACTGCAGCAACCTTTTGCAAAGCTTGTTCAATTTCTTGATGAATCTTATCCTCAATCTCGTGCTTTAAAGCTTCGGTTAACAAGCCTTTTTCTATTAAATACGATTCGAAATTAGTCACAGGATCGCGCAATGCCCAAGTGTCTAATAATACTTCAGGCACATATTTAACGCCACTCGCCTCCTCGTGCCCGCGCATTCTAAAAGTTTTAAACTCGATTAAAACCGGTCGTGGTCGCTCTCTTACTGATTGCGCAATAGTGCTGAGCTTCGTATACACTTCAAGAATATTGTTGCCATCTATAATGTGGCTTTCCATCCCGTAACCTTGGGCTCGATCTGCCAAATGCTCACAGCGGTATTGCTCTGATGTGGGTGTAGAAAGTCCGTAACCGTTATTCTCGATACAGAATAACACCGGTAAATCCCATACCGATGCTACATTTAAGGCCTCGTGAAAATCACCCTCGCTGGTACCGCCTTCGCCTGTAAAAACTGCAGTGATCTTTGCTTCATTGCTCAACTTGTGTGCTAAAGCGATTCCGTCTGCGACTCCGAGTTGTGGCCCCAGATGCGAAATCATACCCACTATTTTATAGTCTTGCGTTCCAAAGTGAAAACTTCGGTCTCTTCCTTTAGTAAATCCATTAGATTTTCCTTGCCATTGACTAAAAAGCCGATCCAGCGGAATTTCCCTGCTCGTAAAAACTCCCAGATTGCGATGCATAGGTAAAATATATTCATCGCTATGCAACGCCAAAGTCACACCAACCGCAATTGCTTCTTGCCCAATTCCACTAAACCATTTAGATATTTTTCCTTGACGTAAAAGAATCAACATCTTTTCTTCAATGCGTCTTGGTCGCAACACTTGTTCATACAGTTTCAATAAAGTCTCGCTGTCCAAATCATAAGACTGTAATGCCCGCTGCAGGTTTTCTTCTATATTCATACTTTAAATTTATGCAATGCCTGTGCTTTGAAAAATAATTGTTTTTTGACTGAGGCTTACATTTCACCTAAACTTCACCTTCTTTTATATATTTCGCCCCTAGAATTTAAATTATACATAAATGATAGTGAGCGACTTATATTTTAAGGATTGTTTAAAAATTGGAGCCGTAAATATTTAATATCTTTACATATTGCAAACATTGAATGTACCTCTAAATTATGAATAATATACCCAGCGTTAACCTCGCAGACTTTTTAAGTGAAGACCCGGCAAAGAAGCAGAAATTTGTTGATGAGATTGGTAAAGCTTACGAAGAAATAGGATTTGTTTCCTTAAAAAATCATTTTCTTGATGACGCTTTAGTCGATGCTTTATATAGCGAAGTAAAATCCTTTTTTGACCTTCCCGAAGCAACAAAACAGAAGTATGAAATTGACGGTCTTGGTGGCCAGCGCGGTTATATCTCCTTTGGAAAAGAACACGCTAAAGGCAAAAAAGAAGGGGATCTAAAAGAATTTTGGCATTTTGGTCAAGAACCGGATGCTGATGCTAATTTGATCGAAGAATACCCTGAAAATGTTGAAGTCAAAGAACTAGAAAACTTCAATAAAACCGGGATGGAAGCGTATAAAATGCTTGAAAAAACCGGAATTTATGTATTACGTGCTTTGGCTCTTTACATAGGTTTAGACGAGTTTTACTTTGATAAATGGGCAAGAAATGGCAATAGTATTTTGCGCCCTATACACTATCCTCCCATTACTGAAGAACCTAAAGGCGCTGTTCGTGCCGGTGCACATGGTGATATCAATTTGATCACGTTGTTGATGGGTGCCTCAGCAGGTGGATTACAAGTTTTGAGAAATGACGGCGAGTGGATTGATGCCATTCCTAATGAAGACGAACTAGTGATCAACGTGGGTGATATGCTGGAGCGTCACACCAATAATAAATTAAGATCCACGATTCACCGCGTTACCAATCCGCCTAAAGAACAGTGGGACACACCACGTTACTCTATTCCGTTTTTTATGCATCCGCGCAGCGAAATGCCGTTGAATTGTTTAGATGAATGTGTTGATGATGCCCATCCAAAAGCCTATCCTGATATTACAGCAGGCGAATTTTTACACCAACGTCTTGTTGAAATAGGCTTGATTAAAAAATAATTGAATGGACTTACAAGACCAGCTCAAAAACTTATTTCCTGATCACCAACCAGAACCGGATCAACACGAGGAAGACCCTAATGATCTAGGAATCTGGATGCAAGAAGATCCGCTGCTGTGTAAATATGAAAAACGCAAAGGAAAGCCCATTACCATTATTGAAGGCTATACCGGTGCCGATTCAGATTTTAAAATTCTGTCTAAAGAGCTCAAAAAAATGTTAGGCGTAGGCGGAAGTTTTAAAAAAGAACAAATAATAATTCAAGGAGATTATCGCGATAAAATCATGACGTTTTTAAAAGACAAGGGTTTTAAAGTGAAACGTGTAGGCGGCTAATTAAGAACTCTTTCTTATGAAAAAAAACACATTGCATATCACCAATGGTGACAGTCTTACTGATCGTTTAAACACGCTAGATTTAGACGGTGATCTGGTCATTTGGCGTGAAATGCTTTGTGAAGGCCCTACGGTTGAAAAAGTAGGGTCTCCTGAATTTATCGCAGCGCGAAAGAAATTTCTTAAGGAAACCTATAAAATCTCTGAAGCAGACTACGAGCAAAAATTTGTGAGTCAGTTGAATAAGCTGAATGCGATCAACGCGTACGACGAGGTGATTCTTTGGTTTGAGTTTGACTTATTTTGTCACATCAATATGCTGGCTGCGATAAGCTACCTTATTCAGCACAAAAGTACGATGCCCATTTATATTGTGTGTAGCGGTTGGGTAAAAGGACAATCTCAACTAAAAGGGCTTTCGGAGCTAACAGAAGAGCAGCTTTTTATGCATTACGATAAGAAGATTAGACTAGCTCCCGAAGATCTAAAAATCGCGCATCACATCTGGCAGTTGTATTGTGATGAAAAACCCATTGAACTTAAAGCAGAGATTAAAAAAAGCTCTAATTTCAAATATTTGTCCAGCTGCATCAGAGCACATATTGAACGTTTTCCCAATAAGAATACCGGTCTCAACACTCTTGAGACTAACATTTTGAAACTTATAGATCTACACGATATTACTTCTAAGCAGCAACTTTGCGGTTTTGTCCTAAACTATCAAGGCTATTACGGCTACGGCGATATGCAAATCAGTAGAATGATCAAGGCGCTCAAACCCTTTTTTAGAATGCACGAAGGCAAATTAGTTTTAAGTACCAAAGGTAAAAACGTGCTGGAAGGATCGGAGAATTATTATGATCTTGTAAAAGATCAATCTACCTATGGCGGAACTCACAAATATTCCTTTTTATACAATCCTGCAAGTCACGAACTTTTAAAATACAGCTAGAATGACGCTGGCCCCTTCTGAATTTATACTCAATGAAGATGGTAGCATTTATCACCTTCACCTCCTACCTCATCAAATCGCGCAAACCATAATCACCGTTGGAGATCCAGATCGGGTGGATACGGTTACACAACATTTTGACAGCATTGAATGTTCTGTTCAAAAGCGGGAGTTTAAAACCACAACCGGTGCTTATAAAGGTAAGCGAATCACGGTTATTTCAACGGGAATTGGCACAGACAATATTGATATCGTATTAAATGAATTAGATGCGCTTGTCAACATTGATTTTAAAACGCAGATGCTTAAACCTGAGCATACCGCACTGCAAATTATTCGGCTGGGTACTAGTGGCTCTATCCAGAAAGATATTCCGGTTGATGCGGTTTTGTTGAGCGAAAAAGCTTTGGGCTTTGATGCTTTACTTCATTTTTACCAAAGCAAAACCGTAAGAGATCAAGATCTTGAACAAGCTTTTGTTGCTCATACCAATTGGAATCCGGAAAAAAGTATTCCATATGCTGTTTCGGCAAGTGCTTCCCTCTTAAAGCATTTTAAAACAGAAGCACATTATACAGGAATCACAGCTACTAATGTTGGGTTTTATGGCCCTCAAGGCAGACAACTTCGATTAAAAACCGAAGACAGCACGCTCAATAATAAATTAGAAACTTTTAAGCACAAAGGAGAACGCATTACCAACTTGGAGATGGAAACTTCAGGGATTTACGGCTTGAGTACACTTCTAGGGCATCAGGCACTTTCTGTAAATGCGATCTTAGCCAACAGAGCTACCGGTGTTTTTAGTAAAAATCCTGCCAACACCGTAAATCAGATGATCATCGCCGCGTTAGACCGTATTGCATTGCTCTAACCTCTTTTAACAAAAGCTTAATTCAGACCGTTAAGGGCTTTCGTATTTTTGAAGAAAACCTATCAAAATATGGAAAATGATCTGGCTGATAATTTAATTCACAGAGATTTAAACTGGCTCAGTTTTAATGCTCGTGTTTTACAAGAAGCTCAAGATAAAGAGAACAACCCGCTTTATGAGCGGATGAAATTTTTAGCCATTTATTCCTCAAATCTTGATGAATATTTTAGGGTACGTGTTAGTCAGCTTCGCCAGATGAAACGCGTTGAAAAAAGCATCAGAAAAAAGCTTGCGCTGAAGCCTAATAGAACCGTAAAACAAATTCTCGCGATAGTTAAAGAGCAACAAGAGGCTTTTGGTAAAATTTACAACGATGAGATTTTACCTGAACTTGCCCAAAACAATATTGTTTTGGTTCCTTCAGAGCAGTATACTAACATTCAGGCGCAATTGGCTAACATTTGGTTCATTGCACACATCAAGAATAATCTGGAAACCAAAGTCATTGATCCTTCAAAAGAAAAAGAGATTTTTCTTGAAAATCAGAGCTTGTATCTATGCGTAACCTTTTCTGATTCAAAAAATATAGGTTTTGTAAAAATCCCAACACAAACTAACGATCGCTTTGTAGATCTAGGAAAAGTTGAAAGCACCTATCACATCACGTTTCTAGATGATATCATTAGGTACGAAATTCATAATATTTTTAATTCTGAAACCATTGATGGTGTTTATGAGATCAAACTTTCTCGTGATGCCGAACTTTACATTGATGATGAATTAGGCGGAATTTTAGCCGAACGTATTTATAAATCTTTAGAACAACGCCAGGAAGGACAACCCACACGGTTGCTCTATGATGCAGCAATGCCAAAACCGGTGGCAAAGCGCTTGCGCAAACTACTAAATTTGGGGAAGATCGATATGATGCCCGGCGGGCGCTATCACAACTTTAATGACTTTTTTAAATTCCCAGACCCTACCAATAATCCTGAGCTGCATTACGAAAACAAAGCCTTTATAAAACACTGTACTCTCGAGAAAGTCCCGGACTTCTTCAAAGCAATTGCTGAAAAAGACCAACTCGTACACTTCCCGTTTATGAGTTTTAACTATGTAGAGCGCTTTGTAGAGCAAGCTGCAGCAGATGATGCTGTGACGCATATTAAAATTTCGTTATATCGCGTTGCTGATGAATCTGTTCTTACTTCGGCACTGCTGAAAGCCATCAAAAACGGAAAGAAAGTAACGATTTTCATTGAAGCCAAAGCGCGTTTTGATGAAGAGAATAACATCACTTGGGGACGCAAATTTGAAGAACAAGGAGCCCGCGTAATCTATAGCTATCCGCGGATTAAAGTGCATTCAAAAATTTTGATGATCATTCGTGAAGAGCAAGACAAACCGGTACGTTACGCCTACATTGGCACCGGAAATTTTAACGGTGAAACGTCTAAAATATACTGTGATCACGGTTTATTTACTGCGCATAAGAAAATCACTAAAGAGCTGGGCCGTGTTTTTAGAGTGCTTGAGGGAGAGCTAATTATTCCACGGAATAAACACCTCTTGATTTCTCCTTTTACTACCCGAAGAACTTTTGAGAAACTCATTCACAATGAGATCGAAGCCGCACAAGCCGGTAAAAAGGCTCAGATCACTGCAAAAATGAATAGTCTTGAAGATCCAGATATGATTCAGCTGTTGTATAAAGCGAGTCAGGCCGGCGTACAAATCAGACTAATTGTACGTGGATTCACGTGCCTTATTCCGGGAGTTAAAGGCTTGAGTGAAAATATATACATGACTTCTATTGTTGACCGTTATTTAGAGCACGGCCGTATTTACCTGTTTTATAATGGTGGCCATGAGCAAATGTATATGGGCTCTGCCGATTGGATGACGCGCAATCTTGACCGTAGAATTGAGGTGCTTACGCCTATTTATGACAAAGACCTTTTTGCTGAACTTAAAGATATTTTAGTGCTTCAACTGGCTGATAATGTCAAAGCCAGAATTCAAGATGAAGCCGAAAGTAATGTGTATGTAAAACAGAAATCTGGAGATAAGCGCATACGGTCACAATATGAAATTTATGATTATCTCAAACTTAAAAATCACTAGCATGACCACGATACGTATTGGTGGAGTACCAGAACATTTTAATCTTCCTATTCATTTATGTATTGAAGAAGGGCTTTTTGCCGAAAAAGGAATTCACGTAGAATGGGTTGAATTTCCAGGAGGAACCGGCGCTATGAACGCGGCTTTACGGAATGATGAAATTGACCTTGCCATCATTCTCACCGAAGGGATAATCAAAGATATCGCAAACGGAAATCCGTCTAAAATCATTCAGAATTATGTTTCTAGTCCGTTGCGCTGGGGAGTTCACGTAGCTTCAAAAAGTGATTTTCACACCATCGCAGATCTTGAAGACAAGCGTCCTGCCATAAGCAGATACGGCTCCGGAAGTCACGTGATGGCTTACGTTCAGGCCAATGAGTTAGGCTGGGATACTTCAAAAATTGAATGTGTGGTCGTCAACAACATAGATACTGCAGTTGAGGCATTAGTTCAAAAAGATGCCGATTATTTTATGTGGGAACACTTCACTACCAAACCTTTAGTCGATAAGGGAATCTTTAGACGCGTAGGAGATTTCCCCACACCTTGGTCTAGTTTTGTGATTGCCGCCACCGATAAAGCCATTGAAGATCAATCAGAAATTTTGCGTATTGTCTTAGAAGTTATAAATGCAAAAACAAAAGTGTTTAAAGGCCTCAGCCGTATAGAAACGCAACTTGCTGAGCGGTACCAGCAAAATTTAGAAGACATTAAAAAGTGGTTATCGATAACGAGTTGGTCTCAAAATCAATTAGAAAATTCTGAGCGCGATTTGGTTTTGAAATACCTTAAAAAACTGGATATGGTCGATAAAACGTCTGATTCTCAACAATATTTAAAAAAGATTTAATATAAGTTTTATCTTTTTTTTAGCTATTAGCTGGAAAAAAATGTACAATTTTACCCCCGTATTAATTGAGCAATCAAAATTTTTGAACTATGGTTACATTTTTAATTATTTTGGGTGCCCTGCTGATCATTAATGTTTTGTTATTCAAATTTAGTGTAGCAGGGGGTCCGGTGGCTGAAAAACCACGAAAGCATGTAACCCCTAAACAAAAGGATTTAAGACAGCCTTTAGCTTTTAACAAAGCGTCTTAATTTTGACCTCAAATCCAACATCTAGAAAAGCAGCTTTTTTGAAAGCTGCTTTTTTTTATTTGGCTCCGCCAAAGAACTTGATCCTTAGGCTTACTTTGAAATTAAAATGGTATTTCTGCACACCAATTAGAGAACTAGCATCGAGGTTGATCATTACCATTGTATAGGCACTAGATCTTGCTGCTGCAAAAGTGTATTTGTTTTGCTAAAATGCTGATTCCCGAACCAATACCCGCGGTTAGCACTTAAGGGCGATGGGTGGCCGCTAGTTAAAATATGATGTTTTTGCTTGTTTACTTTTGCAGCCTTTTTCTTTGCAAAACCTCCCCAAAGTAAAAACACCACATTTTCTTTTTGTTCTGAGATCAATTCAATTACTCGGTCTGTAAACTGCTCCCAGCCTTTGCCTTGATGAGATCCCGCTTGATGTGCGCGCACGGTAAGCGTAGCATTAAGCAGCAAAACACCTTGCTCAGCCCAACGCTCAAGATTTCCGTTTGCAGGAGTACTTATGCTTAGATCTGTCTCAAGTTCCTTATAAATATTGATCAATGACGGCGGCGGTGCAACTCCATTGGGCACCGAAAAACAAAGTCCGTGCGCCTGGCCCGGACCGTGATAGGGATCCTGACCTATAATGACCACTTTAAGATCATCAAAACTACACAGATCAAAAGCTTTAAAAATATCTTTCCCTTTGGGATAACACGTATGCTGTGTATACTCAGTTTTTACAAAGTCAACCAAATCCTTAAAATACGGTTTATCAAATTCTTCAGCTAAAAGTGCTTTCCAGCTTGGGTGTATGTCAACGTTCATGAAAATCTTAAATTTGCAGTAAAAGTCGGTAAAGGAGCTTTAGAACCAAAGCAGAATACTCATTAAATTCAAGAGGGCTGCTTAAAGACTAGTGAACATGGTGTTCTACACACTCTTTTCCATTTTTAATTTGTAAAAAAGCTAATTAAGCTCTTAAGCCTTGACGGCAGACTATGATAAAGATCCATCCTAAAACCCTTTCAGATTTAGAATTCCACACGGTTTGTGCGCAATTGAGTGCGCTTTGTATCACCGATATGGGCAAAGTAAAAGCCTTAAAACTGGCACCTCAGCGCAATTATAGAAAGACTCTATTTGTTCTTGATCAAACCCAGGAATACATTAATGCTGATACGCACGAAACGCCTATTCCTAATCACGGTTTTGATGCGCTTGATCACGAACTCAAGATGCTGGGGATAGAAGATACGGTGCTTGAGGTGGGTAGTTTTAGAAAAATAGGTAGCCTTTCAGAAACGGTAAATACACAATTAAGATACTTTAGAAAATTTCAGGAAACATTTCCGGTACTGCATCAAACCGTTCGCGATACTGAATATACCACTGCCTTGACCGATGAGATCAATACTATCGTTGATCGCTATGGCGAAATTAAAGATGATGCCTCACCGGTACTTTTACAAACCAGAAGAGCCATCAATGAGGTAAAGGGTAAAATCAACAGCAGCTTTGCTTCGGCGCTATCGCGCTACGCCTCTTATGGTTATTTAGATGAAATTCGCGAGTCAATTGTAGATAACGTACGTGTTCTGGCGGTTTCTGCAATGCACAGACGCAAGGTAAAAGGTTCAATTCTTGGGAATTCAAAAACCGGAAGCATTGTTTACATTCAGCCTGAAGCAACCCAGTCTCACCAGCGCGAACTCAACAATTTGCTGTATGATGAGCAGGAAGAGGTTAAACGCATTTTAAAAGCACTCACCGATTTTGTGCGGCCTTTTAGTCCGTTATTAAAAGAGTATCAGAAGCTGCTGAGTACAATAGATGTCATTGCGGCAAAAGCAAAGTACGCCAAGAAGCTTGACGCGGTGCTGCCAAAAATCACTAAAGATCGCGAACTAGAGATCAAAGAGGCCTATCACCCACTCTTACTTTTAAACAACAGAAAACGCGGGGAGAAAACCTATCCGCAGGATATCAAACTGGATGCAGACAATCGTATCATTGTCATCAGCGGCCCCAATGCCGGCGGAAAGAGTATTACTTTAAAAACCGTGGGCTTGCTTCAAGTGATGCTCCAAAGTGGGCTCTTGATTCCTGTACACGAATACTCTCGTTTTTGCCTTTTTGACAAAATTCTTACGGATATTGGTGACAATCAAAGTATAGAGAATCACTTGAGTACCTATAGTTACCGTCTGAAAAATATGAACTATTTTCTGCGGAAATGTGACGACAAGACTTTATTTCTCATTGATGAATTTGGTACCGGTAGTGATCCTGAGTTGGGTGGTGCTTTAGCTGAAACCTTTCTCGAAGTATTTTATGAGCGCAACAGCTACGGAATTATCACTACCCATTATGCCAATTTAAAAATGATGGCAAACGAGACCGAAGCGATCACCAATGCCAATATGCTTTTTGACTCGCGTACGCTTGAGCCGCTTTATAAATTATATGTAGGTGAAGCCGGAAGCTCATTTACTTTTGAAGTGGCACAGAAAAATGGAATCCCCTATTCGCTGATTAACCGCTCTAAAAAGAAAGTAGAACGAGGTAAAATACGTTTTGATAAAAGTATAGCCAACTTGCAAAAAGAACGCAGCAAGCTAGCCAAAACCACTACTTCTTTAAAAACTAAAGAGCAAGAAGCGGCAAAACAACAGCAAGAGCTGAATAAAACCAATGCTCGCATTCAGGAGAAGTTAGAAAGCTATCAAGAGCTTTACGACAGTAACCAGCGTTTGATCTATTTGGGTCAAAAACTAGATGATCTGAGCGAGAAGTTTTTCAGCAATAAGAATAAAAAATTGCTTCTAGACGAACTCTACAAAGTGGTTCAGATTGAAAATTCAAAACGGCAAAGACAGAATGCAAAACAAAAACGCGCTCAGAAGGCTAAGGAGCGTCGCATTCAGCAAGAAGCAGAAAAAAAAGTTGAAGTAATCCGTCAAAAGAAGAAGGAGGAAAAACAGAAAGAAATTCAGATTGAAAAAGCAAAACCTAAAGTAAGCCTGCAAGTTGGCGATCAAGTACGCCTGCCAGACGGAAGAGCTGTAGGCAGTATCGACAAAATTGAAAAAGGCAAAGCAACTGTAGATTATGGTATGTTTACCACCCAAGTGGACGTTGACACGCTTGAATTTGTAAAAAGACCTAAAGCTAAATAATGAATCGCGGGCTAGCTAAATCATTACTATTTCTAGGAGCCTTATTACTGGTTCTCAATATACTTTTTACTACTAGCTTTAGAGATATTGGATTTATTTTACGTGTTACCGCTAACCTATTGTTGATCTTGGCTATGATTCAAGTGCTTTATTTTAATAAACAACGGTAGCTATGAAAGGTAAAATCATTCTGTTTGATGGGGTTTGTAATTTATGCAACGGCGCTATCAATTTTATAATCAAGCACGATCCTAAAGGTATTTTCAAATTTGCTTCGCTACAAGGGGAAACCGGCGAAAAGCTGCTTGCTCAACACAATATAGATCCGCAGGAGACTGATTCTATTGTATTAATCGATAACGATCAGGTTTCTGTGAAGTCTTCGGCGGCCTTGCGCATTGCAAAAAATCTCAATCAGGGTTATCCATTACTTTTTGGTTTTATGATCATCCCAACCTTTATTAGAAATGGCGTGTATGATTTTATTGCTGCAAACCGCTACAAGTGGTTTGGCAAAAAAGAAAGTTGTATGCTTCCAACTCCCGAGTTGCGCTCTCGCTTTCTAGATTAAATAATTGCTATGAATAATACTATTGGCGTTTAGCTTAAACTTTTCGCTTATATTTAAGCTAATTTGATTTGGGTCAATTCAATTTAAAAATCTGCTCACAACGCGATCAATCACTAAGCCATTGCACTTGATGATCGTTTAATATATCGTTTTATGAAAATATACTACGCGTTTGCCTTTATAGCCCTGCTCTGCTCAAATCTTCTTAGTGCTTCAGAAAAACCGCTAATCGCTCAAAGCTCTAAAATTGAAAAAGTCACTGTGTTTTTGCAAGGCGCAACTATTGAACGTAGTGCTTCGGTACAATTGAGAACAGGTGTTAACGAACTCGTTTTTGACAATCTATCCCCAGATATTATCGAAAACAGTATTCAGCTGAGAGGCCTTAAAGACGCCAGTATTTTGTCTATTGCTTTTAATCTGGATTATCTGGATAAAAAAAATGTTTCCGCAGAATATGAATCGCTGAAAACGAGATTAGACGAACTTCTTTTTGAAAGAAATGCTATTCAAAGTACGATTGAAGGTTACGAGCGTGAGCTTAAATTGCTTTCAGAAAATCAGCGTATCAATAGCGATAACACCGATTTATCCTTAGAAAAAATCAAACAAATAAGCACCTATTATCGGCAACGCAGCACCGAAATTCAGAATACCATCTACAAACAAAAAAGAACGTTGCAAGACTTAGAACGCGATATTAATGATCATCGCCAACAAATGAATAATCTTGAAGATTCTCGTAAAGAAATGCGCGGCGAGATCACCGTAAAACTTCAAGCAGAAAGCGCTTCTTATCTAAATATGGAACTCTCTTATAATATTGAGAATGCAGGCTGGTTTCCATTTTATGATATTCGCGCCAACAATACGGCAGACCCCATTGAACTCAATTATAAAGCTAGTGTTTACCAGCAAAGCGGCATAGATTGGGACGACGTGAATCTCGTGTTGTCTACAGGTGACCCGAATACTAATAACCTAAAACCCGACTTGCAACCTAAATACCTCAATTTCGTTAATAGAAATTATAAGCGCTCAAGTGCGGTAAGCCGAAGTAATTTTAAACACAATCCTACAGTAAGAAGTGTTTCTGGTATCGTTACCGACGATTCAGGTGCGCCGCTTCCGGGAGTTAATATTGCTCAAACCGGTTCAACTAATGGCACAACTAGTGATTTTAATGGTAAGTATCGAATTGCCATCAACAATTCTGGAGGTAATGAATTAAGGTATTCTTATGTGGGATTTGAAACCCAATCGATCCCGGTTTATGCATCGATGATGAATGTGCGATTAGAAGCTAACCAGGAAGCTTTAGAGGAAGTTGTTGTAGTTGGCTATGAGACGACAGATGTATCAAGAGCTTTGGCAGGTAAAGCTGCTGGAGTTGCAATTCAACCTGCTTCCTATAATGAAAATGTTCAGGCCAAGGAAGAAAGTTTAACTAACACCCGTTTTGAAATCAAAAAGCGCTATACGATCGTTTCTAATTCAGACATCACGACTATAGAGATTGATGCGTTCAATCTGCCGGCAAACTATCAACATTATGCCGCACCAGAGCTCAATGAGAATGTCTTTCTAACCGCGACCGTGACTGATTGGGAGCGCTATGATCTGCTGCAAGGCGAAGCCAATATTTATTTTGAAGGAAGCTATGCAGGCAAAACCGCTATCAGTCCGTTAGCAACGACAGACAGTCTTGAAATCTCTCTGGGCATCGATCCTAACATAATTGTCAAACGAGAGAAAAAAGACAATTTAAAAAGCAAATCTTTGTTAGGCGGCACTCGTGTGGTTACAAATGCTTATGAAATTTCGGTACGTAATTCTAAAAGTTCAACGATTAACTTGCTCCTAGAAGATCGCATACCTGTTTCTCAAAATAAGGAGATTAAAATCTCTGACCAAGAAACTGCTGATGCCGATTATGATGAACAAACAGGAATTCTTAAATGGAAACTAGAATTAGCTCCTAAAGCTTCAGCAACTAAAAATTTCTCGTACGAAGTGCGCTACCCTAAAGACCGCTATATAAACTTATAATTATGACGCAACCCCGATTACTTATTTTTGATGTTAATGAAACGCTTCTAGATCTAAAACCCTTAGCACGCCGAATCAATGCTGTATTAAGCGATGAGCATGCTTTTGAGCTTTGGTTTAGCACGCTGTTGCACTATTCTTTAGTGGAAACGGTAAGTGGAAAACATCAAGATTTTAGTAAGATCGCCAAAGCCACTTTCAAAATGACTGCGGCCAAATACAAAAAAGTGCTGGCGGAAGAAGAAATTGACAGTATTCTGGGTTTGATTACGCAGCTTCCGGCACACAGCGATGTTGCTAAAGCTTTAGCCAAGCTGAAGAATAAATACACTTTAGTGGCCTTAACTAACGGAAACAGTCAGGTTGCAAAAGAACAATTAAATTTTGCCGAAATAGCACCATTATTTGATCGCATTTTTAGCGTAGATGAAGCCGAAGCTTTTAAACCGAATGCAAAACCATATCAATTTGTGCTCAGCCAAATGCAAGTTGATGCCTCAAATGCTATGTTGGTTGCAGCCCACGGTTGGGATATCACCGGTGCACAACGCGCCGGACTTCAAACTAGCTTTATTGCTCGTGAAGGAAAATTCAAATATCCACTTGCAGAACAGCCCACTTACGATTGCAAGGATTTAAATGAGTTAGTTGAACGTTTGACCTGAGTTGATAGCTCCCGGAGATTCAGCTGCTGGCTCTTCCCAAGTAAACTCTGCATATGTAGTCCCATTTCCTGATAGACTAAGAGAAAAACCCACCTCAACATCTGTTTGCATGTAAACTCCAATATCAGTTGATTCCATCCCTGCTGCCGGTCCTTGCGTTGCAAAAAATGTATATTCTTCAACCTCATCGGTATCATCAATGTAACTTAGAAATTGTATAACATTTCCCAAAGGATCAACTAATGCTATTCCATCAATACCATTTTGTAAAGCAACTTGAGTACTTAAAGTCCCAAAACCATTTAATTGATCAGGGACAACAGCGTTTAAAGTTATTGTTGAAATAATTCTTCCGTTCGAGCCATTGTAATGGATAATCTGATAACCAGTAACGTCTATGGCATTGCCAGCAACCTCTACAAATTCATCCTCAGGAATATCTGTACCATCATTTTCATATCGAATCTCATTAATCCAAAGGTTCACATCATTATCTACTACAGTAAGATCAAAAGCTGAGTTCGCACCAATTGTCGGTGCGCCTGAGCCGCCACTCGCATTGGTTATCGAAAATAAGATCTGCTCATTACCCTCAACTTCTGTGTCATCTACCAACGTGAAGACTTCGGTAGCGTTAAAGACCTGAGTATCCGGTGGAATCGTAATTACTTGAGCGGTAGTTTCGGCCAAATCAGCATATGATGATGCCGCAACAGTTAGGGTGAGTCCGTTAGTGGCTGAAGGATTAGTGATATTAAACTCCAAGTCAATAGCTACATCACTTTCGCTTTGCGAAGTTTCCGTTATCGTAAAAGATACTTCAGTGGGCTGGACAGAGTTTTGAAGTAGATAAATATTTTCCCAAAAGGTTCCGTTGTAAACCTGCAATCCATAAATAGAAGCATCAGGATCATTCACAAAAACCATCAACCCGGTATCTGCATCTGTAGGATTGATCAAATCTCGCTGTGCTACGGTAACGCGTGGAGGCATTAAACCTTTAAAACTTCCATCTGAAGCTTCGCTGTTAATTTCCAGCATAGAAGATTCGCTAGGACTTGTAGTTCCGATCCCTACTTGAGCATAAAGGCAGTAATTTCCGAAAAGTAAAAGGAGTAAAAATGTTTTCATACTTACACATTTAAAATTAAATGGTAAGTCAAGCTGCTGATAGGGGACAGCTTACAGTAGATTGGGTTAATCTAAATTAGAAAAAATCTACACCAAAACAAATTATAATCTGAAAATCAACGGATTACTATTTTTCATCAATATCAAAAGCAGCATCAGGCTCTTTGTTAGGATTGTAATTGAACATCCCTTCACCTTTAGCGATCACCGAAGAAACCGTTGCATCACCAGTAACGTTTACCACAGTTCTACACATATCAAGAATACGGTCTACCGGGAAAATAATACCAATCCATGCCGGATTTAAACCTACAGACTCCAATACAATTATAAGCATCACTAAGCCCGCGCTAGGTACTGCTGCTGACCCAATAGACGCTAAAGTAGCAGTTAATACGATCGTCAGTTGTTGGCCAATGGTAAGGTCAATCATATGCAACTGCGCAAGAAAAACCACGGCCACCGCCTGATACAAGCAGGTACCGTCCATATTTACTGTGGCACCAATGGGCAATACAAAACTGGTCACCTTTTTATCGACACCTAGATTGTCTTCAACACATTCCATAGTTACGGGAAGTGTCGCCGCGCTACTTGAAGTTGAAAACGCCAAGGTTTGTGCAGGTCCCATCGCTCTGAAAAAACCGAAATACGAAACTTTTCTCACAAATATTTTAAAGATCAGTGGGTAGATCACAAAGATCATAAGCCCTAGTCCTCCAAAAACAGTGAGCGAATACCAACTCAAGCCTTTAAAGATCTCTACCACTTTACCAATGTCGTTACCGGCCATTTGGCTGACCACACCGGCAAGTAAGGCAAATACAAAAAATGGCGCGGCTTGCATAGTAAAATCGACCATTTTTAAGAAGACTTCCATAATACCATCAACTGCTTTAGTGACCGGTGCTACTTTTTTCTGATCTATAAAGAGCATACTGATCCCAAAAAATAGACCGAAAAAAATGACCTGAAGCATCAAGCCATTATCTGCCAGCGAACTGAAAAAATTATCTGGTACAATATCTACTAACGGCTGCAATGGTCCGGCATCTTTGGTAGCATCTGCGGCCTGCATTTTATCATTCATCGAGGCGTCTTTCAGATCGCTTTTAGTAAGGTCTGAAATCTCCCGCGCCCGATCCATAAATTCAGGATCTTGTAAGTAGTTGATACCGTCTTTGATTACATAGCCTTCTTCGGCAGCCCAAATCTCATAGCTGATACGGTTGTCAATTCGGCTTTGCTCATCAACTAGTTTACCAGGGCCAATAAGATTTACGAGAAATAACCCCATCCCAACCGCGAGCACGGTTGTTACCAGATAGGCGAGCAAGGTCTTCCCTCCCATTCTACCCAAACTTGCAGGATCACCCAGATTAGCAACACCACTTATTATCGAAAAAAGCACCAGTGGAACCGCAATGAGTTTCAGAAGATTGATAAAGATCTTTCCAAAAGGAGCGATCCAATCTATGGTAAACTGACTCCATCCTAATTGGCTAGAAATTAAGGCCCAAATTATACCGAGAACGAGACCAATAATTATCTTCCAATGTAGTGCGATTTTCTTCATAAATAAGTGCTTTGTTACTTTGAGCTGAAAGATAAACAAAATCCCTATCTAGTGTAAGCTTCCGCCCGCTTTTGATGCGGAATTGTTAGTAAATCCTTGATTTTGTCGAAAAATAAATAAGAAGATTTTAAGTTCACCCTCCAGTGGTAAACGCACAAGGTAAACGCTCGAAACCTATTTCAATTTTGAGGAAGTATAACCCTTTGACCGCGTCAAAAAAAAGCTCCAGTATTTAACTGAAGCTTTTGCATATAACATAATAATGGTTAAATCTTTGAGCCTTTGTTTAATAGCATATAATCTGCCAGAACCAATGCTGCCATTGCTTCTACAATTGGCACTGCACGAGGTACAACACACGGATCGTGGCGCCCCTTTCCTTGCATTTCGGTGGCGTTTCCTTCTTTATCAATAGTTGGCTGATTTTGCATAATGGTCGCAACCGGTTTAAATGCTACTCGGAAATAAATATCCATCCCATTACTGATTCCGCCTTGAATACCACCGCTCAGATTGGTCTTTGTGCTTCCGTCTGCATTAAAGAGATCGTTGTGCTCACTACCCAGCATAGAAGCCCCGTGAAAACCGCTTCCATATTCAAAACCTTTAACCGCGTTGATTGAAAGCATTGCTTTGCCCAGCTCAGCGTGCAGTTTGTCAAAAACCGGTTCACCAAGACCAACAGGCACATTTTGAATCACGCACATCACGGTCCCGCCAATGGTATCTCCCGCTTTTCGTATTTCTTTGATCTTATCGATCATTTTTTCTGCGAAAGCCTCATCAGGACAACGCACGATATTCGATTCGATCTTATCAAAATCCAGTTCCTGATACGGCGTCGTCATATGAATTTCACCTACCGAATCAACAAATGCATTGATCTTGATGTCTTTTATAAATTGTTTAGCGATCGCACCTGCCGCTACTCTACTGGCAGTTTCCCGCGCTGAAGATCTTCCGCCGCCGCGATAATCACGTACACCGTATTTTTGATCATAGGTATAATCTGCGTGTGACGGGCGATAGGTATCTTTGATATGGCTGTAATCGTGTGACTTTTGATTGGTATTCACAATATTGAACCCTATAGGCGTTCCTGTAGTTTTTCCTTCAAAAATCCCTGAAAAGAAATTCACCGAATCCGGCTCTTTACGCTGAGTTACAATTTTAGATTGTCCCGGTTTGCGGCGTTCCATATCGCGATAAACCAGATCCAGATCGATCTCGATCCCTGCCGGACAACCGTCTATGATACCACCAATAGCTTCCCCGTGAGATTCTCCAAAAGTGGTAAGCGTAAATAATTTTCCAAAAGTATTCCCTGCCATAACATCATGTTGTGTGGCGAAAATAATGTGTTTTTGGCTAAAAGCCTTGCTTAGAATGCGCTAATTGAAACGAAAAATCTTAAAAGACTAAAATTATTTAATAATCACATAAAGCTATCGTAACACCTATGCATGTAATTTGTTAAAAATCATATTCTTTGAAACGAAAAGTTGAACTCGTTATTCTTTCTGATGTGCATCTGGGTACTTACGGTGCCCACGCAAAAGAATTGGTAAGTTATTTGCAAAGTATAAAACCTAAAACGCTGGTTTTAAACGGAGATATTATCGATATCTGGCAATTTAGAAAACGGTATTTCCCAAAATCGCATTTACAAGTGATCAAAAAGATCATTTCGTTGGCTGCTAAGGGAGCCAAAGTCTATTACATCACAGGAAATCACGACGAGAAACTGCGGAAATTCAGTCCGGTGGAATTTGGAAATATTTCCATTCTAGATAAGTTGGTTTTGAATTTAGATGGAAAAAAAGCGTGGATTTTTCACGGTGATGTGTTTGACGCTTCGATACAGCACACCAAGTGGATCGCGAAACTAGGCGGTTGGGGCTATGATTTTCTTATCATTCTCAACAGCTTTATCAATTGGTGTCTGGTAAGCTTAGGAAGACCGAAATATTCGCTATCTAAAAAGATCAAAAACAGCGTCAAAAAAGCCGTAAGCTTTATCACCGATTTTGAAGAAACCGCTGCCGAGCTCGCTATTGAGAACCAATTTGACTATGTGATCTGCGGGCACATTCACCAACCCCAAATGCGTAAGGTTGAAACCTCACAAGGAGCTTGCCTATATCTCAACAGCGGCGATTGGATCGAAAATCTTACCGCGCTAGAATATGACAAAGGCATCTGGTCTCTAATGGAATATGAAAAGCAGAACCTACCGGAAACACAAGAGGATGAATCGGTAAATACCGAGATCGATCCTGTTGCGCTATTGGCTTCGATTAAAACATTCTAATCTAAAATCTTCAGCTTTGCAAAACGCAATAAGAGCTTTTTGATTCCGCCGGTTTGAAATTGAATTTCTGCTTTTTGATCCTGCCCTGCTCCTTCTAAATTCAACACCTGCCCACGACCAAAACGGCTATGTTCTACGTGCATCCCTTTCTGTAGTTTTCCGTTGAGTTCATCAGTTTGAGGTGTCGAAGCAGCTTGAGGACGAAGCTTTCTTAATTTACGCAACTGTTCTTCAGAAGGTTTACCCATCGTGGGCGGTGTACCGCTTACCGGTTTTTTTAGCCGTAATTTACTCTTATCAGGTTCGCCAAAAATATCGCTGTCAATCATAGGTTTGTAGCGATAGGTATCCATCGGTGTTTGGATGTCTAAATATTGCCCATCGATCTCTTCAATAAAACGGCTAGGTTCTGCATCTATAAGTTTTCCCCATCGATATCTCGATTCGGTATAGGTGAGATAGGCTTGTTTTTCTGCACGCGTCAACGCCACATAAAACAGGCGGCGCTCTTCTTCGAGTTCGCTGCGCGTGTTCATACTCATTCCGCTAGGGAACAGGTCTTCTTCCATCCCAACGATATACACGTATGGGAATTCTAGTCCTTTTGCCAAGTGAATCGTCATCAGTGAAACACGGTCAATATCATCAACTTCCTTATCCATATCTGTTGCCAAAGCAACATCTTCTAAGAATTCGGTTAAGCTTCCGGTGGCGTCAGCGATTTCCTTTTGTCCTTCCACAAAATCGCGCATACCGTTGAGTAATTCTTCAATATTCTCAATTCGCGCGATCCCTTCCGGCGTACCGTCTTTTTTGAGTTCTTGTAATAATCCGGTTTTACGCGCTACGGTTTCAGCGACTGCAAAAGCATCTTGATTTTCGCTCATAATTTTAAAGCTGTGAATCATATTCACAAAATTATAAAGCTTGTTTTTTGTACTGTTGTTGATGTTGATATCCAGATGCTGAATATTTTCCATCACTTCAAAAATGGAGCGGTTGTATTGTTTAGAAGCGATCGTCAGACGATCAAGCGTGGTCGCTCCTATTCCTCGAGCGGGATAATTAATAATTCTTTTAAGCGCTTCCTCGTCATTAGGATTAACCAAAATACGCAGATACGCCAGCACATCTTTAATTTCTTTGCGTTGATAAAACGATAAACCACCAAAAATACGATAAGGAATTTCGCGCTTACGTAAGGCGTCTTCCATCGCACGCGATTGTGCATTGGTTCTGTACAAAATCGCAAAATCGCTGTGTTTAAGCTGCTGGTTCATCTTGGTCTCAAAGATGTTGCTCGCTACATAACGCCCTTCTTCCCCATCTGTCAAAGAGCGATGCACAATGATCTTGGGTCCACTATCATTTGCGGTCCAAACGACTTTATCCAGCTTGGTCTGGTTGTGCTCAATAACTGAGTTTGCCGCCTCTACGATGTTTTTTGTAGAACGATAATTTTGCTCCAGGCGATAGACTTTTACATCGTCATAATCTCGTTGAAAGTTGAGAATGTTATTAATATTCGCTCCGCGGAAAGCATAAATACTCTGCGAATCATCTCCTACCACACAGATGTTTTGATAACGATCTGCAAGCGCTTTTACGATAAGATATTGTGAATGGTTCGTATCCTGGTACTCATCTACCAGAATGTATTGAAAACGCTTTTGATACTTTGCTAAAACTTCAGGAAAACGCGCCAACAATTCATTGGTTCTCAGCAATAAATCATCAAAATCCATTGCTCCGGCTTTAAAACAGCGATCTACATATTCTTTATAAATCTCACCCAAGCGTGGCTTTTTTGCCATCGCATCGGCTTCCATCAATTCAGGATTTTGAAAATAAGCCTTGACCGTGATCAAGCTGTTTTTGAAAGAAGAAATACGGCTATGCACTTGCTTGTACTTGTAGATATCCTTATCCAGTCCCATTTCTTTGATGATCGCAGAAATAAGACGCTGCGAATCCTGAGAATCATAAATGGTAAAATTGGGCGGAAAACCAAGGTGGTGTCCTTCAATACGCAGAATTTTTGCAAAAACCGAGTGAAAGGTTCCCATCCACAAGTTCTTGGCTTCGCTATTCCCTACAATAGTCCCGATACGGGTTTTCATCTCACGCGCCGCTTTGTTTGTAAACGTGAGCGATAAAATATTAAACGCATCTACACCTTGCTGCATCAAGTGTGCAATACGCATCGTAAGTACTCTGGTTTTCCCCGAACCTGCACCGGCAATCACCATCATCGCTCCTTCTTTCTGTAAAACCGGTGCGCGTTGTGCTTCATTTAATCCTGCTAAAAGTGCCTCCAAAACAATTCAATTTTTTTAAAATAATGGGACTTAAAAGAGAGCGTGCACCTCCAAACGAGCGTGCAAGAATCTCAATATCTGCCAAAGGGCGAAAATTAAGGAAACTTATTTTTTTAGCAGAATCCCAACCGTGTTAGTTATCAAGAATTTTTCAGCAGTATTAGATCTCTAAGAAAGGTTTGAAAAGAATTTTAGTTCATTGAAAAAAACTTCCTGAATCGACGCAACCTTTTTAAAATAAAGCATCTATGAAGTAACAATCAATCAAAAAACGACCGCATGAAAACTAATTACCTTTTTCTTTTCATCTTCTGCTCCTTACTTTTTATATCCTGTACCGAAGATGGAGCACTTTCTGAATCAGAAGACAGTTTTACCGAAGATGGACTAGCCTCATCTGAGCCTGGCGGCGAATCCTCTGGAGTGGGTGATGGTGATGGACCTCAAGACAACTCTGGTATCGTAACCGCCGGAGAGTGGAATGACCTCGCCAACTGGAACTTTTGGCAAAATCTACTCAACCAAGAAGAAGCCGATGCTTTTACTTCTGATTGGCAATTTAACACCGCAAACAGATTTTCTTTTAAGGTTACAGATGCAAGTAACCTTCCTGCTGTTGATATTCCTATCAGTGTAAGACAAGGAAACAACATAATTTGGGAGGCGCGAACTGATAACCAGGGAACCGCAGAGTTATGGATTGATCTTAAAAATAACACGCAGAAAACCGCTGATGCTTCGGCGTACAGCTTTTACATTAACAACACTCCTATAACTGCTTCGGTACACGCTTTTGCTCAGGGTGTAAATACAATTAAACTAAACGCAAGTGTGCCGGTACAATCTAAAGTTGACCTGGCTTTTATTGTGGATGCAACAGGCTCTATGGGTGATGAGATGGACTTTCTAAAAGATGATCTTAAACAGGTTATTCAAAATGTAAAAAGCAACGATGGTAACTTACAAATTTCGACAGGCACGGTTTTTTATCGGGATACCGGCGATGCTTATGTGGTTAAAGAGTCGGCATTTACCACAAATCTCGAAAGTACGCTAAGTTTTATAGGCGACCAAGAAGCCGAAGGTGGTGGCGATTTTCCAGAAGCTGTACATACCGCTTTAAAAACGGGAGTTGATCAATTGCAATGGTCTACCTCAGCCAAAAGTAGAATCGCATTTCTGCTGCTCGATGCGCCACCGCATAACGAATCTCAGATCAAAGACGATATGCATACTTCCATTCAAAAAGCTGCAAAAAAAGGAATAAAGATCATTCCTATTGTTGCCAGTGGCATCAATAAAGAAACTGAATTCCTGATGCGAAATTTTAGCATTACGACTAACGGGACTTATGTATTTATTACAAACGACAGCGGCGTGGGTAACGACCATCTAGAACCTACTGTTGGGGAATATGAAGTAGAATATTTAAAAGATTTGATGGTACGTTTGATCACTAAATATACAGAGTAAACTACCGGGTAGCGAACCTGGTGAAGATAACACCTCTGGTGACGCCCGTAAAAATAGATGTTGGAGAGGAAAAGGACGTGATTTTCGTTAGATCGAGAACACGTCCTTTTTATTTTAAATCCATTCAAAGTGAAAAGATGCGCGCTGTAAAATATCAATATAGTATCATTTCACCAGAAAATTCACATAACCACAATTCGTAGCCTATTCGTTTTAGCTTCCCGAGCTTTTCAATATATTTATTCTTTGTTAAGATTTTTTTATGAAACTACAACGTTTTGTTTTTGGGCTGTTCTCCCTACTGATTTCTATTTACGCTGAAGCTCAGAAAAAGGTTGAAGGACCACTCATTCATGGGTATGGCGAGACATTTGCTGTTCCGCAACCCGACTTGGCTGTTGATACTGAGGCCGACTATAAGGTTGTTTTTGATATTGCAAATGCGCCGGAAGATCCCGGAAAGCTTAACCCATATTTCAACACTGTGGCACGCTTTTTAAATATGCATGCCCACGCCGGTATAGAAAAATCAAAACTTCAGCCGGTACTTGTAGTCCACGGAAGCGCTGCTTTTGGTCTGCTAAAAAATAAATTCTACAAAGAACAATTTGGCGTTGACAACCCCAATCTTGAATTACTCAATACATTACACAAACTAAAGATCCCGGTAATATTATGTGGTCAAACCGCCGGTGCGCGCGAAATTTCAGTTGAAAAGCGCTGGGGAAAAACGCAGCTAGCACTTTCGGCCATGACCGCATTGATACAGTATCAAAATATGGATTACGCATTAATTTCCTTCTAAATTCTATCTTATGAAACAACTAAACACACTGTTTTTCTTCGCTTTAGGGTTGAGTGCTTTTGCTCAATCTGCAAATCCCGACTTGATCGCAGCAGCTGAAGCGATTGAGCCTAAAGTGATCAACTGGCGTCACGATATTCACGAACATCCTGAATTGAGCAACCGTGAATTTGAAACTGCCGCTAAGGTTGCTAAACATCTAGAGTCTTTAGGTATTGAGGTTCAAACTGAAGTGGCTAAAACCGGAGTTGTAGGTATTTTGAAAGGTGACCATCCGGGAAAAGTGGTCGCCCTTCGTGCAGATATGGACGCACTTCCGGTTACCGAACGTAACGATTTGCCCTTTAAAAGTGAAGTAACCACAACTTTTATGGGTGCTGAAACCGGTGTGATGCACGCCTGTGGTCACGACACACATGTTGCGATCCTTATGGGTACTGCCGAAGTTTTAGCTCAAAATAAAGACAAAATTCACGGGACCGTAAAGTTTATTTTTCAGCCGGCTGAAGAAGGAGCGCCTCCGGGAGAAGAAGGAGGAGCTGCGCTGATGATCAAAGAAGGCGTTTTAAAAAGCCCGGATGTGGATGCCATTTTTGGGTTGCACATCAACAGCGCGACTCCGGTAGGAACCATCGCATACAAACCCGGCGGGACGATGGCTGCTGTTGAGCGTTTTGTGGTTAATATCAAAGGAAAACAAACGCACGGCTCGCAACCTTGGGGAGGTGTTGATCCTATTTACATTGCCTCAAAAATCGTTGATGGTTTTCAGTCGATCATCAGTAGAGAGTCTAATTTGCTTGTAGAACCTGCCGTGATCACCGTTGGTAAAATTACCGCCGGTGTGCGTTTTAATATTATTCCTGAAAGTGCAGAACTTATAGGTACGGTACGCACGCTTGATCCTGATATGCGCGAGTTGATCATCAGACGTATGACCGAAATGAGCGAAGGATTAGCAAAAGCCTACGGAGGAAGCGCATCTATTGAATTCCAAAGCAATACCGCCATTACCTATAACGACCTCGAACTTACTGAGCAAATGCTACCTACCCTTCAAGGAGTGGCAGGAACAGAAAATGTAAAACTAGTTAAAGCCACTACCGGTGGGGAAGACTTCAGTTATTTTCAAGAAGAAGTACCGGGATTCTTCTTTTTCTTAGGCGGAATGACTCCCGGCAATACCGAAGCTTATCCACATCATACACCAGATTTCCAGATCGACGATGACGGAATGCTATTAGGTGTAAAAACCATGTCACAGCTGGTAATTGATTATTTAAGCGCTCAATAACTTTAGATGAATACACATAGTTTTCCGATTATGGAGTAATCACCACTTTAGAGCGCACCTAGCGATCTTATAACTCTTTGGCCGTGCCAATAAAATCTGTTAAAATGCTTCAACATATAAAAGTTGAAGCATTTTTTTTGATACAAGTAAACAACCTCAAGACTCACTTGTAGAATTCGCTGAAAATCAATTTTAATTTCAAATCAAACCTTAAAGGTTTAATACTTTTGGTGGTTCCAGTAACCTAAATTAGTTTTAAAATTTCAATCTATATCACGTTAAACCCTTTGGAAATAGTAAGTTTGAACCCTGAATTTTGATACCCGATATGAACGATTTTTTTACTTTTTTAGCGCAGATTCCGTGGTGGGCCTGGATACTCATCGTCTTAGTGATCATAGGCATTCGCGATGTTTTTTTTAATAAAAAACACATTATAACGCACAACTTCCCTATCGTGGGCCACATACGCTATATGCTAGAAAGTATAGGCCCAGAATTGCGACAGTATATTGTGGCCAATAACCGCGAAGAACTTCCGTTTAACCGTATCGAACGCGGCTGGATCTATGCTTCGGCAAAAAATCAAAACAACTATGAAGGTTTTGGTACCGACCAAAACATTTATGAAGCCAACTATATCTTCATCAACAATGCGATGATGGGCTTTAAAGTCCCGCCGGAGCATCCCAATGCTAAGAATCCGTATTTTCTGCCTTGTGCAAAAGTGATGGGAGCCTATAACAAGCGACGCAAGCCTTATCGCCCAGCTTCGGCGATCAATGTTTCTGCAATGAGTTTTGGTTCACTTTCCGCCAGAGCAATCGAGTCGCTTAACCGCGGGTGTAAGCTGGCACATGCGTACCATAACTGCGGTGAGGGAGGTCTTTCTCCATATCACAAAAAAGGTGCAGACATTGTTTATCAAATAGGTACAGGATACTTTGGCGTTCGTGATGAGCACGGAAATTTTTCCATGGAAAAAATGGTTGCTCTTGTTGAAGCTAACCCTGAGATCAAAGCTATTGAAGTAAAGCTTTCGCAAGGCGCAAAACCCGGAAAAGGAGGCGTACTTCCGGCCTCTAAGATCACTCAGGAAATTTCTGAAATACGCCACGTGCCTATGGGCAAAGATGTGATCTCACCTGCGACTCACACGGCTTTTGATGGTGTTGAAGGCTTAATCGAATTTGTAGAACAAATTGCCGAAGCGACTGGCCTTCCTGTTGGAATTAAAGCTGCGATAGGAAAACTTCAAGATTGGGAAAAGCTGGCTCAGCTGATGGTAAAAACCAATAAAGGTCCAGATTTTATTCAGGTTGACGGTGGCGAGGGCGGTACCGGTGCGGCTCCTCCAAGTTTTGCCGATCACGTTTCGCTTCCGTGGGTGTATGCGTTTAGTGACCTGTATAAGATCTTTAAAAAACACCATCTTACAGATCGTATTGTTTTTATAGGAAGTGGAAAATTAGGACTTCCGGCAAAAGGTGCTATGGCTTTTGCGATGGGTGCTGATGTGATCAATGTGGCTCGTGAAGCTATGCTTTCTATAGGTTGTATTCAGGCAAAAGCATGTCACAACAATACCTGCCCGAGTGGCGTTGCTACACAAAATAAGTGGTTACAATCAGGAATCAATATCGAAGATAAAGCAGTACGGACTAACTTCTACTTTAAAAATTTCAGAAAAGAATTGCTTGAGATCACGCACGCTTGTGGTTATGAACACCCATGCCAGTTGACAACTGAAGATGTTGACTTAACTTTAGGCGATAAAAACTTGAGTCAGACGCTGGCGGCTTGTTTTACCTATCATAAAGTTGAAGTCCCTTTTGAAGGTATGTCTTCTTTATTAAACTGCCAGTATTTAGGTGGGCATTACGATAGAGAAACCGTGAAATCTGAAAAAAGTGGCCAAAAACAATTTGAAGACGTACGCTATTAATTATGAATGATATTTTAGACATTTTGATACCGGTGCTTCCGGCGGTGGTGGTAGGCTTACTCGCCTATTACTTTTTTGATGGATTTTTAAAGAACGAAGAAAACAGAAGGCGCTTTATTTTGCATAAGGAAGCACAAACCGAAGCGTTACCCATAAGACTACAAGCTTATGAGCGGCTCACCTTATTTTTAGAGCGTATTTCACCTTTACAATTACTCATTAGAGTAAAACCCAACGGTGAAGATAAAAAGGCGTATGTAGATTTGCTTGCAGCGACTATTGAGCAAGAATTTGAACATAATCTAACGCAGCAGGTTTATGTTTCTAATGAATGTTGGGCAGCGATTAAATCAGCTAAAAATACTTTGATCCAACAACTGAGAAAAACACTTGCTGATACGCAGCTCCAGAGCGCTCAAGATATTCGGGAGTATATTTTAACAAATTTTGACGAGTCACAGAATCCTACTTCGCTTGCTTTAGACTATCTTAAGGCTGAAGTTCAAGAGTTGTTCGGTTAAAAAACTATGCTATGCGCTACCTTCTTTCCCTAATTACCATTTTTTTCTTGCTCGTGGGATGTGATGAGCAAAAAAAAGAAAGCAGCTCAATCAATCCCATAAATTGGGAAAAACGTCGTGCTACCATTAGTAGTCAAGACAGCCTAAAACCCGCAAAAACCTATCTGGGCATTTATTCTGAAATTTATAGTACCTCAGAACACCTCACGCACGATTTAACGGTAACCGTGAGTTTGAGAAATACAAGCGAGACCGCGGCTGTGTATTTGACCAAAGGTGCTTATTATGACACCACCGGAAAACTCATTCACACCTATTTTGATTTCCCTATTGTTTTGAAACCTTTGGAAACGGTAGAAATCATAATTGAAGAAGGCGATAAAACCGGAGGTACCGGAGGAAACTTTATTTTTAATTGGCTCGATGATGCTTCAGTTACTGATCCCCTTTTTGAAGGAATAATGATCTCAACCCGAGGAACTCAAGGCCTCTCCTTTACCACCGAAGGAAAACGTATAGAATAATGACTTCCGCTTAAATTAGCCTGCTAACAAACGCATCTCCAAAACTGATACCCTATGAATTTAACCATCGAAAATATTGTCTTCATTGGCTCTATTTTACTCTTAATAAGTATTATCGTTGGTAAAACCTCGTATAAATTTGGGGTTCCTACGCTGATTTTATTTTTAGGAATCGGGATGATCGCGGGCTCTGATGGAATTGGAGGCATTCAGTTTGACAATCCGCAAATAGCACAGTTTATAGGTATTGTCTCCCTTAATTTCATTTTATTTTCGGGGGGATTAGACACGCAATGGTCTTCGGTGAAACCTATTTTGCGGGAAGGCTTGGCATTATCTACTGCCGGCGTCCTACTAACGGCGGTGTCCTTAGGCTGCTTTGTATATTACGTTACAGATTTTACCATTTATGAGAGTATGCTCCTCGGCTCTATCGTATCGTCTACTGATGCTGCTGCGGTATTTTCCATTTTGCGATCAAAAAGTCTAGCGCTAAAAACCAATTTGCGTCCAACCCTTGAGCTTGAAAGCGGTAGTAATGACCCGATGGCATATGTATTGACCATCGCGTTTTTAACTTTAGTGATTAATCAAGATCAAGGTTTGATTTCTGTTATACCTATGCTTTTAAGGCAAATGGTCATTGGTGGAATTGCCGGTTTTCTTTTTGGGAAATTCAGTAAACTCATCATCAATAAGATCGAATTAGGTTTTGAAGGACTTTATCCTGTTTTAGTGATCGCTTTAATGTTTATCACCTTTTCCGCAACTGAATTTATTGGAGGTAACGGTTTCCTCGCTATTTATATTTGTGCGGTTTATCTAGGCAACCAAGATTTAATTCATAAACAAACCATTTTAAAAATGTTTGATGGATTGGCTTGGTTGATGCAGATCGTATTGTTCCTGACATTAGGGCTGCTCGTCTTTCCTACGCAAGTGATTCCTTATATCGGGATTGGTCTAATGATCTCGCTATTCCTTATTTTCGTCGCGCGACCTGTTGGAGTTTTTATCAGTCTAGCATTTTTTAAGATGAAAATGCGCCGCAGATTTTATATTTCTTGGGTGGGATTGCGTGGGGCTGTGCCCATTGTATTTGCGACGTATCCCCTTCTCGCCGGAATTGACAAGGCTAATATGATCTTTAATATTGTCTTCTTTATTTCTCTGACTTCGGTGCTTATCCAAGGAACCACGCTTTCAGTCGTGGCAAAATGGCTTAAAGTAGGCTTGCCCGAAGAAAGCAAAGCACAGCGTAATATGAATCATCTTATTTCTGAAATTCCAAAAACAGCGATGCGGGAAATCAAGATCTCACCGCACTGTAAAGCGGCTGACACTAAGATCATTGACTTGGGCTTTCCTAAAAATGCGATCATTGCTATGATTAAACGCAATGATAAATTCCTGACTCCAAAAGGCTCAACAGTGATCAATGCCGGCGATACGCTTGTGGTTTTGAGCGAAGATGAAGAAGGATTAGACGATGTAATTAAATGCGTTAATTAATTCAAAATAGAGATACGCACCACGCAACCTTTGTTTAGCTTCGGCATCTGAAAAGAAACGAAGCCTATGAAACTCTTCTGTACTTTATTACTCGCAGCACTTTTATTTATTTCTGGTTGTGACGCTTCCTCAAAAGCAACCGATGAAGAAAGCTGCACTGAAACTAATATTGCCTATGTTTCTGAAGTAACAGGGGACTCTGCAGTTGCGGTAGGTGATAAACTTGAGCTAAGCGTTTCGTTCCCGGTGAATAATGGCTGTGGTCAGTTTAATGCCTTTACAGAAACTGAAGACGGCAACGTAATTACAATTGAAGTAGAAGCTATTTATGACACCTGCAGTATGTGTACGATGGATATCCCAACGCGTACAGCAACTTATACTTTTCAAGCGGAAGCCGAAGGAAGCTATACTCTAAAATTCAAGTCTTCAGAAACAGAATTTATCACTAAAACAATTACTGTAAACTAGAGCTTTATAACAGAAGCTATTCTGTTTCGGGCAATTCGCGAAGTTTATTCTCCTGAGCCTGTTTGGCTTTTGCGGCTGCGTAATCCCAACCTTGCTGCCACCAATTGGTCATCAACTTTTTATTAAAAATCAGACTGTTTTCCGTTAGTTTTGACGGGGTATAATACAGATTCAACGGTACGTCTTTGTTAATTGCAGCTAACTTACCTACGATCACATCGTGGTATTCTACCTGATCCATCAAAAAGCCAAAAAGATTGACCATCAATGAAAAGGGATTGTTGCCCAAGACCTTGTTGTACTCCATATTTTCTGACTCCAGAATAATCGCATCCACCTCGGTTGCTCCGCGGCGTATAGCCTCACGAATAGGCACTATACACCCAAAACCACCATCAGCATACTCAAAACCATTTTTTTTCACCAAACTCATAAACGGAATGTAGTTACAGCTGATCCAGATCCACTCGCAGAAATCTTCATAATCCCAATTGCGAATTGATTTATATTCCACAGTATTTTTGGTGAGGTTTGAAACGGTCACGACCACATCTGCAGTCTGTTTTTTTATCTGCTCAAACTCGGCTTTAGAGAGGTTTTTCTTGATGTTTTTCAGCAGGTTTTTGCTCTCCCCAAACGTGCGCTTCCGTCTGATGAATTGCCAGACCGTATTCCAATAGTTAATGGAGACATACTCCCGATCACCACGCTTTTTAATATTAAAAGGATTGACATTAAAAATTGTGTTTTGGTTGACCTGCGTGTATACTTCATACGCACGCTTGATATTGTTATTTGCAAGTTGAGAGATAAGCAAACTCCCGGTTGAAGTGCCTAAGAACAAATCATATTTGTGTCCCTGCTCTTCAATCAAATGTTGAGCCACACCGCCTGCGTATGCACCTTTACTACCTCCTCCTGAAATAACTAATGCGCGCATCAAGTCAATTTTTCGGCTAAAAGTTGTTTTTCTTTTTCATCAGAAATATCAAGCTTTTTCAACTCTCTGCGATAATCTGCATTTTTCACTACCTCATCAAGAATTTGTCGACAGGTTTGTGCAAAGCGCCAATTGTGATGAAAACAAGCTTCCACGAGGTTTTTTAAACTTTTGGGTTCAAACAACTGCAACTGATACAGCTTAGTAAAGGCTTGCTCGCGGGTTTCAAAAGAATACCTATTACCTGTATAACGTGTTAATCGGAAAAAATGATCTCTAATGTAAGCTTCCTCATAATCTAGAGTAGAAATAGCCAAAGCCAACCACAAGATCTCCACATTATGATTAGAAAACCCTTGAACACCCTTCATCTTATCTAAGTATTTATGTCGCTCTGATGGAAAGGACGTCCATAAGTTCATAAAAGCAAGCTCTCTCGTAATATAAGAATCGTCATTTAGTAAGCGCTCATAATTGGTTTTCATAGCAGCGGGAACCTTAGTCACCGTTTGCGCGATGGCTTGTCGTACCCAAGGATTATTAGTGTAAAATGCGCGTTCATAAATACGACCGGCAGCAGCTGGCGAAACATCTGCTAGTTGATAAATAGCCTCAGGACCCGAGTATTTATCAGGCAATGCCAGCAGGTCAAAAAGTTTCTGTGATTTTTGCCCATAAGAAAGCTTGCGTAAATCTACCGTGCGCTTATAGCGCTGAATCACCGGAAAATCTTGTAAGGTCGCGATCGCTTCCTCATATCTAAAGTCGGCTGCTTGCAACCAATTTTGTTCAAATTCTTGCAAATCCTGACCACTTGCTGAACGCGCTTCCGCTAGGAAATCTTCGGTTTCTACATTGCTGAATTTATGCGCATTAAGGTAATTTTTCACAGCAGTTTTAAATGCCTCGTCTCCTATTTGTTTACGCAACATATGCAGTGCCCAGGCACCTTTTTCGTAAAACGTAAGCGAACTCGCTTTAGGGTTGAGCAGGCTTTCGCCGTTTCCTTTATCAGTCATTGCTTTTAATTGCATTGCAGACTGAAACAGTTTCCATGCATATACTTCATCTCCTAAAACTTCAGCTTCGGCTAACAACGCGTAATAGGTTGCAAAACCTTCTTGCAGCCAGTGATGCGTTCCTGAAGTTTCGGTCACATAATCTCCAAACCATTGATGCGCGAGTTCGTGCGCATTTACATTCACATAATTACGATCTGTAAAACCACTGCGATCTACCATATAGGCATCACTAAAAATGGTTGCAGTAGTATTTTCCATTCCGGCATATAGAAAGTCCTTTACGGGCACCTGCTTATACACCGGCCACGGATAAGGAACTCCAATTTTTTCCTCTAAAAAATCAAAAATATCATCAGAATATTTGTAGGTGGTCATCACTTTAAGTGAATCTTCAGGATAATAGTACAAATCAATGGGCACACCAGAATCAGATCTACGACTTTGCTTGCGGTAATCGCCTAGAACAACTGCTACCAGATAGCTAGACATAGGCTCTGACATTTCATAATGCCAGATGAATTTATCCTCAACTTCTTCTTTTTCCTTTAAAACACCATTAGCAATCACCTCTTGCCCCGGATACGCTACAATAGAAAGGTCAAACTCGATCTTGTCGTTCATATCGTCAATACTCGGCAACCAATTAGAAGTATATTTTCCTTGACCTTGTGTCCAGATTTGCTGAAAACCGCCATTATTCACGAAGTATAGCGCCTTATTAGGTTGTGCCGTATAATTAAGCATCAAATTATAGGTTTTACCCTTCTCAAAACTTTGGGTGAAAATGATGCGACCCTCATCTGTATGTGTTGGGACGATCTTACCATTAAGAAGCGCCTCATATTTTGCGATGTTTTTAGCATCCAGATAAACAAAATCTGCATTGGCTTTCATGGTAAATTTAATCTCCATTTTACCGGTAACACTAGACTTGGCAAAGTCAAAATCAAGCAGTGCATATATGCGTTCAAAGTCAACCGTTTCGGTTTGTTGGGCGTACGTGGTGCTTATCAAAAATGCTGCGATAAGCGAAAAAATCAATCTCATAAAATCAATCTAATGAATAGGCTGCCAAATTAAGGATTTGAATTCAAACCTGCTTGTTTTAAGTGTACCGAATACGAGAATAAAATAATTGGGTTTTATATCTTCGTTTATCAAGATCATTCTAGGCTGAAAACAGCCTGAAAGAAAAACTTTTTAGAGTATATTATCTTTCAAACGGTTTGATCTTAGAGCAAACTAAAATGAGTAGCAATGCTAAAACGCGAACCTTTTTTTTTAATTCTACTTCTTGTGATAGCTGCCGCGCTTCAATTACTATTCTTTGGCGCTTCGGGTTTTAGTGCGGAAAAAACTACCGCTATCAACATTGGCGACACCTATTATGTAGTTTCTGTTCTATACATTTTACCGGGAATATTTTGCCTTTTACTCTTTTTAGGAAACGGATTAAAACTCTTAATTCAGAAAAAATTAGAAATTGCAACAGTGCTTTTCTTTATCATTTCTTCTGGAGTACTAATGGTATTCTGCACTCAATTTTTGAGTGCTTTACATGAAATGCAGTCCGAACATGAAGCTACGACTGTGCTTATCAAAATAGTTAACAGCATCAGATTATTTGTAGCGCTCGTAGCAGGTATCACTTTAGTTTTCATCGGAAAAAAAATCTATAAGCGCTTATCTAATTCATGAGTAGTAAACTTCAGACTCCTATAGATTACCTAAAAGGCGTTGGCCCCAACCGGGCTAATTTGTTGCGCTCAGAATTGGGGATCCACACCTATCAAGATCTACTCAATCTTTTTCCTAATCGCTATATTGACAAAACGCAATATTATACGGTTAGTCAGTTGCAACCTACCAGCGCCGATGTACAGATAATTGGCAAAGTCACGCATATCAAAACCGCAGGAGAAGGAAGATCAAAACGTTTGGTCGCAACCTTTATCGATCAAACCGGCGCGATGGAACTGGTATGGTTTAAGGGGTTAAAATGGATACGAGAAAGCCTAAAAATAAACGTGCCCTATGTCGCCTTTGGAAAAGTGCAACGTTTTGGCAGCTCCTACTCGATCGCACATCCCGATTTGGAATTACTTGAAGAACATAGAAAAGGCCTGCGCATTGCGATGCAACCGGTTTACCCTTCAACCGAAAAACTAAGCAACAAAGGCATTACCAATCGTGTGATGAATGGCTTGATGCAAACGCTTTTTCAAGAAGTGCATAAGAGTATTGAAGAATCTCTTTCTGAATCCATTAAAAATACATTGAAGTTGATTTCGCGTCGGGAAGCCTATCTTAATATTCACTTTCCGCAGCAGCAAGAAAAACTGGCAAAGGCGCAATTTCGACTCAAATTTGAAGAACTCTTTTTTATTCAGTTGCAGCTTTTAGTAAAAAACCAACTGCATAAACAAAAAATTAAAGGCTATGCTTTTGAGGAAATAGGAGACTATTTTACCACTTTTTATAATAAACATTTACCTTTTGAACTCACAAGCGCTCAAAAACGAGTAGTTAAAGAAATTCGTAACGATCTAGGAAAACCTGCACAGATGAATCGGCTGCTTCAGGGAGATGTAGGAAGCGGTAAAACCATCGTTGCCCTAATGACGATGCTGATCGCGCTTGACAACAATTTTCAAGCTTGTCTTATGGCTCCCACCGAGATTTTGGCCATTCAGCATTTTCAGGGAATCAGTGAATTGTGCGAAAAACTAAATATTAAAATCGCGCTGCTCACTGGTTCGTCAAAAACCAAAGAACGCCGGGAAATTCATGAAAGTTTAGAAGATGGCAGCCTGAATATTTTAATTGGAACACACGCGCTACTTGAAGATAAAGTAAAGTTTAAAAATTTGGGACTTGCCGTTATTGATGAGCAACACCGCTTTGGTGTGGCACAGCGCAGCAAGCTTTGGCATAAAAATGAGCTACCACCGCATATTCTGATAATGACGGCAACCCCCATTCCGCGTACGTTGGCGATGAGTGTTTATGGTGATCTTGATGTTTCGGTGATCGATGAGTTACCTCCCGGAAGAAAAGCCATAAAAACAGTACATCGCTATGATAACAACCGTTTGAAAGTGTTCGGCTTCGTTCGCGATGAGATCAAAAAAGGCCGACAGATCTATGTCGTCTATCCACTTATTCAAGAGAGTGAGGCGCTTGATTATAAAGATTTGATGGATGGTTATGAAAGCATCGCACGTGAATTCCCGATGCCTGATTATCAAATTTCGATCGTGCACGGACAAATGAAACCTGCAGACAAAGATTATGAGATGAACCGCTTTGTAAACGGTGAAACGCAAATTATGGTCGCCACTACCGTGATCGAAGTGGGTGTAAATGTGCCCAATGCTTCGGTGATGATCATTGAAAGTGCAGAGCGTTTTGGGCTGTCACAACTGCATCAGTTACGTGGACGCGTGGGGCGCGGTGCAGACCAGAGTTATTGTATTTTGATGACCGGTCATAAACTTTCTGAAGATTCAAAAACCCGTCTGCAAACGATGACACAAACCAATGACGGTTTTGAGATCGCCGAAGTAGATCTAAAACTACGCGGTCCCGGCGATATTATGGGCACGCAACAAAGCGGGGTGCTTAACCTTAAAATCGCTGATATTGTGAAGGATAACGAAGTTATGAAAATAGCACGCAATTATGCTTCTGCATTGCTTAAAGAAGATCCGCAATTGGCACAGCCCGAAAATTTACCCATACGTAACACCTATGCGCAGGTCATGAAGTTTAAAAATATCTGGAACTATATTTCCTAACACATTTCAAGATTTTCCTGTTGAAAAACACGCTAGATAAAGTCGTGATTAACCCCAAGTATTTGAGTAAAAAAGCAGGGTAAATAGTATATTTGCCCTTTCAAAAATATAAGAATGCAAATAAGCTACAACTGGTTAAAACAGTTTATTAATATTGATTGGGAAGCCGAAAAAACCGGTAATTTATTGACAGACTTAGGTCTTGAGGTTGAAGGGATAGAAGCTTTTCAAAGTGTAAAAGGAGGATTAAAAGGTATTGTAGTTGGGCACGTGCTTACGTGTGTTAAACACCCCAATGCTGACCGTTTAAAACTTACCACTGTAGATCTTGGTGATGGTGAACCGGTACAAATCGTATGCGGAGCACCCAATGTTGACGCCGGTCAAAAAGTTCCTGTAGCAACTGTGGGTACAACGCTTTATGATGATAAAGGTGAGCCTTGGAAAATTAAAAAAGGAAAGATTCGCGGGGAAGTAAGTAATGGAATGATTTGCGCTGAAGACGAACTTGGTCTTGGTGAAAGTCACGATGGAATTATGATCTTAGAAGAAGATCTAAAACCGGGGACTCCGCTTGCTAAAATCTTTGAAGTTGAAGATGATTATGTTTTTGAAATTGGCTTGACCCCCAACCGTGCAGATGCGATGAGTCATATGGGTACCGCGCGCGATTTACGTGCAGGACTTATTCAGTCTGGTGTGCATCCTGAATTCATCACGCCTTCTACGAGTTCGTTTAGAATTGATAACCGCACCCAAAAAATAAGTGTGCAGGTTTTAAATAATGAAAAAGCACCGCGCTATTGCGGAATCACCTTAAGCGGTTTAACCGTAAAAGAATCACCGGCCTGGATTCAAAACAGGCTTAAAGCGATTGGACTTACTCCAAAAAATAATATCGTTGATATCACGAATTACGTGTTGCACGAACTAGGGCAACCGCTTCACGCTTTTGACTTGGCAAAAATTGCCGGAAAGCAGATCAATGTTAAAACGGTAGCTGCAGGTACAAAATTCACTACTCTTGACGGTATTGAGCGTGAACTGCACGAGGAAGATCTGATGATTTGCGATGCTGAAAAACCTATGTGTATTGCCGGTGTTTTTGGCGGTGAGCATAGCGGTGTAACTGAAGAAACGACTTCTATATTTTTAGAAAGTGCCTATTTTGACCCTGTAAGCATACGTAAAACTGCAAAGCGTCACGCACTTAATACCGATGCCTCTTTTAGATTTGAGCGCGGTATTGATCCTAATATTACAGAATATGCTTTAATACGTGCCGTTTTGTTAATTCAAGAATGTGCCGGTGGCGAAGTAACAAGTGACGTGGTGGATTTCTATCCTAAAAAGATTGAAGATCATCAAGTAGTGCTCAATTTTGATCGTGCTGAAAAACTCATTGGAGAAGCAATCCCAAAAGAGACTATAAAATCTATTTTATCTTCTCTAGATATCAAGATCAATAATATTACAGAATCTGGTATTGGGATGACCATCCCAGCATACCGTAATGATGTGACCCGTGAAGTAGATGTTATTGAAGAAATTTTACGCGTTTACGGCTACAACAAAATTCAATTTAAGTCAAAGCTTAATGCTTCGGTTTCAAAAAGCAGCCGCTTTGCAGATCATAAAATTCAGCAAGTAACCGGTACGTTATTGGCGTCGTTAGGATTTAACGAAATCTTAAATAATTCCCTGACCTCTCCGGTGTACGCTTCTTTAAACGACGCTTTTAAAGAAGATTATAACGTTACGATGCTAAATCCGTTGAGTACTGATCTTTCGGTAATGCGTCAATCCTTATTATTTAGCGGATTAGAAGTTGTGGCTTTTAACAGCAACCGCAGACAACCGGATTTAAAACTTTTTGAATTCGGAAAAAGCTATCATAACTTCCCAGGTGGCCGTGAAGAATATAAGCATTTAACACTGCTTTTAAGCGGAAAGCAAAATGCCGAAAACTGGTTTCAGCAACAACAAAACACTACGTTCTTTGATTTAAAAGGAAGTGTTGAAGCTGTGCTTTCAAGATTAGGTATTGCCCAGTGGAAGGTAAAACCGGTAAAAGACGCTCAATTCTCTGAAGGGTTAGAGTACACTGTGCAGAAAAAGCAAGTGGTTTCTTTTGGCTTGGTTTCTAAAGCTATTCGTAAGCATTTTGATATTGAGCAAGAAGTTTTGTTTGCTGATTTTAATTGGGATACCATTTTAGATCTGGTTCAACAGAATTCGATAAAATTTGTGCCAATACCTAAAAATCCGGCGGTACGACGTGATTTTGCGTTGCTTTTAGATCAGGAAGTAACCTTTGATCAGATTTACCAAGAAGCTTTTACAGTAGAGAAAAAACTACTGCAAAATGTAGCCTTATTTGATGTATACGAGGGTAAAAACCTTCCGGAAGGGAAAAAGAGTTATGCTGTGAGTTTTACGCTTCAGGATGAACACAAAACCCTAACCGATAAAGAAATTGATAGAATCATGAACAAGTTGCAGCAGCGCTTTGAAAAAAGCTTAAACGCTGAATTGCGCTAGATTTTTTTAGCATTTGGCGTGTTGTGCTTTAGTCTTCAAATAGTTAACTTTAAGACTTAAAAAGAAGAATGATGCTGTTAAAAAGAACCAACATTCACGAAAAATTGCTTCGTGAACAACGTCTAAACACCAATGCCGGAGAATCAAAAATCATAAACTGGGTTAATCAATTTCTTAAGAACACAACCGCTAACAATGCGCGTATTTTAGACAAGCTCAAGCAACAAAATGGTGATGCTTCGGCAACTGCTTTTGTTTTTGACAAGCTTGATACAGAACGTATATTTCACGAAAAAAGCATTAAAAGGATTTGCGTGGACTACAGGCTTCGGTTTTTAGACACGCATTTTTTTAAAGGAACCTATCCTCAGGAAGCTCTTGACGAAATCAAGCATCTGGAAGAAGCACATGAAACCAGCCTTTCTAACTTTAAAATAATGGCTCCGTCAAAAATGTTTGTCTTGAGCAAAACAGACGATCCGCTTTTATTTGCACCAATGGGTAATGGGTATTATTATCTTATTCATAAATGGGGCAATGACCTGCACCCTTTACGCAAACTGCTAATGTGGCCTTTTAAAACTTTTGAGACACTGGTTTTTACCATTATGCTTTCGAGTATTTTAGCTACGGTATTAGTCCCTGACGGTATGTTTGCGCCGGAGCAAAGCTTAAGTCAAGATGTGATGGTTTTCTTTTTTATGTTTAAATCTATCGCCGCTGTGGTGATCTACTACGGCTTTGCGTTGGGAAAAAACTTCAACACCGCCATCTGGAAGTGTCAATATGATAAAGCACAATGATTAAAGATTCAAAGTATGAGCGTGTATATACAGGCTCTGAAATCAATGTAAACCACCTAAAATCACAATTGGAAGACGCCGGTATCAGCAGCGTCGTTCGCAATGATCACGAGAGTGCCATCCGTGCCGGTTTTGGCAGTGACTATGATCGCGGCGTATTATTATTTGTAGAAAAGGATAACCTATTAAGAGCTAAACATATTATCGAAAAATCCACTTCAGAACCTAAGTTCACCGATGCCGAATTAGAAGAGCAGGCTACGCAAAGCCGCTTGAAAGAGCAAACCACTGAGCGTAAAGGCGAGCGACCATTAATTCAAAAAGAAGAAAAGCCGAAGCGCTCTTTTTTCAATCTCGCACTAAATGCCGGTTTACTTATTTATTCGCTATGGCGTTTGTATCCGCTCACTCAAGGAGAAGAGTTACCCACTTATCGTATACTCTTGAGTAGTTTTATTGCAGTTTTCTGCGGTTATACGCTCATGCGACATTTTATAAAAAAGTAAGAACAAACGTTCTCTTAAAACAAAAAAGATCCGTGGTACAGACCACGGATCTTTTTTTGTTCTTATTCAACTTGTAGATTACGCTTCTACAGCGTACATCTGCTCGCGTTGCTCTTTTATCTTAGGATCATTCATATACTCATCAAACGTAAGATAACGATCTATTGCACCTTTTGGAGTTAATTCAACAATACGATTACCTACTGTTTGCGCAAACTCGTGATCACTCGTGGTCAACAAAATGGTCCCTTTAAAATTCTTTAGACTGTTATTGATCGCCGTGATCGATTCAAGATCCAAGTGGTTAGTAGGTTCATCAAACATCAATACGTTTGCGCGCTGCATCATCATTCGGCTTAACATACACCGTACTTTTTCACCCCCTGACAATACATTTGAAGTTTTGAGCGCTTCTTCTCCCGAAAAGATCATTTTCCCTAAGAAACCTCTTAAATAAACTTCTTCACGCTCCTGTTCGGTTTTTGCATATTGACGCAGCCAGTCTACTAAGGTCAGTTCGTTATCAAAAAATTCTTGATTATCTACAGGAAGATATGACTGATTCGTAGTCACCCCCCACTCATACTTTCCTTCTAGCGCATTTTGCTTACCGTTTAGGATCTCATAAAATGCAGTGGTTGCTCTACTGTCTTTAGAATATACTACAACTTTATCACCCTTAGCTAGGTTGAGATTCACGTTTTTAAACAAAACCTCTCCATCAATAGATGATGCTAGTTTCTCCACATTTAAAATCTGATCTCCTGCTTCGCGCTCACGCTCAAAAATAATTGCGGGATATCTTCGGCTAGATGGCTTGATCTCATTTACATTAAGCTTATCAATCATCTTTTTACGCGACGTTGCCTGCTTGCTCTTTGCTACGTTTGCACTAAAACGACGAATAAACTCTTCAAGCTCCTTTTTCTTTTCTTCAGCCTTCTTGTTTTGTTGCGCGCGTTGACGAGCAGCCAATTGAGAAGACTCATACCAGAAGGTATAATTTCCGCTGAAATGCGAAATCTTTCCAAAATCTATATCAGAAATATGTGTACATACCGCATCTAAAAAGTGACGGTCGTGAGATACTACAATGACGCAGTTGTCATAATTCGCCAAGAAATTCTCTAACCAGTTGATCGTTTCATAATCAAGGTCGTTAGTAGGCTCATCCATAATCAACACATCAGGATTGCCAAAAAGTGCCTGTGCCAAAAGCACACGTACCTTTTGCTTACCGTCAAGATCCTTTACCAGACTGTAATGCAAATCTTCGGTGATCCCTAGATTTGACAATAAAGCCGCAGCATCACTGTCAGCATTCCACCCGTTCATCTCTTCAAACTCTACCTGAAGTTCCCCGATGCGCTCTGCATTTTCGTCTGAATAATCAGCATACAGCGCATCAATTTCCGTCTTGATCTTAAATAAGGGCTTGTTCCCCATCAAAACCGTTTCTAAAACAGTATGCTCATCGTAAGCATAGTGATCTTGCTCTAAAACCGACATTCTTTTGCCCGGCTCCAAGTGCACGTGACCACTTGTAGGATCTTCTTTGCCCGAAATAATTTTTAGAAATGTAGATTTTCCTGCACCATTTGCACCTATAATTCCATAGCAATTGCCTTGAGTGAACGAGACATTTACTTCGTCAAACAATACGCGTTTTCCAAACTGTACAGATAAATTTGATACTGATAACATATGCTTAAAGCCTGATTTTATTGTGATTTGCAAAAGTACAGCTATTACCGTAAAACAAGAAACATTAACTTTTTAATATTGTGATTTAACGTGCAATTAACAGCCTAGATTAATCGCCCCTTATACATTTGAGCAATTTTTAAAAATTAACCTATTGCATTACCTCTATCTCAATCTTTTATGAGCGTTAAGCTACTTTTAGCCACCTTTCTATCCCTATCGTTACTAGGTTGCTCTGAGCAAACGCATAAAGCAAAATCCGGAACGTACTTGGGAGGAGAAATCGTAAATCCCACTTCTAATTTTGTGCTTCTGCGCAAGAACGACAGGCTTATTGACAGCATTAAGTTAGATCAAAACAACCGTTTTTTATACAAGATTGAAAATCCACAAGAGGGTCTCTATCAAATATTTCATAACGAAGGGCAAATCATATTTATCGAGCCCAACGACAGTTTAATGTTACGGGTGAACACCTACGAGTTTGACGAAACCTTGACCTTTTCGGGTTTTGGTGCTCCTCGCAACAACTTACTGGTCGAACTTTTCTTGCTTAATGAACACGAGAATGAGCTCATGCTTCAGGATGAGATTTATCAGCAAGACCCGGAAACCTTTAGCAAAAGCATCGCCTTGCTCAAAGCAGAGCGTGAGAAGATTCTTCAAGACTTCTTAAAGAAAAATGAAGCAGATGCCTATTTTGAAAAAATAGCCGAAACCGTAGTAAATTACGATTTTTACGCGCGTAAAGAAGTTTACCCAATGTCACATTTTGGTGTAGACCGGGTAGCATTTTTAGAAAGTCTTCCGCAGTCGTTTTTCGATTATAGAAAGGAAGCAGATTTTAATGATGCGAGCCTGCTAGAGCTTTATAGTTATCAGCGTTTTCTGATCAATTATTTCAATCAAGCAGCCTTTAAAGACTATTATAAACAAGAAGCCTACGACCCGTTATCCTTTACACATAATTTGCACAAGTTGCGATTGATTGATTCTCAAATCGAAAACGACTCTGTTGAAAGCTTCCTACTCACCAGAACTATACGCGATTATCTGGCGAACAGCAACGACAAAAAAGGTGGACAAACCTTGTATGACATGTATATGGAGCGCATCGCTTCTAAAGATGATAAGGTGATTATTCAGGAACTATACGAATCCAATAAAAATATTGAGACCGGTAAGCGTATCCCTAACGAAAAACTTGTAAATATTGATAATGATACTTTAAGTTTTGAACGTATTATCAATAAACCAACATTTATTTTCTTCTGGTCTTCCTCCAGAAAGTCTCACGCCATCAGAGCACAGAAACTTGCATCTTCACTACAACAGAAATATCCTGAGTACTCTTACCTCGCCATAAATGTCAATGACAGTTATGACAACTGGCAGAACACGGTTTCTCGTTATAATTTTGATAGTGCAAAGCAGTATTATTTTAAAGATTCGTTTGATGAATTAGCAGAAGATCTAGCGCTAAATAGTTTGCTAAAAACTTTTATCGTAGACCGCAATGGGATTATCATCAACGCGCACGCTAATATATTCAGCTCTAACTTTGAACAAGAACTTTTAGAAGCATTGAATCAGTAACAGATATTGGATCACGCAAGTGAACATTTGAAACAGTCAATTAAAAGGTCTTACAACCTTTAAAGAAAATTCATAAAAAAAGCCTGCGTGATGCAGGCTTTTCTAATTTATCTTAAAGCTAGGATTAGCTATTTCCTTTCTTATAATCTGCTAAGAATTTCTCTAGACCAATGTCAGTTAAAGGGTGTTTTAATAAACCTTCGATAGAGCTTAATGGTCCGGTCATAACATCTGATCCTAATTTAGCGCAATCAATTACGTGCATAGTATGACGTACAGATGCTGCTAAAATTTGTGTTTCAAACGCATAGTTATCATAAACCAAACGAATATCTGAAATCAATTGAAGTCCGTCTGTTGAGATATCATCTAGACGTCCTAAGAATGGTGATACGTAAGTAGCTCCAGCTTTGGCAGCAAGCAACGCCTGCCCTACTGAAAACACTAGTGTACAGTTGGTTTTAATTCCTTTGTCGCTAAAGTATTTTAAAGCTTTAATACCGTCTTTGATCATTGGTATCTTAACTACGATCTGCTCGTGAAGTGCTGCTAACTCTTCACCTTCTTTGATCATTCCGTCAATGTCAGTAGCAATAACCTCTGCACTTACATCACCGTCAACTAAGTTACAGATGTCAACATAGTGTTTTAAAATATTTTCTCTCCCGGTAATACCTTCTTTAGCCATCAAAGATGGATTAGTAGTTACCCCGTCAAGAACACCTAGTTCTTGAGCTTCTTTAATCTGATCAAGATTTGCTGTATCAATAAAAAATTTCATGTGAAGAATTTAGATTATCTAATATTTGTTGTTCAAAATTACGCAATATAATCGTTAATATTTAAGAACAAGACGTTTAAAACCTGTTAAGTGTTGATTTTACACTAAATTAACCTTCAATCTACAATTTATAGTGATTGAGCAGCAAACGCTCATAGATTTTGCTCGGCAGCACACCTTTGAGAAAAACTGAAATCTTTTGCATAAATGCACCTACTTTGTAATGCACTTTAGGTTCTTTTTCGGTAATAATTGCAAAAACGGCTTCACCCATTTTCTGAGGATCCTCACCGTGATCTACGTGCTCGTCCATTAAAGCGAGTGATTTGCCGTAGTTTTCTTTATATGGTGAAGTTTCCTTTAAAGGTGCGTGATAGCGCCCGGAAGCAATATTCGTCGCAAAATCTCCGGGAGCTACATTGGTGAGTTTTATATTAAACTCTTTCAATTCCATTCGTAAAGCTTCGGTGGTCAAACCTAATGCGCCTTTAGTTGCAGAATACGCGCTACGATACGGCAGCCCCATATAACCCGCAATAGACGTCACGTTAATTATCAGTCCGCTGCGCTGCTCGCGCATTGCAGGTAAAACCGCTTTAATGACTTTTAACGGACCAAAATAATTTGTTTCAAAAATAGATTTGAGCTCTTCCTCCGGAATTTCTTCTAAAGGACCGGTAATTCCCTTTCCGGCATTATTGATAAGTACATCAATGCGCGACTCTTTGGCGAGCACTGCAGCTACCGCAGCTTTAACTGTTTCACCTTGTGTTAGATCTAAAGCAAGAAAATGCACCCCATTTACGAGTTCATTTTTTGGGCTTCGGCTTGTGCCGTAAACGATAAAACCTTTGGTAACTAAAAATTCTGCGATAGATTTCCCGATTCCTGAAGAGGCTCCTGTGATCAAGACTACTTGAGACATATTAAAATTTTAGAGCGGGGAAAATACGTAATATTAGGGCATAAAAAAAGGCAAGCTACCTACATCACACCGCTACGACCATCTACCCTTGCTGCGTTCCCGCCCTGGGGGAATTCGACAGGAGCTGGTTGTGTAGGACTTGCCGGCTGCAAATATACAGCAATAGAACAGTATACCAAACGTTTTTTAAACTGAATTTATTGATTTAACTTGACCACAAAATTTAAAATCCCATGCGCATTTATAACCTTCTCGCTGTCTTTATTTTAAGCCTTACTTTACTGGCTTGCGGCAACGGAAAAGATTTAAGTAAAAGTTTTAAACTCACCCTAAATAAGGCCGAAAACAGTCTTAAAAACGGCGATCAGGTAAGCATAAGTCTGAAATCAAAAGGAGAAATCCCTATCGATTCTGTGATTTATAAACTGGATGGTGCAGTCTTAGGAACCAAAACAGATTTAAGTCCTCTGGAGATCGCTTTTGACGTAACTAAATTAGGAGCCAAAAATTTGAGCGCGCAGGTATATGCCGAAGGAAAACAAGCCACGCTAAATTCTAAACTTACCTTTTTAGCTTCTGAAACTCCTACGTTATATACCTATGAGATTGTCAATACCTACCCACACGATAAAAGTTCGTACACGCAAGGTTTAGAATTTCACGATAACATCTTATATGAAAGCGTGGGAGAATATGGTGAATCTGGTCTGCTCAAAACAGAATTAGAAACCGGAAAAATCTTGGAGCGCAAAGATCTTGAGAAAAAATATTTCGCCGAAGGCTTAACGGTGATCAACAACCAACTTGTTCAATTGACTTGGCGTGAGAATGTAGGTTTTGTGTATGACCTCAACAGTTTTGAAAAAACCGACACCTTTAACTACGGAAAAAGCAAAGAAGGTTGGGGATTGTGTAATGACGGTCAGGTGATCTATAAATCTGACGGTACCGAAAAAATATGGCTGCTTGACCCGGAAACTTTTGCTGAACAAGAGTATATTCAGGTAGTAGATTCTAAAAAACTACGCTCTAAATACAACGAACTGGAATGGGTAGATGGTAAGATCTACGCTAATAGTTATCAGTTTGATAGCATTTCAATAATAAATCCAACATCGGGAGCGATTGAGGGTGTGGTAGATCTACGCCCGCTTAAAAAGGAAATCAGTTCCATTACCGATGCTGATAACGAAGTGCTTAATGGTATTGCATACAACGCAGCGACAAAACAACTCTATGTTACCGGTAAACACTGGGACAAGCTGTTTGAAATTCGTTTGATTAAGAAATAACTACTTTGAAAAACCTGCTAAAATGTAGTCTTTTAAGTGCTCTTGCCGGTTTCGGGCTGCTCCTGCTTCATTCGTGCAGAACAGATTTTGAACCCAGCCTAAGCACGGGGAATTTAGAATTCTCAAGAGATACTATTTTTTTAGACACGGTTTTTTCAAACATTGGTAGCAGCACCTATAGTTTTAAAGTTTACAACCGATCTAACGAACTCATTAGCATTCCTCAAGTACGACTCGCGGAAGGCGAAAATTCGCAATACCGGCTTAATATAGATGGAATTCCGGGAAAAACTTTTGAAAATGTAGAACTGCCTGCTAAAGACAGTATCTATGTTTTCGTGGAAACCACAGTTGACGCTTCACAGCAAGATGAAGATAAGTTTTTATATACAGATCAAATCCTTTTTGATTCTGGAGTTTACGAGCAGCGGGTAGCATTGGTCACCCTTATTCAAGACGCTATTTTTTTATATCCTGAACGGAATGCTCAAGGAATCAAAGAAACCTTGACTTTAGGCACCGATGAAGATGGCAACCCGATAACCATTGAAGGTTTTATTTTAGAAGAAGATCAACTTGTTTGGACGAATCAAAAACCTTACGTGATCTATGGCTATGCCGGTGTTGCAGGCGAACAAACCTTACGTATTGAAGCAGGAGCGCGTATTCATTTTCACGAAAATAGCGGGATCATACTGAGTAACGGTGCCAGGCTGGAAGCTGACGGAAGTTTAAGCCAAGACCCTGATCGTTTAGAAGGTGAGATCATTCTGGAAGGAGATCGGCTGGAGCCTGAATTTAGTGCTGTTCCTGGTCAATGGGGTACGCTGTGGTTCACCCAGGGAAGCAATGCACGTATGCAGCACGTTACAATTAAAAATAATGCGATTGGCATTTTGGCCGAGGGACATTCTAACACCAACACCCCTGACCATTACCTCAAAAATGTTCAGATTTACAACACGGCTTCGGTGGGGCTTTACGGTGTTAATGCTTCCATTTTAGGAGAAAATCTCGTGATAGGAAATTCCGGAATTTCGAATTTTTGGGCTCGGCAAGGTGGAAGTTACGAGTTTGTACACAGTACATTTGCTAATTATTGGAATCGAAGTTTTAGAAATACGCCTTCGGTACAGTTAGCAAACTTTTTGGAAACCGAAGACGAATTATTGATCGCTGATCTTACTAAAGCCCAATTTACCAATTGTATCATCTACGGAAACGCAACAAAAGAATTAGGACTCGAAGCAGTAGATGCAGCAACATTTCAGTATAATTTTTCAAATAGCTTAGTGCGCTTTGAAGATCCCTTTGATGATTTTACTGCTAACCCTTTATATCAGTTTTCTAACGAAACATTGTACGCCGATATTCGTTTGAATGAAGATCCTAATTTTGAAAATACTTCTCTAAACATTTATAAAATTAACACGGCTTCTGCCGCCAGGGCTTTGGGAAATGAAAGCGGTGCAATTCAGGTGCCCACAGACCTTTTAGGTATTGCCCGAGAAGAACACATAGATTCCGGAGCCTATCAAGCAACCGACAACGAAAATTAGTGTATGAATTATAAATACCTCTTACTAAGTCTATTTTTTGCATACACTTCTGTCTACGGGCAAGCCCCTGAACTCACCGCTGTGGGAGATCAAGTGTATTGTCCGTTGACTTCAATTCCTATTGCTACTGATTTTGGGCTTAATAATCCCGGAGGAACGGTGATCGATGCGCTTTACATTCAAATTTCTTCGGGCTATGAGCAAGGAAACGATTTTTTAGAGTTTCCCAACCTCAACCTTAATATCACCCAAAGTTTCAATGCAGCAGACGGAAAACTTACACTTCGTTTTTCTTCGACAATAACCAACGCTGAAATTATTGAGGCGGTTGAAGCAGTAACCTTTAGAAGTGATGACGCTTCGGTGAGCGGAAAAAAAGAGTTTTCAATCAGTATTGGTCAAGCCAATTACCTACCCTCATCTGATCATTATTATGAGTATGTACCTGCCAATCTTATTACTTGGCAAGATGCAAGGATAGCAGCACAAAACAGAACCTATTACGGCCTTCAAGGCTATCTCGCAACCATTACAACACTAGATGAAGCTGTTTTGTGCGGAGAACAAACTCAAGGTGCCGGCTGGATTGGCGGCACCGATGAAGCTGTAGAAGGCGTTTGGGAATGGGTAACGGGACCAGAAGGTCTAGCTGGCGGTGTAGAATTTTGGAGAGGTGGCCCCGGCGGTAGCACCACAACTTTCGCATATTGGAATCCGGGAGAACCAAACAATACTAACGGTGGAGAAGACTATGCGCATATCACCGCTCCTGGAGTTGGCATTGAAGGTTCTTGGAATGATTTAAGAACCACGGGAGAAACCAATCCGCTTTTTCAGGCAAAAGGATATATTGTTGAATATGGCGGAATGCCGGGTGATCCTGTATTAAAAATTGCAGCAGCTACTCAAATTCGTATTCCTGTCACTTCAGCTACCGGAGATTCGCGGTGTGGTCCCGGCGTTGTCACATTGGATGCGACTACAAATGCCGGTGAGTTGCACTGGTATGATAGTCAAAGTGGAGGAAATATTTTATTTACGGGCACTCAGTTCACTCCAAATTTAACAAGTTCGCAAACCTTTTATGTGGCCGCAGAACCTGCAGGATGTACTTCCGGAAAAAGAAGAGCGGTTCAGGCAGAAATTCTTCCGGAGGTTGTAGCCCCTAATCAGATCACATTTTCCAATTGTGATGAAGATGGAACGACTGACGGATTTGTAGATTTTAATTTACAACAAATCATTCCGTATTTAACAGCTGATCCTGCTGTTCAGGTAACCTTTTACAGCACGCGTTTTGACGCGGATACTAATTCTGGAAGCAATGTTTTAACAACGCCTTATATCAATGCTTCCGGCAATATAATTTATGCATATATTTTCAATAGTGCAGGATGTTCTGCAGTTTCTGAAGTACAGCTACAGGTTTCCACCACCTCTTTTCCTAATGGTTTTTTATACAATTTAACTACCTGCGACACCGATGCTCAACAAGATGGTTTTATGGATTTTGATCTCAACCAAGCTTCTTCAGCAATGCTGAATGTGTTTCCGTCAGGGGCTAATCTTGAGGTCTCCTATTTCCGTTCTGAACAAGATGCTCTCTTAGCTCAAAATGAAATAAGCACCGCCAGCTTCTACCGAAACGAGGTTGCTTATAATCAAATCATATACGTGCGCGTTGAAGATCAAAATTCTGGTGGATGTTACGGAGTGGGTCCGCATTTAGAGCTTCAGGTAGAACCACTCCCAATTTTTGATGTCGTTAATGAGGACAAATTTTGCAGTAACGCGAGTTCGTTTACCTTAGAAACCGAAAATGCACAAGGTGTTTATAATTACAGTTGGTATGATTCTTCAAACACACGCATAAGCACATCGGCTCAGGTTACCGTTACCACCCCGGGAATTTATACAGTCACTGCAACTACCGCTTACGGTTGTATTTCTGAACCTAAGCAAATTGAAGTTATCGCTTCTGAAGCTGCGCTACTCGATCTAGAGAATATTGAAGTTATTCAAGAAAATGGGAGTAACAGTATACACATACGTGATTTAAGCCTGCTGGGAATTGGGGATTATGAATTTGCACTGGGCGATCCCATAGGTCCATATCAGACAGACCCGACATTTGACGATGTTGCTATTGGTTTACAAACCTTATACGTGCGTGACCAGAACGGTTGCGGAATAAGTAGTATTGAAATTCCTGTGCTAGGTTTCCCAAAGTATTTCACACCAAATAATGATGGTTATCACGATACTTGGGGAGCACAAGGTGTTGCTTCAAATGAATTTTCTGCGATTCAAATTCTTATTTTTAATAGATTCGGAAAGCTCTTAAAAACGCTTTACGATTTCAATTCGAGCTGGGACGGCAGTACACGCGGCAGCAATCTTCCGGCAGACGATTATTGGTACAAAGTGCTTTTGACAAAAACAGACGGATCTATTGTAAATTATCAAGGTCACGTAACATTAAAGCGCTAAATGGAAACGGATTCCCCAAATCAAATCGCTGTTTTTAGTTATGGCACCCTTCAAGATCCTGAAGTTCAAAAGGAACTCTATAACCGCGTGCTAGAGGGGCAACCTGATCGCCTTTCAGGGTATATTTTGGAAAGCATTAATCTTCCGGATTCTTCCTTCAATTATATCACCTACCCCATCGCAAAACCAACCGGTAATCCGCAGGATAGTGTTGAAGGTGTTGTTTTCTACTTATCAGAACACGAATTAAAGTTCACTGACACTTATGAGAGTGAAGCTTATGAGAGAGTCCTGATTAAATTAGATTCAGGTATCGAAGCGATCGTTTATCAAACTCCTATTCGTTAATTTTTTCTTAAAAAATTATTTTCAATAATAGTGCTCTAGTCAATCTCGACTCATTTTCAAGTCATTTGCGCCTCAATTTTCTAATTCTAAAATTCAATTTGATTATATCAAAGGCTGTTAGTCTAAAAAATTGACAATTTATCTAGGCTTTTAATCGACTTTCGGATTAACGTTCATTTTTATAGATGAACAACCACAAAATGCTGTTTTAAAAAAGTTTAATTTCTGCTTGTTTAATTTTAAACTAGAAATTAGAATTTTATGAGCAGAACGCTACTCTTTTTCTTTCTTATGATGTGTGCCAACCTGAGTATTGGTCAAGGTTTAAGTCACTTAGATGGTACGGTGAACATCTCATTAGAAGATGAAACCATAGATGCCACGTACACGTTAAGCAATCTACCTGTGGATACACAGACCTTGTCGTTTAGACTCAATGAGTTTATCAAGGTGAAATCGATCTCCCTAAATGGTGAGCGCATTGCCTCTAGCAAAGTTCCTCAAAACTGTACTGATTGTTTGATCTATACCGTTCTGGTAGGCTGCGAGGTGGTAATCACGCCACAATCTACACTTACGATTGTTACCGAGGGAAAGTTTAAAAATTTTGATAGCGAAGGCGGAGCAAAACGTTACAAAGGGCAATTAGTATATTCTAACGGCGTTCTAAGAGCGACCAATTCAGATAAATGGTATCCTGAGATTGTCAATAAATCGAGTAATATCTCAGATTATATGGATCCTTTTAATTACACCTATAGTATTACCGCTAATTGCGAAGATTGTGATAAAATTTATATAGGTAAAGGGCAACCGCAGCCCAGTGGGTCTAAATTTACAAATGCCCAGGCAGAAGGAGATTTAGTTTTATTGGCCGGTAATCTTGAATACCAAACCGGAAAATATGCTAATTACATCAACGTTCCTCAAGAAGCCATCCCCGCACTTGAGGCTAAGTTTGCTAAAACACGCGGATTTCTAGAAGAATTAACTCAAGTAGCACCTAATGACAAAGTAGTCTATGCGCAAGTAAGTTCGCCGGTGTATGGTAATGAATCTACATACAATACGATCATCAACACAGGAGCGCAAGTTGACGTTAAAAAAATAGACGATGCCATTGAAGAGGGTGACGCCTACTTTTATATGGCAAGTGCCTTTAAACCGGAAAGTCAGTTAGACCGTATGCTTCTTCAATCTTTAGCGAAATATGTAAAACTGCGCTATCTGAAAAAATACAGCGTTGATCAATACAATAACCTAAACTCCTTCTTAGAAGGAAACACTTCTAATTCCGGTCTGGCTTCAGAGAGACGCGAACTTAGCGCGCTGCTTATATCTCCTGAGCAGTTTAAAATTTTGGAAAACGAAATCGGAGAAGCAGAAATGAATGCGTTCATCTCCAATGTTTTTCAGAATTTGAGAGTAGGTAAATTAAGTATTCAAGCTTTCTCAGATTCTTTCAAACAAATACAAATTCAAGAAAAAACTGAAAGATTTGCATCACTAGAAAATAGTCTTCGAACACAATTTGAATTGAGAGCGGAAACTCCAGAGGTAAAAGAAATCCTTACGCGTTGGTAAAAGAATGAAACAATTAACCAAAAAAAAGACCCGCAAGTTGCGGGTCTTTTTTTTGGTTAATTGAGAAGATTCTCAAACTTCCCAAATTTGGTATTCATAACACTTAAAGCCTTAGAATAATTTAAAATGCGGTCAACCGTCTCTTGAGTCGGTTTTAAATTGTTGTCAAGCGCGCACGCTTTTTTTGAGTAAATGTTTTCCATTAAATGACGTTTGGTTAATAGTCCCTATATAACGCACACTTTCTGGATTTAGTCTATCTTAATTTGTTAAAACTATATTGTTTTTCTCAATCACTTTCCGCAGGTTGATCAGTGCATAACGCATACGACCTAGAGCGGTATTGATGCTCACATCAGTGCGCTCTGCTATCTCTTTAAAACTCATATCTTTATAGATGCGCATCACCAAAACATCGCGCTGATCTTCAGGAAGTTCGTCAATAAGCTTACGCACATCTTCTTCCACCTGATCTTTAATAATTCTTTTTTCAGCATTTAGATCTGGATCTCCTAAAACAGAAAAAATATTGAAGTCGCCCGTGTTATCAAATTTCGGCATTCGCTTATTCTTTCTAAAATGGTCAATAACCAAGTTATGCGAAATACGCATTACCCAGGGTAAAAATTTACCCTCTTCATTATAGCCACCGCGTTTTAGCGTGCGTATGACTTTGATAAAGGTGTCTTGAAAAATATCTTCGGTTACATCACGGTCATAAACCTTTGAATAAATAAAACTGTATACTCGTTGCTGATGTCTCGAAATTAATATAGAAAGTGCCGACTCGTCGCCTTTAATATAGCTGCTCACCAGAGTCGCGTCTGTAGTTAACATTTCTTCCATAAAATTACTTTTGTAGGTTAAAGTTGGCCTTAGGGCCGGTAAAAATTTTAAAAAGTAATTTTAAGGTATAGGCGTTCTGTTAATGTTAATACAAACCAAATATAACAACTTTCATTCCAAATAAACAACACGTCCTGTACAATTTTAACATTAACAGGACGTTGGCCAAATCTTTGAGCGCGTATCAATCCTATAAATTATCTTTGCATACCTATACAAATTGCTATGATTGTTGATGTTTCAAAAGCTAACCCTAAAGAGAATATTATCATCAAGGGGGCCAAGCTTCATAACCTAAAAAATATAAATACTATTATTCCGCGTAACAAGCTGGTTGTGATAACCGGTTTGTCTGGATCTGGAAAATCAAGCCTTGCTTTTGACACGCTTTATGCCGAAGGTCAGCGCAGATATGTAGAAAGCCTGTCGTCGTACGCACGGCAGTTTTTAGGTCGACTCAATAAACCAAAAGTTGACTATATTAAAGGTATTGCACCCGCGATCGCTATCGAGCAAAAGGTAAACAGTACTAATCCGCGCTCAACCGTAGGAACGTCTACTGAAATTTACGATTACCTCAAATTGCTTTTTGCCCGAATTGGGAAGACCTACTCTCCTATCTCTGGTGATGAGGTTAAGAAGGATACCGTGACCGATGTTGTAGATTATGTAAAGCAGTTTGATGAGCGTAGCAAACTTTTATTACTTGCTCCCTTTCTGGTTGAAGAAGGACGCAAAATTGAAGAAAAACTTAATATCCTTCAGCAGCAAGGTTACGCACGGATTAAAGTAAATGACACCGTCGTACGTATTGATGAAGCCGGAAGTATCAAAAAGACAGACAAACTCTTTCTAGTGGTAGACCGAATCATCAAAAAAGATGATGAAGACTTTTACAATCGCTTAGCTGATGCCGTGCAAACGGCTTTTTATGAAGGTAAAGGAGAAGCTTTTATTGAAGATCTTGATACCGGCAAGCAACGTCACTTTAGCAATAGTTTTGAATTGGACGGCATGAGCTTTTTAGAGCCTAATGTGCATTTGTTCAGTTTTAACAATCCTTATGGCGCTTGTCCTACGTGTGAAGGTTACGGTGATGTGATTGGTATAGATGAAGACTTGGTCGTTCCAAACACCGCACTTTCAGTTTATGAAAATGCTGTATTTCCTTGGCGTGGTGATAGTATGAGTTACTACCGCGATCAGCTGGTAAACAACGCTTATAAATTTGATTTCCCTATTCACAAACCTTATTTTGAGCTCAGCGACGCGCAAAAAGAGTTGTTATGGAATGGAAATCAGTATTTTGAAGGTATTCACCAATTTTTTGAATTTTTGGAATCAAAAGCATATAAAATTCAAAATCGGGTGATGTTGTCACGCTACCGCGGAAAAACGCGTTGTAAAACCTGTGGTGGCAAACGTCTGCGTAAAGAAGCGAATTATGTCAAAATTGGTGGAACCACAATCACAGACCTTGTAGGGCTTCCGCTTAATAAAGTGGCTGACTTTTTTAAGAACCTTCAACTGAGTGAACACGATAGCAAAATCGCAAAGCGTCTGCTCACCGAAATTGAAAGTCGATTAGAATTTCTGTCTAAAGTAGGCTTAAATTACCTTACGCTAAACCGAAAATCCAATACTCTTTCTGGAGGAGAATCTCAACGAATCAATCTTGCGACTTCATTGGGAAGCAGCCTTGTGGGATCTATGTATATACTAGACGAGCCCAGCATTGGCCTACATCCAAAAGATACCGAACGTCTTATAGAAGTGCTTAAGAATCTTAGAGATTTAGGAAATACGGTGATCGTTGTAGAACATGATGAAGACATTATGAAAGCAGCAGATGAGATCATCGATATTGGTCCGGAAGCCGGAACCTTCGGCGGTGATGTTGTTGCTGTGGGCACGTATGATGAGATTCTAAAAAGCGAATCGCTTACCGCAAAATATCTCAATGGTGATCTTGAAATTAAAGTCCCTGAAAAACGCCGGGAATCTAAATATTATGTGGAGGTCAAAGGCGCACGAGAAAACAACCTGAAAAATATAGATGTACGTTTCCCATTAGGAATGTTTGTCGCAGTAACCGGAGTTTCCGGAAGTGGTAAAAGTACGCTGGTAAAAAAACTGCTCTACCCCGCCCTACTTAAAGAAACCGGCGGTTATGGTGAGAAAGTGGGCCAAATGACCGGGATTGAGGGGAAGTTTGATAATATCAATCATATTGAGTTTGTAGATCAAAATCCTATTGGTCGTTCTTCACGTTCCAATCCTGTGACCTACATCAAAGCCTATGATGATATTCGTTCGCTTTTTGCTGGTCAGAAATTGAGTAAGATCAGAAATTTTCAAACCAAACATTTCTCCTTTAATGTTGATGGGGGGCGTTGTGAAAATTGTAAAGGCGAAGGCGAAGTCACCATTGAGATGCAGTTTATGGCAGATGTGCATCTAGAATGCGAAGTGTGTAAAGGGAAACGTTTTAAAAAAGAGGTGCTTGAGGTTACGTTTGAAAACAAAAACATTGATGACATACTCAATATGACCATCGATGATGCTATTGCCTTTTTTAAAGAAAACAAGCAAGATAAAATCACCCGTAAGCTTAAACCCTTGCAAGATGTGGGCTTAGGCTACGTCACGCTTGGGCAGAGTTCTTCTACCCTTTCCGGAGGCGAGGCGCAGCGTATAAAGCTCGCTTCCTTTTTAGTCAAAGGTACTTCTAAAGAAAAGAATCTATTTATTTTTGACGAACCTACTACAGGTTTGCACTTTCATGATATTCAGAAATTACTTACTTCCTTTCAGGCATTGATCAAAAAAGGACATTCTATTCTTGTTGTTGAACATAATTTAGACCTGATCAAATGTGCAGATCACGTAATCGACTTGGGTCTTGAAGGTGGCGAAAACGGCGGATATCTTATCGCTTCAGGAACCCCGGAAGAGGTTGCGAAAAATAAAAAATCATATACTGCTCCTTATCTTAAAGACAAACTTTAATGGGAAATAACCTCCCATAGGCAAGTCTATCTCCCGGCAAGGCAATTCTATGAAGCATTATTTGGAAACCAATTTTCAATGTTTAGGCATCTCGATGACTTTCGGGACGGAGTAGTAAACCCTCTGTAGTGCCCACAAAGTAGAAAAACAGTTAAGAGGTGTGAAAAATTCACATCTCTTTTTTTTATTTTAAAACATTGAATTCCAAAAACTTAAATTCCGTCAAACTTTTCCAAAGTACTATCACAAATACTTAATTATAATTTTTGGCACGCAGTTTGGTTTAAACTTATCAGAACCGAGACAGCGCAACGCGTGTTATCTCAAAAACTAAAAATTATGAAACGCACCTTACTCTTTTTGGCAGTCAGCTTCGTAATCGGAATTTCTGCACAGGCAAACGAACGTATAGAAGAGCAAACGCTTACAGCAAATACTGCAAGCAAAATGCATCTGGAACCTGTAGTTTTTATAGAACGAGGTGTTGAATTTTTAGTTTATCCTGACGGAACATTAGATTTTAATCTTCCACCGGCGTCGATAAGCTTGAATGGTAGACGGGTAAACCAGATTTATTACAATTACAATCCCAATTCGATTTATGGTTCAAATCAAGCGTATCGTAAAGGATATATTCAATACAACCGTAACGGTCAAGTAGCACAAATAGGTAATTTGAACATTGATTACCATCGTAATGGGAGTGTTGAAAAGATAGGCGATATAGCGCTTACTTATAAAAAAGGACGCCTAGATAAAATAGGAAATTTAAAAATGCACTATGATAGAAGCGGGCGTATTTATAAGCAAACGGGAACAATCAGTAAAGCATATAAAGTACAAGATGTACGCTCGCAAACGGTTTACAGCACGCGTAGTCGTAGGTCATAATGATAAACCCCACGAATGTGGGACATAGTTTGATTTTTTTGGTTGGTTAGTTAGTTGAAAATCCTCGATACTTTAGTGTATCGGGGATTTTTTATGGGCTGTTGCGAGCTGCTTATTTTGTAATTTTGCAGCATGCAAATTCAAGACACTATAGCTGCATTAGCGACTGCGCCAGGTGCAGGAGCAATTGCTGTAATTCGGGTTTCAGGAACTCAGGCGCTTTCGATCGTTTCTGATCTTTTTCAAGCGAAAAGCAAAAAAAAGCTGATCGAGCAAGATTCGCACACGCTTCATCTGGGCAACATTATTGATGGTTCCCGGATTATTGACGAAGTTTTAGTTTCTATTTTTAAAGGGAAACGCTCCTATACCGGTGAACCCACGGTTGAGATTTCGTGTCACGGTAGTTCTTACATTCAGCAAGAAATTCTTCAGCTTTTATTTAGAAATGGCTGCCGGGCAGCAAAAGCCGGCGAATTTACCCTACGTGCGTTCATCAACGGGAAAATGGATTTGAGTCAGGCGGAAGCTGTAGCAGATCTCATCGCCAGTGATAACGCTGGGGCGCATCAGATCGCTATGCAGCAAATGCGCGGCGGTTTCTCAAACGAAATTGCTCAGCTGCGTCAAGAATTACTCAATTTTGCTTCGCTTATCGAGCTCGAACTTGACTTTGCTGAAGAAGATGTAGAATTCGCCAACCGTGAAGAATTTCAGCAATTAATATCAAAAATTACACGCGTTCTTAAACGACTTATCGACTCTTTTGCAACCGGAAATGTGATCAAAAACGGAATTCCTGTAGCTATTGTGGGCGAACCGAATGTGGGTAAGTCAACCTTATTGAACGCTTTGCTCAATGAAGAGCGCGCTATTGTTAGTGATATCGCCGGTACTACAAGAGATACTATCGAAGATGAAATTTCAATAGGTGGTATTGGTTTCCGATTTATAGATACGGCGGGAATCCGCGAAACAGCAGATGTTATTGAAGGTTTAGGGATTAAAAAAACCTTTGAAAAGATCGCACAAGCACAAGTCGTACTTTACCTCATCAATTCGGAGAAGTTTAAAGATCAAGCCGAATTATTTACGGTGGAAATACAAAAGATCAGAAATCGCTTCCCAGACAAGCCATTGGTCCTGGTAGCCAACAAGATCGATCACCTCACGGAAGCTGAACAAGAATTAATCAACGACCAACTTGCCAAACTGGTCTCAGAAGGTAACAAATCGGCGGTACTGCTTATTTCTGCTAAAACCCGAACTGGTATTGAAGCACTTAAGGAGCAGTTGCTTCAGTTTGTGAATACCGGAGCCCTTCGCAATAATGAAACTCTAGTAACCAACTCCCGTCATTACGACGCCCTACTCAAAGCTTTAGAAGAGATTGAAAAAGTACAGATGGGTATTGATGCCGGCCTGAGCGGCGATCTGCTTGCAATAGACATTCGCGAAGCGCTTTACCATTTTGGAGAGATCACCGGGCAGGTCACTAATGATGAATTGCTCGGAAATATTTTTGCTAATTTTTGTATTGGTAAATAGCCGCTAATTTTATTCAACATCATTTACCATCAAATGACATTGATTTACAAATAGTTAAATAATTAATTTTACAATTTTCTGAAATTAATTTTCTAATTTTTTGATGTTTTTTGCTTAAAATTTACACCTCGTTTACACCTCGTGGAGCTCATAAACCTACTGAGGTGTAAAAATTTACACCTCGCTAAGTCTAGAGTAAATAATTTCGCCTTTTCTATAGTAAATTTTGATTTCTAGATAATCAGATCTATATTATTTAAGATAGATACTTTGAATATAAAATACTAATAATCAATAATTTAAGTGTTTATTTTCATATCATATTGCAAATTAATGTCGGTTCAAATTTGGCGAAATTATGGCGACTATTTCGTCTTAAATCATCTTATATACACTTAAGTAGTCTTATTTCATCTTGTTTCACCCTATTTCCTCTTAATTTTATTAACTTAGCCATGTTTTGATGAAATACACAAGATAAATGAGTAGTAATATCAGGCTGAAAAGCATTTGTGAATATTGTGGCAATGAGTTTATTGCAAAGACCCTCACTACTAGATACTGTTCCCATAAATGCAATAGCAGAGATTATAAAGCACGTAAAAAGAAGCAGAGAATTAATGAAGCATCACAGGTAAAGAACAATCAAAATCATTCAAAGCGTCTTGATGTCATAAATTCTAAGGACTTCCTTACAGTTCAAGATGTATCCCAAATTATTGGCTGTTCTACAAGAACGGTATACCGTCTTATTGATAACGGTACTATTAAAGCAGTCAATTTATCGGAACGACTTATAAGAATAAACAGACGCTCTTTAGAACAAGTAATTCCTATGTAATTCATTTACATTTGAGATCACTTATAATCAAATCGCGGTTTTGCTTTCTTATCTATTAACTCCTAATACTATTGAGTTATGAAAATACATTTGAAAAAAAAGAAACTCAATTCCGGGAAGTACAGCCTGTACATAGAATATTATAGAGGCCACACCTTAGATGAAAAAGGAAAGACAAAACACTTGAGGGAATTTGAATATCTCAAACAATATCTCATTATCAACCCTAAAAACGCATCTGACAAGAAGGCCAATGAAGAAACTCAGTTAAGAGCTGAACAAATTCTTTCGATTCGTCGCGCCGAATATGCTCAAGGTAAGTATAGCATAAAGGATCGCTCCAAGGATAAATTGAATTTTCTCTCTTACTATGATAAGTTAAAAGAAGAGCGCTATGAATCCAAGGGTAATTACGATAACTGGGATGCTGCTCAAAATCACATCGAAAGTTATTGCAAAACTAAGAATACTACTTTTGAAGATATAGATGAAAATTTTGTAGTAGGATTTAAGAAGTACCTCAATAAAAAAGCAAAGACTAAATCCGGCACTCTTTTATCTCAGAATTCAAAATATACATATTTCAATAAATTTAAAGCTGCTTTACGCCAAGCTTTTGAGGATGGTTATACCAGTAGAAATTATGCCACTGCCGTGAAAGGTTTTGCCATGGGTGAAACGACGCGTGAATATCTCACGTATGAAGAATTGCAAAACTTAGCTAAAGCTGAATGTAAGCATGAAATGCTTAAAAATGCTTTCTTATTTAGTTGCCTTACCGGATTACGCTGGAGTGATATCAATAAACTCACTTGGTCTGAAGTACGTGACGAAGAAGAAGGTTCCCGGCTCGTGTTTAAGCAGAAGAAAACAGCTGCTCAGGAATACCAATATTTATCGGATCAAGCTCGTTCCATTCTAGGAGATCGAAAGCAAGAAAATGCACGTGTCTTTCAAGGATTAAAATACGGTGCTCATTTTAATGCAGAAATACTGCGCTGGTGTATGCGTGCCGGAATAACCAAGCACATTACCTTTCATAGTGCCAGACATACCCACGCAGTTCTGTTACTGGAGCACGGAGCAGACATCTATACCGTTTCCAAAATTCTTGGACACAAAGAAATTCGCACGACTCAGATCTACGCTAAAATTGTAGACACCAAGAAGAAGGAAGCAGCTTATTTGATTCCAAAATTGGAAATCTAAAATTTAATCTGTTGATAACTCTCAAAATCTGAGTTAGCTTAAATATTTTTTGTTGAGATTTGGTATTCGCTTCACAGTCTAAAATTTTTAATGCAATCATTTGATTTCATCTGAAAACAAACCACTTACACAATTGTTTTTAGTTGTTTTGTGAATAAAAACAGCCTAAGAAACTTCATACTAATTAATCCTGACTGTACTTTTAATTGTAGAATTCAAACATAAATAAACAAAGCGCTTTGTTCACTATTCACCTTAAAATCGAATATGATGAACACCATTAATTTAGACGAACGGCTAGCACGCATTGAATCACTGTTACTTAGCCAGAAAAAAGTACTCAATCTCGATGAAGCCTGTGACTATACAGGTATGTCACGAAGTTACCTTTACAAACTAACCTCCACCGGAGCTATCCCACACAGCAAGCCAGGCGGTAAACTTATTTACTTTGATATCGATCTGCTCAACAACTGGCTTTTAGAAAATCAGCGTAAATCCCATTCGCAGATTGAGCAGGAAGCCCTTGAATACACCTTGAAAAAACGGTGATGCTACTCTAAACCCCTAATTCTAAAAGGATCAGGGGTTCTTTTCATTATTAATACTATTCATTATGAAAGCTATACCTTATAAAAGGGTGGGTACCACGTATTACAAGTTGGTGGCTGCTCCTACTATTGCCGGTCATTTCAATGAGTTTCTTGTACACTGGAATATAGAGACCATCAAACAAGATCACGGTAAAGCCTATTTGACTAAAATTCCCAAATATGATGGATTTACGTGTATTCCAAATCATATCAGCTTTAAACAGGAATACAAAGGCTTTTACAATATCTATTCCCCACTAAGCAAAGAACCTCTTGAAGGTTCTTGTGAAACCACTATTGATTTTCTTGAGCACATCTTTGGCAAGCAATTAGCATTGGGATTGGATTATCTGCAACTGCTCTACACTAAACCTGTTCAGGTTCTACCGATTCTTTGCCTGGTATCTAAAGAACGTTCCACCGGAAAAAGTACCTTTCTGAAATGGCTTAAATCCATTTTTGAGAACAACCTGACCTACCTGACCAATGATAGTTTTAGCAGTCAGTTTAATTCTGATTGGGCCAATAAACTCCTGATCTGTATTGATGAAGTACTCTTCAATAAAGAGGAGCTTACCGAACGCATCAAATACCTTAGCACCACCAATATCAACAAGCTGGAGGCTAAAGGAAAAGATAAACGCGAAGTGGAATTCTTCGGCAAGTTTATCCTCTGCAGTAACAACGAGGATAACTTTATTAAGATCGATGCCAATGAAACTCGTTTTTGGGTGTTGAAGGTGCCTTCTATTAAAAAAGAAAGCACAAACTTTTTGGAATACCTGATCGCGGAGATTCCGGCATTTCTTTACTTCTTATCCAATCGCACACTAAGCACACCACATCAGACGCGTATGTGGTTTACTCCAGGACAGATAAAAACCGCCGCGCTTACCAAGCTTGTAAAAAATAATAGGAACCGCGTAGAAAAAGAGTTGGCCAGTATCCTTATGGGAGTTATTGAAAAATTTGATTTGGAGGAAGTGGATTTTTGTCCGCTGGATGCTTTGAATGCCTTAAACAAAACTCGAGTAAAGACAGATCTTACTCAGCTGCGCAGATTATTAAAAGTGGACTGGAAACTTACCAATCAACCCAACTCCAATCAGTATCGAAAATTTGTGATTTGGTCTGAAGGTACTATCACTCTAATTGAGGCTAAAGGCCGCTACTTTACCGTAAAAAAGGAATTTCTGATCCAAAATTTTGATGAGACGATGACAGATGAAGATGAGCCCACTGTTTAAAAGGGCTGAAGCTGTCATCATTTTATCATCAAACTGTCATCAAAAAAATAAATGATGACAAAAACTAAGCTTAAAAAATCAAAAATGATGAAACGATGAATTTTTGATGACACGGTAAAGCCAATGTTTACAAGATCTAAGAGGATTTGTCATCAAATCATCATTTTATTTCTAAAAATAGAGTGCAGATGAAAAAAGAAAAATTATCGTGTGAACAAGCCCGAAAAATACCCATCGTTAAGGCGCTGGAATTTTTAGGGCACCTTCCCACTCGCAATACGGAAAAGGAAGCTTGGTTTCTGAGTCCCCTGCGGTCAGAAACCCAAGCCTCCTTTAAAGTCTCTAAATCTTTAAACTGCTGGTACGATCACGGACTGGGTAAAGGCGGTAACTGCATCGATCTCATCTGTATTCTTCAGAATATAGCTGTACGTGAAGCTTTAGCAATTTTAGCTCTAGTCAATACCGGAAACTATGCGCTTCCAAAAGCACAACTATTGAAAGTAAACGAATCTGGAATTGTAATCAGAAAGGTAAAACCAATTCAACATCCGGCATTATTAGCCTATCTGAAAAGTCGAAAAATTAATCCGGTTGTAGCACAGGAATTTTGCAAAGAAGTGCATTATATCATTAAAGAGAAGTATGGTTTTTCAATTGGCCTGAAAAACAATTCCGGAGGATGGGAACTTAGAAACAAATATTTTAAAGCATCAAGCTCCCCAAAAGATTTATGGTGGATCACTAATGGATCTCAAAAACTAATTGTCATAGAAGGAATGTTTGATCTGTTATCGCTTGTTACACTTTTTCCAAACATAAAAAGGGAAGCTGATTTTCTGATTTTAAACTCTATTGCTTTTGCTGAAAAAGCGCTTCTCTATTTGGACACCTACACGACTGTTGAATTGTATCTCGATCAGGATAAAGCCGGAAGAAAAACAACCTCATTCTTTCTGAATACTAAAGCTACGTGTATTGATAAATCCAGTTTCTATAAAGCTGAAAAAGACCTTAATGCCTGGTTGATGAAAACGCATTAAACTGATTTCTGGGAAGCAGGGCAAGATGTGTGGCTGTGGCCACAATCTTGCTTTGCTCCCGGTGGTTGCAAAGAAAAAAAACAAACGATGAAACGAGCACTTATCAAATTCAGATGCAGCGTGTATGAGAAAAAATTGCTGCAGGTAAAAGCAAAAGCTGCAGGCTTGAGCCTGAGTGCTTTTTGCAGAAGAAGTTTGTTGGAGCAACAGATCTCCGAGCGGATGAATGAAGAGCACATTCATACCTATAAAATGCTGGTGAAGTATCACAACAATTTTAAACGCATCGGGAATATGTATAAAAAAGGTAATCCAAAACTTAGTGAGGAAGTCATTCAGGTAGCCGAAGAAATCAAGAAACATTTAAAGACTATAATGAAATGATTGGCAAAGGCAGTGCTATATCCAGTACCCTTGGCGCGTTGCGTTACGGTAATGATCCAGACAAACAAGCAGAATTGGTATATAGTGATCTAGTGGTAGGTGAGACTGCTGAAGAAATCACTCAAGAATTTAAAGCCGTGCAAGCGCTCAATCAAAATTGTGAGCGCAACACGTTGAGTTTTGTTCTTAGTCCGACAGTAACCGATGGGGCTCAAATGAATATCGAGGATTTAGGGAAACTCACTAAAACCTTTATTCAACATATGAAATTACAAGAGCGCCAGGCAGTAGCGTATGTACATCGGGACAAAGCACATACCCACATACATCTCTATGTGAATCGCATCGATCTAAAGGGTAAGGCTTATACTGATAGTTTTATCGGAAAGCAAAGTCAGTGGGCCGCTGAGCGGACCGCAAAGCAAATGGGTATTCAAACCGTACAGGACGTTCAGCTTGAGAAAAATAAAGCCTTAGCACAGACGCGAGCCGAAATTCATAAAATTCATCAGCAGGTTATTCAAGGCTCCACCAAAGATCTTCAGACATACATCAATCATATGCAAAAGCAACAGATTACCGTGATCCCGGTAATCAATAAATCCAAACAGCTGCAGGGGTTTCGTTTTGAATACAAAGGTCAAAACATTAAAGGAAGTGAAGTACATCGCTCAATGTCGGCCAGTAGTTTGCTTAAATCCATCAACCGCACCAAAGCTGTTGTGTTATCCGGAGGAAGCATATCTATTGCACCAAGCCTAGCCAAAGCTGTGGCCAAGAAAGTATTAAAAATTGTAATCGATAAAGGAATAGGAATATGACTAAACTAGAACACTTATCAGAACTGCTGGTTGAAGAATTGCATACCTTCAAACAAGAGGTCAATCGTTTAGAACGGATTGAACAAAGTCTTAAGAGCACCTCCATACAAGCAGATAGCACCCAAATTGAAAAGATGGTCCAAGCACATCTTAGAAAATTGGAACTGGATCAAATCTCGCAGCAGGGAAATCGCAAAGAACTGCTGAGAAAGATCAAGCATACGCGAACGATCCCCAATTGGCTTATCATCTTAGCCCTGCTTCTTTTTCTTTCACAAGCATTTTGTATTGTCTTTCTATTGCTGCGCTAAATAGTGATATTGGAATTAATTTTTTCTTTCAAAAAGACCTGTCTTTTGTGAAGGCCTTTCCGAAAGAAAAAATTGTGGTTAGAGGATAAATTAGTTTGGCTAAATAAAAGCGGATGTATTAAAAAAGTAAGTTACCAAACTATTACTAAATTGAAACTTCGTTGAAAGTTAACATGGAAATCACCACATTTATTATTAAATAAGAAATAATGAAATTTTTGATTGTTCTAGTGTTGCTCGTTTCGTACCAGGCTTATTCTCAAAAAGCCAATGACTCTATTTATATCTTATTTGATAAAGCGACAGACTCAATTATTAGAGAGAATAGTACACACCCTCATGAAATTTTAATACTAAATACACTTTATAGGAATGAACTAACTGAATATAAAAAAAGTCTCAGTAAAGGCACATCTCCTTTTATACCAATTAACGAGCCATTTAGATATTATAGATTTTATGTGACAAAAAAACTGAATGAAAATATTCCAATAAACACACTTAAATATTACCCTCGAGAAGACTTAAAGAATTTAACTCCATATAATAAATCTATATTTATTGTTGGTGATTCTATCTTTTTCGAAGTTTCATTTATTCAAAATATAATTGAATAAACCTGTAGCTACGTAACGGGAAAAACTGTGCTCAGAATTAATATTTACTTTTAAAATTACATATCCTATCCACACATCTTTTTCTTTCACAAGCATTTTGTAATGTCTTTCTATTGCTGCGCTAAATAGTGAAATTGGAATTTATTTTTCTATCAAAAAGACCTGACTTTTGTGAAGGCCTTTCCGAAGTAAAATATTCGATGTGGTTAAGCAAAAAGGGTATAGCTATCTTCATTAGGCAAGTATGCCCTTTAATTATGGTTATTCAGCATAGCATTACTTTTTTTTAAAGAATATTTTAATTAAAAGTGTTTTATTTTCAATTAATAGAGCCCATCTAAATTGCTTAAAATTCACGTTCTGCTCACTCCGGGAAAATCGTTGCTAATTGTAGCTTGTAAATCGTGTCGCGCATTAATGTAACTCGCTATAAATTTACTTTAAGTATCTATGATAATTAATTTAAATTCAATATCGATACACCCTCTGTTATATCATTAGCCAAATAAATTGTTAACCTCAGTTTAATCTACTTTGAAGGTGAAACTTTTAGATTAAAAATAAAACAGCTAAAATTTAAAATTCCGAGCTCTCCAGGCAACCCTCACTATAAAATCGGCGTCTTATTATATGAGGATTACTCCTTTCACAAACTAACCTTTTAAAAACACACCTATTTTGAAAAATCGCATTCCTTTTGTTATCCTTTTTTTATACTTCCTAAACCTTTGTACTGCACAAAGTCAAACCTGTCCTGAGCTTGATACGACACCTAAACTCAAAGGCTCGGTTTGTTTTACCTCCAAAGCACCCTTGAATTATAAAGCAGGTGACACTACAAAGATTGAGTTATTCGTTAGAAAATTCCCGGCTGTTCAAGAACGTAAAGGTTCCATCTGGTTGATCCCGGGCGGACCTGGTGAATCAGGAGCGAGTTTGTATCCCTTGATCGGTCAGTTCTCTAAACTATTTCCTAATCTGGATATTTTTATTCCAGATCACCGAGGCACCGGATACTCCAGTAAACTATGCCCTCGAGAAGAAGCTATAAACTCTCCCGCAGGAATGGCTTTGGCGAATGACGAGTGGGGTTCTTGTTTTAATTATATGTATACGCACGTAGATTATGTAAAGGCTTTTACAATTACCAATGCGGCTAAAGACCTGAGTTTACTCATCAATGATTATAGTGGTCCCGGAGAGCGCTATATCTATGGTGTGTCGTATGGAACCCAGCTCGTATTACGCTTATCGCAATTGGGAACTGTGAGTTTTGATGGAGTTCTTTTGGATTCATTGGTTCCACATCAAGAAGATTTAGCTTATGACTTGAGTCATCGCTCGTTAGTAACCAACGCTGTTGGAATGTCCTTGCTCAAAAATTTTGACAAAAGAAATACTCAGGGAGCACCTCTGTCATCACAATTAAAGGCTATTTTAGAACGTGCCAAAACGGATACTGCGTTTGCAGCTGAATTGCCCAAACAAGATTTGGCCCTCCTTTTAGGGATGATGCTTGACCTCCCTGCTGTACGGAATACCATCCCCGAAATCATCAAGGGACTACAGGCCGATAACTTTGAGCCGCTGCAGCAGGCCATCCAACACGTCACCAACTTTTATACGGATTACGGAGCCGCCTATCCCTCTGCCACCAATTCTATTCCATTAACCCAAGTGATCACCGCTTCAGAAAATAATCTAAGACCGGAAATGACAAAAGCCGAAGTAGCCCAAGAGTCTGAAGGATTACTCTTTAAGAGTCCGCTACCCAACCTCATTGCCCAAAACGCTATGCCCACCTACACACGTGATGCCTACTTTGGAAAAACACCAAACCAAATGCCACCAACCTTAATTATTAATGGAACGCTGGACCCTAAAACCCATTTAGATGGCGCAAAAAAACACTATAAGCTTCTTGCAGAAAGGAATCCATCAGTATCCTTTGTAAAGGTGCAAAACGCACCGCATTTTATCGCACTTTTTGCTCCACAGGCTTTTAACAAGGTCGTAAGCCAATTTATAAAAGAAGGTGCAATCGAAAATCAGACAGTTACCGAGCAAAGCCTTATGCTTGATTGAAAAGAAGTTCTGTAAATTTTTATCCTTTAAATATAATTTGAAAGTTTAAAGTTCGCTCACGTCCGTTGTATAGGTTTTAAACATTTAGTTAGCGCTTTATATTCCTCACCTTACGGTAGTATAAGCACCTCTTATTTTATTTAAAGTCTTGAGTTGAAGAATTATGGTTTGTTGGTGTTACCCCTGAACTAGTGTTGAGAATCCACCAGAGTAGCCTGCACGGAAGTTAGCATCCAATTATCTGGCACTTTGATCAGGCAATGGTAAAGCAAGTGGAATACACTCTTACAGTTTAGTAGTAATATTATTAGGTTACCACACTAATTAAACAAATAAATCCAAATGGTCCTAGAGAGCCTAAAATTAAACGTACTGGTCACAAAGGCAATCGCAGCAATGATAAGAAAAACAAGTAGAGGCGAAAGATCCATAACCATCCAAAAAAGTACGAGGCTCGCTATCATTTCGGCAACTGCAATAGCATAGCTAACAAACATAGCGCCAAAGAAGAAGCCGGTTTCCTTTTCAAATTTATGATTACAGGTTTTGCAGCGCTCATTCATTTTAGGCATACGCAACAAAAAAATATTACCCTTAGTTTTAAAAATAGAGCCTCCTTCACAATTGGGACAGGTTCCTTTTAGAATATTTACAATAGTGTTCATGGTAACTGAGATTTACTTAGCAAAATTAAGTTAGCTTGTTTAATGTCCATATAAACCATTTACGTACATTTTTGTACTTTTAAGACATTTCTATGAAGACCCCTGTTCTCAATATAGACCAATTTAAGCCTGCAGAGCTTGCAGATGAAGTCTATGTAAATCGGTTTTCCGATCATTTCCTAAAAAACAAAAACTTGATTAGTAAGCCTCACAGTCATGACTTCTACTTATGTGTTTTTTTTACTGAAGGTAATGGTATTCATGAAATTGATTTTAACACATATAACATAAACCCGGGTAGTGTCTTTTTCTTAAAACCTGGTCAAACCCATTTCTGGAAATTTGATAAAAAACCTCAGGGTTATATATTTTTTCACAGTAAAGCCTTTTATGAGATGTATTCTTTAGTACATCAACTTGAGATTTTTCCGTTTTATTATCCGTACCATAATGTGCCTCAAGTACATATCGACTTCAAAAACGAAGTGCAAGCACTCTTTGAAAATGTCTTGGATGAATATATAAGCACTCGGATTTTGAGAGAATTAAAACTTCTAAACGGGATCAACGATATTTACATACAGATTACCCGAATGTTTACATCAACTATTGATTTAACAAAGTATTCCAAATCGGGTTATTATAAAATTCTGGAGCAGCTTGAACAGGCAATTAACACCTATTTTGAACAGGAAAAATTACCCCGGTTTTATGCAGATTTATTACACATTACACCCAGACACCTAAATCGTGTAGTCCACGAAACTCTTGATAAAACCACTACTCAATTAATTGCAGATCGAGTTATACTGGAAGCCCGGAGACTCATTGTACATTCTAAACGTTCACTTTCAGAAATTGCAGAATGTCTTGGATTTTCTGACTATGCTTATTTCTCTAGATATTTTAAATCAAACACAGGGTTGAGTCCATTAGCTTTTCAAAAGAGGTATAAGCATATTAGCAAGCATTCGTAATTAGGTGGTTTATCTACGTCATAATGAAGATTTGTAAAAGGGGGATATTGATATAGAATGACAGTAGCTTTTAGCAAAAGCTAAATAAATGTAATTGTCAGCTCATCGCTGTCTTTTTATTCAAAAGCATATAAACTCTCTTTCAATTAAAAAAACTCACGCCATAGTATATGTCGGTATGATATTTAGTGAGTGCCCAAGCCTCACCTTACAGGTATACAAGCAACCTCAGATTCTATTCCAAATTCAAGATTAAAAATTCAACATAGTTTTATTTATGTGCTTCACTAAAAAGCTCTTATTATATAAATGTAGATGAACACGCCGCTGTATATGCTTCCTGCATTTGATGAGGATATTCATTTACTCACAATATAGGGATATAATTATACCACGTTTTAGTTCTTCAATAAAAAACAAATGCTGTCACTGTTCATTGTTGTAGTAATAGGTTTAGTGACGTTGGATTCTACAGCGTTATAAAAATAATATAGAAGTTGATTAACTCAACTTCTACAAATCTAATGCTTTGTAAACTCTAAGTTAAGCTTCAAACTAAAACCATTTACCATTTAAGTTTTAGATAAAATTCAGTTAATACAATTGAATCAAATAAGCCCTTCTTTTGTCTTCAAATAGAATTCTAACTTCCTAAAGACCCTATTATAAGACACATTATTTTGAATTAGCCCAAAAATTTAAAGCCCGTTTCTGGTGCAACAGAAACGGGTCATTAAAATTAAAACTACAGTACAAATCCATAGTTCTATTCTGATGAAAAACAAATTACTTCAATTTTTTGAATTGCCTGCCCTTGTGCCCAAATTTTTGGTCACAATCACTTTATTACTCTATTCCTTAAACTATCTTAATGCTGCGGATGTTCCGTTAAACACTGACATCGATCAGCAAAAATTAACAGGAACGGTTCTTGACAATACAGGAATGCCTTTGCCGGGCGCTTCTATTACAGAAGTTAATACTACCAACGGTGCCTCCTCTGATTTTGATGGTAACTTTGAACTTAATGTTTCTCAATTACCTGCGGTAATTAAAATTTCCTATATAGGATTCACCACTCAGGAAATCACCATTGAATCTTTGGCCCCGATCCAAGTTCAATTACAAGCAGATAATAATGCACTTGATGAAGTGGTTGTCGTAGGTTATGGTGAAACCAGCCGAGAGAAACTTTCTACCGCAGTTAGCACGGTCAATACTGAAAATTTAGAACAGAGACCCGTAGCCGACGTTACCTCAAGTCTTCAGGGTTTAAGTCCCGGACTTAATGTTACTCAAAGTACCGGTAAGATAGGTGCAGAACCTCGTATTAACATCAGAGGTTTTACCTCTATTAATGGCGGAACACCACTAATTCTTATTGATGGTATAGAAGGAAGCTTGAGCAACCTCAATCCAAGTGATGTTGAATCAATAAGTGTTCTAAAAGATGCCGGAGCTGCCGCGATCTATGGAGCGCGAGGATCCTTTGGTGTGGTCTTAGTAACCACTAAAAATGCGGATAAAGGTAATGTTCAAGTGAATCTGGGAGTGACCACTGCTATTAACTCCCCAACGATGAACACCGATTTTCTTACTGACCCTTTTAAAGCAGTTTCTATCGTGGATGAAGCTTTTAGAAATAACAGCGGAGCGTCTTATACCGGTTATACGGAAGAAGATATGCAGGCGCTTTATGAAGTTTCCCAAGACCCTTCTCTAGCCCGTGTCATTATTGACCAGCGCAATGGGCGTGATCAATATGTGCACTATGGCTATACGGACTGGTGGAATACTTTTTTTAGAAAGACCTATCCAACACAGATTTATAATGCTTCGGTTTCCGGAGGTTCTGAAAAAATCAAAGCCTATTTCTCCTATCGTAATTTTCAATCTCAAGGGATCCTGAAAGTTCAGGACGACTATTACGATAAGTACAATTTACGTGGCAAAATTGATATCAAAGCCACAGACTGGTTATCGTTCTCTAACAATATGCAGTACAACAGCTCAGAAGATCTGGAGCATAGTGGTAGCCAATATGGAAACTACAGCAATCTTTGGGGAAGTTTAATATGGGTGCACGCACTGCCTTCCTATGTCCCTGTAAATCCTGATGGAGGTGCCCTATGGCGTACGGAACTGAATAACTATACGATTGGTGACGGTGTGTATGCCGGACTATTACAAGGAACCACTAAACAGCAAACCAATAATAATGAGTTTAGTAACATCGCTTCTGTAGAACTTAAACCCATCAAAGGGGTAACCTTAAATGCAAACTATGCTATTAGACGTAATGAGTATAGCAGGTTTCAACGCTCTACCCGTATCCCCTACTCAATTTATCCTGAACAATTGGATCTAATGGGGAATGATTACCTTAATGAATATCGAACTGAAAGTAAATACGATGCGCTCAACGTGTATGGCGAGTACAAAGGTTATTTTGGAGATCATAATGTAAAAGCTACTATTGGTTTCAACCAAGAAACGTTCATCACCAAAAGCATCAACGCCAGTAAGCAAAATTTAATTTCAAATGACTTAAACTCCTTAGGACTGGCAACATCGAATCCTACTACCTCTGGTAGTGCATCAGAATGGGCGCTTCAAGGTTTATTTTATAGACTATCCTATGATTATAAAGATAAATATGTAGCTGAGTTTAATGGTAGATATGATGCAACATCACGTTTTCCATCTGCCTATCGATGGGGATTCTTCCCATCCTTTTCTGGTGCTTGGTTAGCAAACAAAGAACAATTTATTGAGGATGCCACAGGAGAAACCTTTGATCTGCTGAAGTTCCGTGCTTCCTATGGTTCTCTAGGAAATCAAAACATAAGCAATTATGCTTATTTCCCGACTTTGCCAAATGGATTGTATGACTACGTACTTAATGGAAGTCGTTTAAATTATATCGAATCACCAGCCTTAAACCCTAGCGAGATCACTTGGGAAAAAGTAAGTACGCTCGATTTTGGAGTTGATGTAGGGGTTTTCAACAACCACTTGTCTGCTTCTTTTGATTGGTTTCAACGAGATACCGAAGGAATGCTTTCACCTGGAGCTACACTACCCAGTGTATTAGGTACTGCATCTCCTCTAGAAAATGCTGCAGATTTAAGAACTAAAGGATTCGAACTTTCAGTGAGCTACAATGACTATTTTGAATTAGCTGAAGATACGTTCAGCTGGTCTGTTACTGCGAACCTTTCCAACTCAAAAACCAAAATAACCAACTTTGATAATCCTAACCGTAGTCTGGTAGACTTTTATGAAGGGATGACCATCGGGGAACTTTGGGGCTATCGCATAGATGGACTTTTTCAAACCGAAGAAGAGATTGCCAATCACGCAGACCAGAGTTTTGTTTCCAATAGAATCACTTCCGGAGGAGGGCTACAACCTGGCGATGTAAAATACAGAGACCTTGACGGTGATGGCTATATAGGAGAAGGTGAAAATACCGTGGACAATCCTGGAGACCGTGAAATTATCGGGAATTCTGCACCGCAATATTTATACAGCTTTTTGGCTAATGCAAATTGGAAAGGCTTTGATTTTTCTGTGTTCTTTCAGGGTGTAGGGAAACAAGATTGGTATCCTAATTCAGACTCTCGAATGTTTTGGGGACCTTACAACAGACCCTATAATTCTTATATCAGAAAAGATATGGTAGACGATATGTGGAGCCCAGAAAATACTGATGCTTACTATCCCCGAAATTACGGTTATATCGCGCTTGGTGGTTCTTTAGAAAAAGTAAATGATCGCTACTTGCAAAGCGTGGCCTATCTCAGACTTAAAAATCTGACCTTAGGATATACACTTCCTGACGGACTGATATCAAAAACCGCTGCGACGAAACTGCGTATCTACTTCAGTGGCGAAAACCTTCTGACCTTTTCAAAATTGACCGATTATATCGATCCGGAAGCCGCAAGTGCTTCTGTGAATTTAAACAGTCCCTCTACCTCTGCAAATCGAGGAACAGCTCAAACCAATCCATTTTCAGAAACCTATTCTTTAGGCTTATCTCTTAAATTTTAAAAAACATCCTTATGAAAGTTAAAAATATACTTGCCGGTTTGCTTATTGCAACCAGCATCAGTTCGTGCAGTGATGATTTTTTAGACAAGCAACCGCTATCTGAAATTACTGCTGAAACCTTTTTCAATACCGCTAGTGATCTTCAACTGTACACCAATGGGTTTTACCGGATGTGGCCCAGTACTTCCATCTACAACGGAGAAGCGAGTACAGACAATATTATACAAACCGAATTGAGTGAAGAAATGCGTGGCGCAAGGCTTGTACCTACAACCGGAGGCGGTTGGAATTGGGAATATTTGCGTGACATCAATTTTTTTCTTCAGGAATACGAAAAATCTGATGATGAAGCGGCTAAAGCCCATTACGGAGGGGTAGCTCGCTTTTTTAGAGCGCGGTTTTACTTTGATAAGTTTCAACGCTTTGGTGCTTTACCATGGTATGACGCTCCCATAGCTCCAGACGATACTGAAGCACTTACCAGACCTAGAGATTCAAGACAGTATGTTGTTGATAAAATGCTTGAAGATCTAGACTGGGCCATTGAAAACCTTAATGAAGAGCAAAATACATTTGAAGTGACTAAGTACACGGCTTTGGCCTTAAAATCAAGGATCGGACTTTATGAAGGAACTTACGAGAAATACAGAGGGATTGACGGTTATGAAAAATACCTAGAAGCCTCTGTAGCTGCATCAACTGCATTGATTGAAGATTCTCCTTATCAGATTTACAGCACAGGAAATCCGGAACAAGATTATCTAGAGTTGTTTAATTCACATGATGCCAATGAAACTGAAGTGATCTTAGCCCGTGCGTATTCGGAAGATCTTAATATTGGTCATAATGTAAATTACTACACCACGACAAGTTCGTATGGTCGTCCAGGTATGCCGAAAGATCTGGTAAATAGCTATCTGAATGCTGATGGAACGCGTTTTACAGATAGAGCAGGCTATAATCAACTGTCCTTTACTGAAGAAGTTCAAAATCGAGACCCTCGTTTGGCACAGACGATACGCACTCCGGGATATACCCGAAAAGGACAAAGTATTGAGTTGGCTCCTAATCTTGGAGCTACAGTTACCGGTTATCAAATCATAAAGTATGTGACCGAGCCGGTTTATGATACCAATGGGCAGTCTATTACTGATCTTCCTATCTATCGTTTTGGAGAAGTGCTCTTGAATTATGCAGAAGCTAAAGCTGAATTAGGAACGCTATCTCAAGAAGATCTTAATAACTCCATTAATTTACTAAGACAACGCGTTGGTATGCCTGATTTGAATCTGGATACAGCAAATGCAGCACCAGATTCGTTTATGGCAGCTCAGTATTCCGGTGTAACCGGAGCAAATACTGGTGTTATTTTAGAAATAAGACGGGAGCGACGCATTGAATTGTATATGGAAAACTTCAGATGGGATGATGTGGTGCGCTGGAAAGCGGGCCAAACCCTTACCCAACCTATTCGAGGTTTATACTTCCCCGGACCCGGTGAATATGACCTTACCGGAGATGGTGCTATTAATGTCGTGCTTTATGAAGGTGAACGACCAGCGAATCCAATAAGCGGAATTCAATATTATCGCTTAGATTCAGATTTCACCTTGGATATGAATGGATTGATTGACCCTCACCCGGATTTTAATAATAGAAGTTTTGATGAAAACAAGGATTACCTGTACCCTATACCGCGTATAGAATTACAACTCAATCCTAATCTGGAACAAAACCCTGGTTGGAACTAATGAGAACCCTAGTATCTATTGCATTTGCACTGCTCCTATTCAGCAGTGTAAATGCTCAGAAAAGCAAGAGGGAACTTGTAATAAGTTCGTTCAATATACGCTATAATAGTCCTGACGACGGGATCAATATATGGGAGCAGCGTAAAGGCTGGCTCACCCACAGTATTCGGTTTTATCAAGCAGACCTTATTGGTACCCAAGAAGTCACCCATACCCAACTTTTGGATATGGAAGTACTCCTACCTTATTACGCGCACGTAGGTATAGGTCGCGAAGGTGCAACTCAAGGAGAGTACTCTGCGATTTTCTATAAAAAAGAGCGCTTTGAAGTTTTAGATAGCAATACCTTTTGGCTTTCAGAAACACCAGATGTTGTCGCTTCCAAGGGTTGGGACGCGGCTTTACCCCGTATTGTAACTTGGGCTTTATTTAAAGATAAACACTCTGGAGTAAGCTTCTATCACTTCAATACGCATTTTGATCACCGAGGAAAACAAGCTCGAATAGCAAGTGTAGCTTTACTTACTCAAAAAATTAAGGAAATTGCCGGAACCTCCCCCGTGCTACTCACGGGTGATTTTAATAGTTCGCCGAAAAGTGAGGCTATCGCTACCCTCTTAAGCTCCGGATTGAAAGATCCGTACCTTACTTTAGATGCGGATCAGGTCTATGGTCCCGAATACAGTGCTAATGGATGGGATGCAACAGGAAGAACCTCAGATAGTAGAATAGATTACATATTCTACTCGGGAGGGGTGCAACCCTTAACTTTACAAATTTTAGATGGACAACGCGGAGATCGCTATATCTCTGATCACTTTCCTGTGATTGCAAAAGTTGAACTAACAGAGAACTAATAGCTTTACCTAATGAACCCATACAACACTATGCATACAAAAATGACTAAAGGGATTATCTTCAAGATAATCCTTTTTTTATCCTTTTACCCAATGCTTTCTCAAGAGCGCTCCACGGCTACTTTTGGAAACTCCTCCAATCAACTGAAGGTCTTAAGCTATAACATTCATCACGCGAATCCGCCGATGCACAAGGACAGTATAGACCTCTCAGCCATCATTCAAGTCATCAAAGATAGTGATGCAGATCTCGTTGCTTTACAAGAAATCGATTCAGATACGGAGCGCTCGGGTTCTGGAAATCAAGCCCAAAAGATTGGAGATGCCCTGGGAATGCAGGTATTCTTTGGTAAGTCAATAGATTTTCAAAACGGAGCATACGGTGTTGCTATTCTTTCTCGATTCCCTATTATAGCATCTAAGGTCTATAAACTTCCTTCAAAACCTAAAACTCACGGAGAACCTCGAGTTTTGGCGCTGTCATTGATCCAGTTACCGGATGCGCAGACCATTTGGTTTGCAAGTACCCATTTAGATTCTCAGAAAGAAGATACCAACCGGATCTTACAAATAGAAGAACTATTAAATATCACTACCAATTTAAACCAACCTGTGCTGGTGGCTGGAGATTTTAATGCCGTAGCAAACAGTCCAGTAATTACCTCACTCGATAGCGTATTTACAAGAACCTGCTCCTCTTGTCCGCCCACAATCCCCGTAGAAAATCCGTCAAAGGCTATTGATTTTATAGCCTTTAAACCAAAGTCTTTTTTCAAGCTCAACAATCATCGCGTCATTGATGAACACTATGCGTCAGATCATTTACCAGTATTCGCCAGTTTTCAATGGTAGCCTGAAATAAATGTATTTTAAAATAACTAACTCACGCCATTGTATATAGCTTAAAGCTATTTAGTGAGTGCCAGAGCCTCACCCTATGGGTATACAAGTACCCTCAGATTCTATTCAAAATTCAAGATTGAAAACTCAATCTTATTTGTTTTATGTGCTTCACTAAAAAGCTCTTGTTATCTAAGTGTAGATGAACACGCCGTTGTATATGCTTCCTGCATTTGGTGAGTGCCCGTGACCTCACTTTACGGGTGTACAAGCACCCTCTGATTATAAAGTCAATCAATAGGTTTAGTCAATGACTAATTCAATTCCCGCTTTTTTGGCTTTGTATTCTATTTTTTTAGTGAGTTCGTAATAGTTCCAGTTTCTTAGGACAAATTGATTTTCTTTGGCAGCTTCAATCTTGGCTTCCTGATGGAGCAAGATCAAGGTGCCGGCTTGGTGTTTGACACAAAAGTCTATGAGTCTTCTGCTGTAAACGTGTAAGCGCTGATTGACGTACTTGGTTTCTTTGTCCTTATACTTTTCCACCGCCTTAAGCTTGCGGGTGCGGCCGTGACCGCCTCTGGAATTTACTGTTCCAGCTATGGCACGCTTCCGCGCGGCTTGGATGGCCAAGCGGCGGTAGAGGAATTCTTCTTTGGTCCCGATGTTTAACCGGTTGCTGCCTACCTTGACGCTGATGGGATGCTCCAGCGACAAGGAAGCTTCGGCTATCACCTCTGGTTTTAAGGCGTGCTGTTCTTGTTCGATATCAAATACCGCCAACCAAAAGATCTTTGTATCGGTCAATTTAATCTCTGAGGTGCGTAGACGCACCTCCCCGTTTACCGCCCGATGCAGGAGGTCCCGCTTATCAGAAAAGTCCCTGCCCAGATAGGTGCAAAAGGGAATCTGAAATAAGCGAAAACAAAAGGCATTGCGCTCGGGATCGTGCTTGAAGCCCCACATACAGCGCGCAGGAAACGGAAACCCAATATCCCTCCTGAAGTTTTTGAGGGATCGTTCGCCCTTCCAATATTTGGGTTTGTTTTTATTGAAGCTGCTTTCGAGGTTCCGATTGAGGTTGGATAAGATCTCCATCGGGATCTCTCCCTTAAAGCGGTCTGCGATCACCCGGTAGGTGGTGTTGATGCGGGAGCGGTTGAGAATGCCGTCTTCGTTTTTCTTTTTATCGGCCAGTTTGTACTGGATGTCTTCGGTCAAATAAAAGAACTCCTTGATCATTTCCTGGCAGTATAAATGGGTTACGATGATATTGGCTGCTTTAAAGCATCGGTTTTGCCATTGGTAGAGTTTACCAATCGCTTCTTTACGCTCTTCGTAGGTAGGCAGATCTACCTTGAGTTGGATCTTTCGTGTAAGGCTTAAGGTCTTGTTGTTCATCATCAAGCGGATTGTAAGTGTTCGTGCTGCTGTAAGAGCTTGTAAGCTGTGGTAAAGGCGCGGTGTACTTCCTTTTGAGAAAGTTGGAGTTCGTTGGCGATCTGGGCAAACGAATACTGCTGCTCACAACGAAGTGCGAGTACCCGAGCTTCCTGCTCAGTTATCTGCCCTACTCCGAACTGCTTCTGTTCGGGTTCCTTTGGTTGGAGCACATAACCTTGATGCAGGATATTTTTAATTTCTTCGATGGTGTGCTGGAGTGTATTACTGGTTTCTTTGATGCTGATGCCCAGCTGCTCAGAGATGGTTTTGTATTGAAACCCGTATTGCAAGCAAAGCTCGATAAGGCGTTGGCGTTGGCTACCCAAAAGGGGTAACACCTTCACCACCTGCTCATACTCCTTTTGCTGCTGTTGCTGGTCTTCTAAATGTATGTCTACCACTGTGGGGTCATAGCCTAGCATAAAGGTTTGGTAGTTGTCTATCTTTTCTAAAGCATAACACTCCCGATTAAACTGATTTCTAGGCCGCGCATAATGCCATTTGCATTCATTTGAAATGACGGTATATAGAAAGTTAACCAGATGTTGTGGAGACTCGATGCTTTCCCGTTTTTCCCATAGGGTGAGAAAAGTGTCTTGTACCAAAGTCTCAACCACAAAGACATCTTTAATGAGACTCCGTCCCATCCAATAGATCTGTCGATGGTATTGCATATAAATGGCCTTAAAGGCCACAGGGCAGCTATGTTTGAACCCTGTATATTGTTTGTCTGTTGAAAATCGTTTCATTCTTAACCCGTTTTAGTTCTTACATAAGCATTCGTTTAGGGGATTCTTGGCTTGCTTGTGGGCATAGGGGTACCCGGCAAGTTGCCAATGTTGAAATTGGGGTGTGGCTGCTAACCTTCGTTAAGGAAGAAACACGGCTTGAATGTTGAGAAGTGCTGAGAAAAAAGAAAAGGCGCAGGTCTCAACTTATCGAACAGCGGCACTGGTATACCTGTACACAATAAGTGAGAGCCCACGCCCGGGTCGTGAGCATCCCTGCTTATCCTCTCGTGTACTAAAAATTACCAGTTTTCTGTTCGAGATTCAAAGCGAATGCTTCTAATATGTTACTTAAAGAAGTTTCGCAAATATATAATTATGAGGTAAATATAAATAAATATTTTAAAACGCGGTCTGCAAACCGCACTTATTAATATTCCAACTCTTTCTTTTGTTAGTAATGGAATATAATGAAGCGATATACTCCCTTATAAAGAAGCTGTTCATAGAATCAGGCCTTTCGAAAAGAAGATTTGCAAAAAATCATTTTATTGAGGATAGTACCCTAAGAGATATCTTGAGTAAATCAGACTATCAAATTTCATTGATCACGATCTATCGCATTTGCGAAGGACAAAATATGACTCCAGCAGATTTTTTTAAAAAAGTTCAAGATCTTCATCCTGATGCAAAATTGAACTAATTAGATCAACCAATTTCTCCCATACACTCCTCATACTGTATCCATACTCTATCTATACTTTATCTAGGGCTTATCCACGGGTGAACCTAGGAGTTGCATGAAATCTCTATCTGAGGGTCGTTTAGTCCTGATGGGGCTATACACCTCTTGGTGTTAGTCCGGAATGCGCTATACGTTTACATTAGATTGGAATTCTATAAACTACTTGTAAACCAAATGTCTATTTTTATGGCCTTTGGAAAAGTCAAATCGAATCTACAAAACTAAAAATTCAGGAATTCTAGGCTGTGGAGAAATTATTTCAGAGATTTTAAAACAGGACGAATTTGGTTGTGCATTTGAACATTTAACTTACGTGATATCTGAAACAGAAACTAATTTAACCACTGAACAATCAAATAGAATTAAGCATTTAAACCGTAAATTGAATTCATAATATTATTTCAAATGAGTTGGGACATTGTACTTTTTAATTCAAAACAGAAAATAGTATCCGTTGCGGAACTTGACAAAAACCAACTCGAGCCAACTGATTTTAGCGGAATTTTGGAAGGCTCATTTGACCAAATAAAAAGGGATAAAAATCACAGAGAACTAATTGGTCCTGATTTTACGATCGAATTCTTTGGCTATAATGAGTATTCAAGCAACTTAATGCTTTCGTTGTACGGAGAAAACGCAATTTATGCCTTGATTGAAGTATCGAAAAAGTATCATTGGCAGATTTATGACACTGGAACCGATGCAATGGTCGATTTGGAAAACCCCACTAAGAACGGTTTTATTAATCATAAGAGATATGTTGAACAGCTAAAAAATAAATAAAAACATCGCTCAACACTATATCCTAGGGAAAGCCTTAGTCCAGTTCTTTAAAGTTGGTATTTATCAAAAGCTATAAAATTATAATCCGTAAATTTCTCAAGGTACAGTCCCTATATAACTTGAAAAAATGATATGAAAAGAGCTTGTTTGTTTTTTTGGAACCCATAGCTTAAGTCTGTTGTTTCACCTCTTCTTTAAGGGTTTGACAGCTTTACCGCCGATTCTACTTTGGATATCAATATACAAGATACGTATTTTGTAATTTCTGATCTCATTTCTTTCACGGTATTGAGTGCGCTACTCTTCTTTTTTGTTTATCTCCTTCGAATACCTTGTAGCAATTTCAAAAATTTACATGCCCATTTTACTGGAACATTTTTTGAATTACTAAAAAGGTCTTCATTCAAAAAATACTAAAATCGCGTATGGAACAATAAAATTTAAAGGAAGTTCGAGTTTGCGTTGGTAAATAAAATCTCAAAGGAGCATATATATAATAAAGAAAAGCTCTGGAACATCCTTGATATTTATGCTAATCATTATTATCTAAAATATACCTATTCGTAAAAGTTTATATCTTTACTCAAAAGTATACTCAAATATCAAAAACCATTATATTTTTTACTGAATCTTGTACTCACCCCTACACTATTATCTCAAACTATTGGTTTTTAGAGATGAATAAAATAAAATGAGCAGTCCTAAGAGGACTTTACTTATTTAAAAATAATAAAGTTTCAAATTTTCAATCACTTACACTAATCTATGAACCTATGATCTATAAAGATTTATTTTAGAAATATATTCTCTTCAATGATTCTATAATATTAGATTTGAGTGATAATAAAATTTATGAGCACAAAATTTTTCACCAATAAGGAACAAAATAGTTTAATAAATAAATTTCAAGGAATATTTGAAAACTTACCAATCCACTATTTTGACGCACTAGTAGGTTATTTCCGTTCATCAGGTTACTTCAAAATCCGTCAGTATTTAGATAATGTCGAAGAAATAAGAATTTTAGTAGGTATCGATGTAGACCATTTAATAAGTGAAGCTGCTAAGAAAGGATTAGAGTTTAATTTTAACACTGACATTACAAGGGAGGAATTTGTAAAAGAGTTTAAAGAAGATGTTCAACAGGCAGACTATTCAAAAGAAGTTGAAGATGGAATTGTGAAATTTGTTGATGATGTGACTACAGGAAGAATCAAGATAAAAGCTCATCCAGATAAAAATATTCACGCAAAAATTTACATTTTCAGACCTGAAAAATGGAATGAACATAATAGTGGTTCAGTGATTACAGGCTCTAGTAATTTAAGTGAATCAGGATTAGAAAGAAATTTTGAATTTAATGTGGAATTAAGAGATTATGATGATGTAGTTTTTGCTCAAAAAACCTTCAATCGTTTATGGGAAGAAGCCATTAACATTCTACCATCCGAAATTCAACAAGTAAAATTAGAAACCTATCTAAAAGATGATTTCTCACCTTTCGATTTATACATAAAATTACTGATAGAATACTTTGGAAATAGTATAGAGTACGATCCTGAATCTATTACAGATTTGCCAAAGGGATATAAAAAGTTGGCATATCAAATTGATGCCGTCAATGATGGTTACAACAAACTTTTAAAGCATAGTGGGTTTATATTAGCAGATGTTGTAGGTCTTGGTAAAACTATTGTAGCTACTATTATAGCGAAAAAATTCTATTTCTCAAATGGTTATAGAACTAAAACCTTAATTATTTATCCTCCAGCGTTAGAAAACAGTTGGAAAAAAACAATTAGGGATTTTGAAGTCCCTGGTATAGATTATATCACAAATGGCAGTTTACATAATATTAAGCATCCAGAAGATTATGATTTAATCATAGTGGATGAAGCACATAAGTTTAGGTCTGATGAATCTGAACGTTTCAATCAGTTACAAAAACTTTGTAAGACACCTCGAAAAAGAAAAGGAAATGATGGTAGTTTAAAAAAGAAAGTAATTTTAGTTACTGCCACACCCTTAAATAATAAGCCTGAAGACATCAGAAATCAACTGTATTTATTTCAGGATTCTAAAAGTTCAACTATAGAAGGAGCGCTAAACCTACAGCATTTCTTTAGAAATCAAATTGAGAAGTATAACAAACTAAAAAAACTACACGATCGATTTAAAATAGCGGTTGGTGTAAAAGAAATATATAATGAAATAAGAGATAAAGTTTTAGAGCCTATAATTGTAAGACGTACAAGAACCGATATTAAAAACACACCAAGTTATTGGAAAGATATTGAAGAACAAGGCGTGTCTTTCCCAGATATTGAACCACCCAAGCAAATATTATATGAATTAGATGATTACACCGATAATCTATATGATAATACAATTAACATCTTAAAAAGACAAAATCAACAATTAGGCTATTATCGATACCAAGCCATTAAATTTCTAAATGCGGATGCTAAAGAAGCATATAAAAAAGCAACCGGAGTAGCCCCAAAACAAGCCGATAGAATATCAGAACAATTAGCACATATTATGCGTATTCTATTGGTTAAGCGAATAGACAGTAGCTTTTACGCTTTCAAAATGAGCTTGAATCGATTTTATGATGCAAATAAAGCAATGCTTAAGATGCTAGAAAATGGTAGAGTTTTTATCTCACAAAAGCATAAGGTAAGTGAGTTTATCCTGAATGAAAATGAGGATGAATTGGAAGAAATTTTAATGAACTCTGAAAAGCCTGAAGATATTCAAGGTTTTAATACTGAAGATTTTGCAGAGGAATTCTATAAAGGTATCAAACAAGATAATAAAGTTTTAGAAAAATTGGTCAATGATTGGAGTGTAGTCACGGAAGATCCCAAATACAATACCTTTAGAAGAAAAATACGAAAAGAATTATTCAATAATTTCATAAATGATAACGGTAAGATTGTAGTGTTTTCCGAGTCCAAAGAAACGACGTCTTATTTATCAGAGAAATTGCAAAATGACGGTGTTAAAAGAATATTATGCGTAGACAGTTCTAATCAAAAGGATTTAGCCGAAACGATAGCGCAAAATTTTGATGCTAATTATCCAATAAACGAACAAAAGGATGATTACAGTATTATCATTACAACAGAAGTATTGGCCGAAGGTGTAAACTTACACAGAAGTAATATTATTCTCAATTATGACATCCCTTGGAATGCTACTCGTTTAATGCAGCGTATTGGGCGTGTTAATCGAGTGGGAACTAATTCCAAAAGAATTTTTATTTATAACTTTTTTCCAACCTCCAGAACAGATAATGAAATTGAGCTAAACAAAAAGGCCTATATTAAACTACAGGCTTTCCATTCGGCTCTAGGTGAAGATAGTCAGATTTATTCTGAAGATGAAGAGTTTGGAACTTTTGGATTGTTTGAAAAGATTCCACAGGAGGAAAGTGATGAACGTTTAGAATACCTCAATTACTTAAGAAAGTTTAGAGACGAACAACCTGACGATTATTACCGCATAAAAAATACCATTCCTAAACGTGCCAGAACAGGTAGAAAAAATAAAGCAGCAAAAGACCATTCCATAACTTTTATTAAAAATAAAAAGCGGGACAGTTTCTATTTAATAGATAAAAATCTGGAAATAGAAGAACTCACCTTTGTAGAAGCTGCTAGAATCTACAAGGCACAAATGTCTGAAAATCCTATTGATTTGCACGACTTACACCACGACCAAATTAATAAGGCTTTAGATGCTTTTGAAGAAGATGAAAATATTAATAATCTTGGAGATAAAAGCAATGTAAAACTTGGTCCTAATGAGAGTAGGGCGATTAGCTTTATTGAGAAAAAAATAATGCCTTTAGAGTTTGTTAATCAGAATGATAAAGAAGTTTGTGAGGCTGGCATTAAGGCAATTCGTAGAGGTAAATTTCAAAAGCTACCGCGTGAAATCAATAAATACGTTAAGCAGCTTAAAACTACTAAACCAAGTTTATTGGACACCTACAAGGCCATTATAAATATTTTAAATGGCTATCCCCTCTTGGATTTCGTTAAAGAAGATGAGGAAAAGCAACACATAAAAACTACTAAAAAACGCATTGCGAAATCGCAAAAGCCCTCAATCATTTTATCTGAATCATTTTCTGCCTAATTACTTGCTATTATGAAAAAACAACTAACCAATATATTTAAAAGTAAGTATCAGTCTATTGAAGAGAGCAATACTTGGAAAGACTTTTTAAAATCTCTATTCAAAAATCAAGAGAGTGCATTCTACAATTCACCAATACAACAAGTTGAAGACAAAAGAGCACATGAAGACGTTGAAAGTATTTTAGAATTTGGTGATTTGAAACTAGCCGATGATTCGCGTATTCTGTTTTATGAAGTAAAACTTAAAAACCACAAGCATATTACAAGTAGAGTTGGTTTACGCAATATCATTCACAGCGACGTGATTCCTGGTGATGTCGATGGTATTATTGCCACATACTTTAACCCAACCACCATTGATTGGCGTTTAACCTTTATTTCCAAATCCTTATACTGGGATGATGAGTTTAACGAGATTAAAGAAGAAACACACCCAAAACGTTATACTTATGTATTGGGTGAAGGAGAAAGTATCAAAACGGCACTGATTCAGTTTGAATGGCTATTCAAACAAATACAAAATAGGGAGATCACAATTGAAGATATCATTAAAACCTTTTCTGTTGAAAAGATTTCTAACGAGTTTTTCAAAGAATATTTCAATCAATTTCAATCGTTTACAGAGTTTATTGTTGATAATGATAATGCATTTTCCTTTTTTAAATCGCAAGTCGATAAAAACAAGAAGGATAAGGAGCAACAAGAAGACGCTGAAAAACTTGTAAGACACTATGTTAAAAAACTATTGGGACGTATCGTGTTCTTATATTTCCTTCAGAAAAAGGGATGGCTAGGTGTACCACTTAAAGGTAAATGGGACAAGGTCAAAAGGCCTTCATGTCGCAATTGTTTAAAAATCACGGCAACAAAAATAACTTTTACAATGAGGTTTTAGACCCCTTGTTTTTTAGTGCCCTAAACGTAGATAGACGAGGTGAACAAAATGACGAATTTACTATCACCAAATCAAGAGTACCATACCTTAATGGTGGTTTGTTCGAGAAGGACAAAATTGAACCAGAAACCTTACAGATACAGCCACAACTATTTGAGGACTTATTCAACTTTTTCGACCAATACAATTTCACCATTGACGAAAACAGCCCCGATGACAAGGATATCGGGATAGACCCTGAAATGCTTGGGCTTATTTTCGAAAACTTACTAGAAGACAATAAGGACAAGGGCACGTTCTATACCCCTAAAGAGGTAGTGCACTATATGTGCAAAGAAAGCTTGTGTAATTACCTTAAAGAAGAATTAAAAAGTAAGTGCGAAAAAGAAGAACTCTATGAAATAGAAACTCTGGTATTCGAAAATGCCAAAATAGATCTCAAGGTTATTGAGCAATACGCTTCAGATATCGATAAAGCCTTGAGCACTGTAAAAATTTGTGATCCAGCTATTGGATCAGGGGCTTTTCCTATGGGAATGGTACACGAAATCTTCAGGCTAAAGCATCTAATTTCTGCGTTTCTCGATAATAAGGATTTTATTTACCTAAAAGAAAAACTTGATATTATTCGTCATAGCATTTATGGGGTAGATATAGATAAAGGTGCTGTAGATATTGCACGTTTACGTTTTTGGTTAAGCTTGATTGTAGACGAGCAAGCCCCTCAACCATTACCCAATTTAGATTATAAAATAATGCAGGGCGACTCATTAAAAGAATCCTTTGAAGGCATTACATTAGATACCATTTTAGATGATGAACCTACACTACAAGAACAACAATACACATTGGGTGATGAATTTGCAGAACCTAAAGCTCAATATGGTCTATCGTTAGAAGAAAAAAGCAATATTAAATATTGGGTAGATCAGTACTTTTCACTGGAGCCACTTATAAAGAAACAGGAGCTGCACGAAAAAATCGATAAAGCGGTCATCAACCACATTCATAAAAATGTGACTGCAAGCGAAAAAGACCTTAAAAAGCAATTGCAAAAACTGGAATTGAAGTATGCCAACGCAGGTAAAAATATTGCGCTATTAAAACGTGGAAAAGATGCAAAATTGTATAAAGAACTTAAAGCAGCGATTGATACCATTGAAACCCAAGAAAAACGTTTGTTAAAGGTACAGGAAACCACAGAACGCCCTTACTTTTTATGGAACTTGTTTTTTGATAAGGTATTAAACGAAGGCAACAAAGGGTTTGATATCGTAATTGGCAACCCACCGTATGGAGGCATTAAAATAGACGATGAGGTACGCGAACGTTTTGGTTTACAAAGCAAAGACCCTTATGGTGCCTTTATGAGTATGGCCATAAAGAAATTGTTAAAACCCAATGGTGTTCTGTGCTATATTGTAAGCGATACCTGGTTAACTATTAAAAGCCACAAATCCCTACGTGAGCAGGTATTACAACACCAACTTAAAAATGTGATTCGTCTGCACCAAGACTGTTTTAAAGCGACAGTAAACTCTTGCATTTTCACCCTTATAAAAAATGATTCTACTGTCACCCCGAGCGCAGTCGAGAGGTCTTATCAAAAAAATAACGTCATCGCCGCCGACCTCACCAACATCTCAACCCGTAAACAAGTTCCCGAGTTTAGGGACAAGCTACGTAACCTTAACACCTGCATTGGGCAATACACCCCGGACTTTGCAGTATATAGTTATAAGCAATCGTTATTAAGCACCAACAGTCACAAACCCATTATAGTAGGCAGCCCTAAACTGTTTACTTTAATGAATGATGTTACTTGCACAACTAAAAACAAAACCATAAACAACCAACAAATTGTGATTAGACAAATACCATTTAATGACAAAACAATTGAGTTGGTACGTTTTGGCGATGTGGCTGATGTAAAACAAGGTTTGGCAACTGGTGATAATAAATACTATCTCTACCAAAACCCAGAGGCTCGTGGCAGTTATAAAGACATTAATGATTATAAACAGTATTTGTTAACCGAAACCGATTTAGACGAAATAAGAAGTAATGATACTATACGCCTAAAAGTCATTGAAAGCGGCATACATAAAACCACAACCAAACCCAATTTTGATGCGGATTGTTATTTTGAAGGTAGATATATTGCACCTTATGACAAAGGTGGAGAAAGCGATACAGAAAGTGGTTGGCTACCAAATTATTTTGTACCCACTAATTATTTCATTGATTGGAGTTGTGAAGCTGTTCATAGGATGAAAACCAAAACAAGTGAAAAGCAAAAAGGTAAAATAGCTTCACGTTTTCAAAACACTGATTATTATTATAATCAAGGTCTTTCTTGGTCAGATGCTGGAGTGTATTCCCCAACTGTCCGTTTAAGCGGAAAGGGACCATTTGATGTAAAAGGAAGTAAAATTGTTTCAGATTTTGTAAGTCCATATTTTCTTAATGGATTATTATCTTCAAAATTTATCAAGTACTGGATTAAAATTTATAATAACCATACGGTTTCAACCCAGGTTGATGATTTCAGAATTTTAGCAATTCCTATTTCAAGTTCAAGCAAAATTGAACATCTTATTGAAAAAATAGTTATTCAGCAAAAATCAAATCTCAAGTACAATTATTTAAATAAAGAACAAAAAGAAATAGACAAATTGGTCTATGAGCTATACGGTTTAAATACAGAAGATATCAACGAGATAGAAACCTGGTTTGCACGCCGTTACCCTAAATTGGCTACTTATGCTTATTATCAAAGCCCGGAGGAGTTGGTACAAGCGCAATTACAACAAGCCAATGCCAATGATAAGGTATTACAGCTTATCGCCAACGGCGAGAGTAAAACCGTGGAGTTTAAAAGCACCTTACGTTATTGCTTACGCCAAAACAGTCCACAAAAATATGTGGAGCATAGCGCCATGAAAAACTTGGCAGCCTTTTTAAATACTGAAGGCGGCACTCTGTTTATTGGCGTAGATGATGATGGCAGCATTTCAGGCTTGGAAAATACCGACTTTGCCAGTTTTAGGGAGACCAACAAAAAAGATGCTTTCAACCTGCATTTCGACAATTTGGTACAAAACTATTTTGGCAATGCCATGACCTCAAAATTAAAGGTTGAGTTTTTAGAAATAGATGGTAAAACCATAGTGTCCATTCATATTAAAGACAAAGCCTCTAATCCAGTCATTATCAAAAACCCAGAAAAAAGTAACAAAGAAGAATTTTACATTCGCCGTAATGCAAGTGCAGTAGCGTTAACAATGTACGAGATGTTAAACTTCACAAAAGAAAATTGGGATTAGACAATGTAATATATTCAGTACAATGTTTATAGATATTTGAAAATGCTTACAGTTAAGTAATGACCAAGAAATATCCAAATCACGTGTATACACGCGTGCTGAGCTCTTTATAATCTTCAGAAGCATATTCCCGTCCAGACCGCTAAATCATATCTAGCTTTTCAATTTAAATACCAAAATCATTTTTCTCTCAAAAACCAATTCTATTACACCTTGATAAATCTCTAATTATCAATGAAGAAGTAACGCGTGAAGAAATGATTTTGAGCTATTATGATTGAGCGTAATATTTGAGTGATCTTCGAACTATGCTTTATCAATATTGAGTACTTTAAAAATATATGTTGACACTAATTATCTAACTCCAAAAGTCCAGCTGTAAACTTCCTCACTTTTTTAGTACTAATTCTAACGGTTAGCCAATTGTGGAAAAACTTGGTAGACATTGAATTTAATTCAACTTACAGTGATGCTAGTAAAGAAAATCTTAGATTCCCTTAATAAAAAATTAGTTTTAGCTTTACGAAATTCCGGCGAATACTTTTCAGTTCTAACATGTGAAAACAGATCAGGTTGTACACCTATTTTACACCTCAATCTTCGGGAAGTACTATATATAAAGAACCCGAAACTATTGTATTGGAAAGTAAGCCTCCCACTGAAAAATAAACTCCTATGAAAAAACTACAGCTAATTCCTGTATTCATCCTTTCGCTACTTACTTCGTCGAACTGGGCGCAAGAAGTGATCCCTGAAAGCTATATCAATCCCCTAGATATTGATTATACCTATATGGTCTATAACTCGAGTAAGAACATTTCGTACCGTTCGGGTGCAGACCCGGCGGTGATCGAGTTCCGTGGAGAGTATTATATGTTTGTCACCCGCTCGTTTGGTTATTGGCATTCTACTGATCTAGTCAATTGGGATTTCATCAAACCCAAGCAGTGGTTTTTTGAGGGAAGCAACGCTCCTACCGCATTTAATTATAAAGATTCGCTGGTTTATTTTGCCGGAGATCCTGCAGGATATGGTAGTATCTTATATACCGATAATCCCAAGGAAGGATTATGGAATCCGGTAGCTTCCATAAGCAACAACATTCAGGATTCTGAATTGTTTATTGACGACGATGGCAAAACCTATTTGTACTGGGGTTCGTCAAATGTGCATCCCATTCGGGTCAAAATGCTCAATAAAAATGATCGTATGTTAGAAACCGGCGTAACCAAGGATCTCATCAATCTGGATGAAGAAGCGCACGGCTGGGAGCGTTTTGGCGAAAACAACTTCCACCCTACCCTAAAAGAAGGCTATATGGAAGGCGCTTCGATGACCAAGCACGATGGCAAATACTACTTGCAATACGCGGCGCCCGGCACGCAATTTAATGTATATGGAGACGGAGTTTATGTAGGCGAAACGCCGCTGGGTCCGTTTAAATATATTCCTAACAATCCTATGAGTTTTAAACCCGGAGGCTTTACTAACGGGGCGGGCCACGGGATCACGGTGAAACAAACCAACGGACAGTACTGGCATTTTGCGACAATGGCACTGGCCTCTAACTCGCATTGGGAACGCCGCCTGTGTATGTTTCCAACGTATTTTGATGAGGACGGACTCATGTATTCTAATACCAGCTATGGCGATTATCCGCGATATGCGCCAAGCCATCCTACCAAGGCCGGTGAACATAACGGCTGGATGTTATTGTCGTATAAAGGAAAGGCGACTGTGTCTTCCTCGCAGTTACAAATCACTAAAAGCACGATCACTGATGGGGATTTTGAAGTCACCGAAATCCCTCAAAAAACCAATGCTGACGGAAATATTCTTTCTGAAGTATTAACTGACGAAAACCCGAAATCGTTTTGGGTTGCTGAAGCAAATAATGCTAAACAATGGGTAACGATTCAGATGAATCAGCCCGGAAACGTGTATGCACTACAGCTGAATTTTCACGATCACGAAAGCGGGATCTACACGCGTGTGGAAGGCTTAAAGCATCGCTTTATCATTGAAGCTTCAGAGGATGGTAAAACCTGGGAAACCGTTATCGATCATTCTAAAAGTTATAAAGACACGCCCAATGCCTATTTGGTGTTAAACCAACCGGTAAAAGCCACGTACATACGTTACAAAAACATCGAAGTTCCCGGCAATAATCTTGCGCTCTCTGAAATTCGTGTCTTTGGAAAAGGATTTGGTAAAAAACCTACAAAGGTCAAAGCTTTTACAATAGATAGACAAACCGACCGCAGGGATGCCCAACTTACTTGGGACACCGTCAAAAATGCACAAGGCTATAACATCCGTTGGGGTATTGCACCTGATAAACTATATCAATCGTGGTTGGTTTATGACGACCACGAACTCTTTATGCGCTGTTTAGATCGTGATCAGACCTATTACTTTTCCATCGAAGCCTTTAATGAAAATGGGATCTCCGAAAAAACTGAGGTGATAAAGGTGGATTAATAATCTGCTTCTTTTTAGGCTATAACTATCAGATTTTTAATTCCGTCAGGTTAAACGGTATTTTTCTAAAAAATACCGTTAATCCTAAGCCTTTCTTGTTATCAAAACCTGTAAATGCGTATACTTGTAGCACTCAGCCCGTTTATTCATGCACTTTAGTGATTTACCTAAACAACCCAGCACCTTTGTTTCCTATTGGAATGTAGGCAAACTCTTATATGGCGCGTTGTTTTTGTTTATTTTGGAAACGGTTTTTTACTACACTAAATTTGTAGAAGCCTACACCGAAAAAACAATACTTATCATCGCGTTCTGGTTGTGGTGCCTGATGTTTTCTTTCATTCATATTTTTCTGGTGACGATGGATGTCTGGTCGCGTTTTCAAAACTACAAACGCATCAAAGATCACTTGTTTCAGCACGGGTTTACGCCTAAAATCGCAGAACATTATAAAGGCAGTAAATGCCAGCGTATGGCGTTATACGCCGCTGCTAAAGAATTAGGAATGGAAACAGAGATCAAACAGCATTATGCGCAAGCGGGTATAAAATGGTATCACTTTATCCCACAGTTTATGATTCAGGATCCGTTGTTTCCTTTTAAAAAATACTTTTGGTCCCGTACTTTTTTAGAGAAATATTACGAACCAAAATTTGAATTTAGAAACGCGCAAAAAATCACTACGGAATGCTAAATGCGATCAAGCTGAGCAAATCCTATAAATCAGGAAAGGTGCTCGATGCGGTTTCGATCTCTCTTGAACCCGGAAAAATCAGCGGACTCTTAGGTCGCAACGGTGCCGGAAAAACCACACTTTTTAAAATACTTTGCGGCTTAATCACACCAGATGATGGAGCGGTACAGCATAACTCCAAAAAAGCTAAACCTATTGGTGCCGTGATCGAAGAACCGGGACTGTACACCTACCTCAACGCTTATGAAAACCTCAAACTTTTTGCGCAAATTCAAGCTGCTCCGGCAGATCGCACTTCGCTGGAAAATTATTTAACTCAAGTGGGACTTCCTCTAGATCGTAAAGATCCTGTGCGCAACTTTTCGATGGGGATGAAGCAGCGTCTGGGCATTGCCATAGCTTTACTCAACGCGCCCGATATATTGATTTTAGACGAACCTTTTTCTGGTTTGGATCCTACGGGAGTGGCTTCGCTTATTCAATTAATTAAAACACTTGCGCAACAAAATATCGCGATCTTGGTTTCGTCGCATCTGATGGCAGAACTTCAAAAGTCCTGCGATTATCTGTATGTGATCGATCAAGGTAAAATCGTTAATCAAGGTCCTACGCAAACCCTGCTCAACGCACTTATTTCGGTGTATACACTCACCGGAACTGCTATTGAAAAAGCACAGTGTCTTCAACCCTATCTGATGCAGGCCGAGGCAAACACGGTGACCATCAATTGTGAACATATTCCGGTTTCAGTCGTACTCCGAAGCACTTTAGAAGAAGGATTTGAGGTACATTCTTGTGTTCCCAACATTTCTTTAGAACAACTTATAATTCCGCTTAACGTATGATGATTCCTTTATTAAAAGCTGAATTATTTAAACTTTTTAGAGAAAGTAAAACCTGGTATGCGGTCGCTGCGGTCTTGCTTATCGAGTTTATCATTCTTATCGCCGCCTACTTTCAAGGGGCAACGATCTTAGAATTATTACTCGACAATCTGCGCCAATCCTTCTATTTTGAAGGAACACTTTTAAACGGAAACTTGCTGCTCTACATCATTCTTAACTCGCTGTGGTTTAATCTACCACTCATCTTAATGATCGTCAGCTCGGCCCTCATCACTGAAGAATATAAAAACGGCACATTAAAAACACTGATGCTTCAGGCCGTAAGCAAGCGTAAATTAATGCTGGCCAAATATCTTACCTCAGCGATTTTCACATTGTTGATGTTGCTTTTGTTAATGGCGAGTACCTTCCTCCTCGCCTATGGTATTTTTGGTAGCGGTGATCTGGTGGTCTATTTGGGAACGCTCAATTTTTTTCCTGCGGAAGAAGCATTTAAACGCATCCTGATGGCCTTCGCTTCGGGAACTTTGAGTATGCTTTTTTTTACCACGGTAAGCGTTACGCTTGGCATACTGTTGAAGGAACCTGCAAAAACCTGGATCGCCTCAGCATTCTTTCTTATTTTGAGTTCGCTGCTTTTAAAAGCCGATTTCGGTTTAGGTAGTATGGAACGTTTTTTCTTTGCTAAACTTACCAATTCGTGGCAGCGCTTTTTTGATTATGAATTGCAATTACAGGAGATTCTAATCGATAATATCGCGTTGACTATTTATACTTTTTTAGTCGCCCTTGGCGGAATGTACCTGTTTACCAAACAAGATGTAGGATGATAAAAACCTTGTATTTAATCGCTTTTTTACTGTTCGGCTTGAACTGCAATGCTCAGGAAATAGATGCCGATTTACTCGCTATAAAAGCAAAGATGGACGCCGTGAATACCTTTTCGGCAAAGCTTCAGTTGGATCTCGAAGCGCCGTTTATCAATATGCCCACCAAGCGTGCTGCGATGGAATATCAACGTGGAAAAGACCTGAAATTCTCGAGTGATGATTTTGTCATCTTACCCAAACGCGGTCTTGATTTTACGCTTTCTGAATTGTTTGAACATCCATTTATCACTGTAGATCGCGGGATGCAAACCCTTGACGGAAACCAAGTAAAAGTGCTTAATGTGATTCCTACCGGTGACGACTCAGATATGGCGCTGGCAACCTTGTTTTTAGATATAGAGCAGCAGCGCATCGCAGCTTCAGAGATCACCACCAAAAAGAACGGTACTTACAAACTTAAGATGCAATATGATCAGGCATCGACCGTGTTGCCCAATTATGTGGAAGTTGCATTTGCTATCGAAAAGCTTAAAATCCCACTGAATTTTATGGGAAGTGACACCAAAATTGACCGCAAAACCATGCGGAATATGGATACTAAAACCGGCGTGTTGAAACTAAAAATTACCGATTACCAAATCGATCTTCAGCCTTAAGCTTAGTTCCATTTCATATGTTGTAAGCGAATTGCATTTAAAATCGCGAGAAACGCCACGCCCACATCGGCAAACACCGCTTCCCACATCGTCGCGAGTCCGCCTGCTCCAAGGATCAATACCGCAGCTTTTACAGCGAAGGCTAACGTGATATTCTGCCAAACAATTTTGCGAGTAGCTTTGCCTATTCGCATTGCTTGCGCCACTTTTGAAGGTTCATCGTTTTGAATGATCACATCTGCAGTTTCGATGGCCACGTCGCTTCCTAAACCGCCCATAGCGATACCCACGTCAGCAGTTGCTAAAACCGGCGCATCGTTGATTCCATCGCCGATGAATGCTACCTTAGTATGTTCTTGTGTTTGCAACTGCTCAACCTCCCGCAGTTTATCTTCTGGTAGGAGTCCACCTTTCGCCCAGGTAATTCCAAGGCTTTTAGCAACCTTTTGGGTAATGGTATCTTTATCTCCCGAAAGCATCACAGTCTGCTGTACACCGGCTTCCTTCAGTTTTTGAATAGCTGATTTAGCATCAGGCTTGAGTTCATCTGCAAGTACAATGTAACCGGCGAAGTCACCGTCAATGGCAACGAGAACCAGAGTTTCTACGATATCCTCAAGACTTTTCGGAACTTTGATATGCTGACTTTTCAGTAAAGCCGCATTACCGGCAAGCACCGTTTTGCCGTTGATCACCGCTTGCAAGCCTTTACCGCTATGCTCTTGAACCTCGCGCACTTCTACTCCTGAACTTTCTATTTGATATTCCTGTATCGCTTTAGCTATGGGATGCGTCGATTGTGCTTCTAAGGCCTTTACATAAGTCATAAATTCTGCTTCGCTCCAGCTGTTTTCAGTTGCTATGGTTTTTATACGGAAAACTCCTTGCGTAAGCGTTCCTGTTTTATCAGTAACCACGAGCTTCACTTTGGTTATCGCATCAAGAAAGGAAGCTCCTTTAAATAAAATTCCGTTACGGGATGCTGCCCCTAAACCTCCAAAATATCCTAACGGAATAGAGATCACCAAAGCACAAGGACAAGAGATCACCAAGAAGATCAAGGCACGATATAACCATTCTTTAAACACATAATCGGCAACAAAGAAGTAAGGTAAAAAGGTTAACGCCAAAGCCAGAAAAGCGACGATAGGCGTGTAGACTTTAGCAAACTTGCGGATGAACAATTCGGTTTTTGACTTTCTCGCAGTGGCGTTCTGTACCAGTTCAAGAATACGCGCAATGGAACTTTCTGTAAAAATCGCAGTAGTTTCCAGTTCGATAACTCCATCGAGATTGATGCTTCCGGCATAGACGGTTTCTCCTTGTTTAACCGAATCCGGTTTGCTTTCGCCTGTTAATGCAGCCGTATTTAGAGAAGCTTTCGCGCTTAGCAAAGTTCCGTCTAAAGGTACTTTTTCACCTTTGCGCACCTGAACGCGTTCGCCTATTTTAACATCTTCAGGAGCCGTCGGAACAAATTTCCCCTCTCTAAAAACCATAGCTTCGTTGGGTCGTACATCTAACAGGGCTTTAATGTTGTTCTTGGCCTTATCTACCGCAGCGTGCTGAAACAATTCACCCACGGCATAAAACAACATTACCGTTACACCTTCTTGATATTCGCCTAAGATAAAAGCTCCCAGCGTTGCGATGCTCATCAAAAGAAATTCAGTAAATACCGATCCCTTTTTAATGCTCTCCCAACTGTCTTGAAGTACGGGAACCCCCACCGGGATATAGGCAATAGTATACCAAATCAAGCGCCACGTACCTTTGAAAAAAGATGCTTCAAAATGGTCTAGCAACATTCCTAAAGTCAGCATCAAAAAACTAAAAAGTCCGGGTGCGTAGGCCTTAAACGCTAGCGTACCGTGATGATGCTGTTCAGAAGTGCCTGATGTGCTATGTTTTGCGCAGCAACCTTCTTCAACGTGGTGCTCTGACGTATGCGTGTGTTCTTTCATAATGGAAAGTTCACTAAAAAAGCCGTGCAACAGAAGTGCATTTTAATAGGTGCTGCAGCTGTCGCATATACCTTTGACCACCAGGTTAGCATCTTCGGCAATAAATCCATCGGGTAAATTGATATGCGGAATTTTATGCTCGGTTAGACAAATGGTTTTATCACAAGCGTTACAATGAAAATGAAGGTGCAGATCACGCTCAATATCGCACCGACAGCCGGGTTCACAGAGCGCATATTTGAGCACGCCGGTACCGTCGTCAATCTGGTGAACCACGCCTTTTTCTTCAAAAGTTTTTAGCGTGCGATAAACCGTGGTGCGATCTGCTTTAGTAAACACCAACTCCAGATCTGACAGGCCTTGTGCCGAATTTTTTTCGGCCATAAACTTATAAATCAACATACGCATCGCCGTAGGCCGAATGCCTTTATTTTGCAATGTACTTTCGATCTCTTTCACAGTGATACCTTTTTAAAGTCTTCTGCAATCAGAGCGCGGTGCTTAATGCCCCATTCGGCAATGACATCGGTGAGTTCTTTTAGAGAAGCACCATAGTCTGTAATTTTGTAAAACACGCTTACCGGTTTAGTGTCAACTACGGTACGCTCAATGAGTTTATTCATCTCCAGATCTTTGAGTTCTCTACTCAACATACGCCCGGAAATGCCTTCTACCTCCCTGAGTAATTCAGAAAAACGCATACCTTGATAACACAAGCAAGCAATAATTGAAACTTTCCATTTGCCGCTCAGGACATCCATCGTATCGTGAATAGCTCTAATTTTTTCTTTACAATTTAATTCATCCTCACACATAACCCGGTTACTCTAATGTTACTAGCTATTTTGTTACAAAGTTACTTTATGTAACCTCCCTTTGCTAATTTTGCTCAAAAATTATACTAGCATATGAGTTTATTAGACGACCTAAAATGGCGTTATGCAGCTAAAAGCATGAATGGCGCCGAAGTACCTCAGGAAAAACTGGATTATATTTTAGAAGCTGCCCGTTTAGCACCTTCTTCTTCAGGATTACAGCCCTATAAAGTGTTTGTGATTACCAACAAAGAATTGCTTGAAAAAATCAAAAATGTTGCGTGGAATCAAAGTCAGGTTACTGATTGCTCGCATTTATTGGTTTTTGCTGCTTGGGATGGTTATACCAATGAGCGTGTAAGCGCAGTATTTAATTATACGATGGATCAGCGCGGCTTACCTCACGAAACTATGGATAATTACAAGCAAAATATTATGAGTTTGTACGAACCTTTAGGTAAAGAGTGGCAGGCAGATCACGCTTCAAAACAAAGTTATATCTCTTTTGCGATGGCTATCGCTGCTGCGGCAGAACAAAAAGTTGATGCAACGCCAATGGAAGGTTTTGTTCCTGCGGAAGTAGATAAATTATTGGAATTAGAAGGTTCTGGGTATAAAAGTACCTTGTTGCTCACTTTGGGCTATCGCGATGCCGATAATGATTGGTTAGTGAATATGAAAAAAGTGCGTACGCCTAAAGAGGATTTCATCACCGAAATTAAATAAGCATACAACCCGAAACATTCTACACTAATTTTTTCAGGATATAATCTTCCGAAAAGTGTAGACCTAAAAAAAGTCCGGATTCACAATCCGGACTTTCTCGTTGAGGGGAATCAAAATAAATTATTTAATTTTTTTAATGGTCTCAATGGTACCTTGACTTGAAGAAGTCTCAGTTTGTGCTTTAGGTTCGTAAGCCACCTCAAATTGCACACCTACCGCATCATTATTTTTTAGGTCCATCACAAGTTCTGAATCACTTTCCAGAACCACAGCTTGATAGGCTTCATCTGAGAAAAAATAGTAGCCGCCTTCATAGCCATCAAAGGTGAGTTGTTGGGTGCTAGGATCATCATTCACCGGAAGTATCGCGGTGGTTAAACTTAGTGTGATTATGCTGAATATGCTTAGTAAAGTTTTCATCGTTCAAAATTTATAATTCTAATTTACAAAGCATTAGCGCTCACCAACAAAAGATTAAAAGTACTTTAGCATCATATGCTAAGGCTTTCTAAATTTTATAAGCCCAAATGATATATTTTAAGAAATCGTATTAGAATTTAACTTCGCAGCTTTGGCTCTAACCATAAATAGGCCATAGCCAGCACAAAGAGAACAAAAAAGTATAACGGATTAATTGGGCGTTTTACTAAGATTTCATTTCCCTCTGCATCTGTATTTTTGAAAAAATCCTGATTGACCTTAAGCAGCTCACTGGCTTTTTTTGTTGACCAATCTTCCTCAGCAAACACATAATATGCATATTCTGAAACCGTATCTCCTGCGGAAAATCTTAAGATAAACCAATCGGTTTCTTCGGGATAAAAAGCAGCAGACCACAACTCGGGGATGTCTGGATCTTGTATTACAGGAATGGAATTCCCATCGGTATCAGTCAGGGTGAATTCTGAAATAGCGGTTCGAAACTTTATGGTGTAGGGTTCGTTAGGCCTAACGATTTGTTCTGTTTCTTCCCAGAAAACCACATCGCTTTCCGGTTTGAGTACATTCTTTAAGATATCACTCCATAAGGATCTATATCGCTCTTGATTTCCTTTTAACTGCAAGGCATAGGTATTTGACAACACCGTGGTGCTCACACTTCCAAAACCGATAAAGCGTTGCCCAGCTAAGATTTGATTTCCTGCCTTTAGCGTCGCATTAAAATTGGCCGCAGAATTCATATAGTATCCAAATGTAGAAACCACAGTCCCATCTTGTAGCTCTACTTCTGTCTGTGCGGTTCGGGTGAATTTAAAATCGATTAAGGGCTGACTGCCATAAAATAGCTCTTCGCTAGGCATCACAAACACTCCAAGGCCTTCCTGCGCTACCGCATCTTTGATGCTGTTTTGTTCGTTTCGCGAAAGGGATTGCCAAGCTCCCGCATCGAGAATCACCAAATCTAAATGGTTCAAACTGGAAGTAGTCAAGACATTGAATGGCTTCCGCTCTTGATTGAAATATTCATACTTGAAACGGCCTTGCGTCAACTGACTGCGCACCAAAACCTGATGGTTTAATTCCGCCAAGTAATTCTTTAAATATTTAAACTCAAAGGAAGGAAATGCCGACAGCATCACCACCTGCAACTGTTTTTCCGGACTTATGTGTATTGGTAAAGGTTGCTTGTTCACCAGAGTTCCCAGCGAATCCTTCTCCGCTAGAGTATACACAAAATCTCCCGGGGCTTTTACTGTCCCTTGTAGCGAAAAAACCGTATCTGTTGCCGCCGTAAATTGAATCGAATCCAATCCTAAATTTCCCGGGGCTTGCAATACGATTTGATTTCCAGATTTCGGTTTTAGGTACCGGGCCGTCAGGTTTAAATCTTCTCCTTCTGAACGTATTTTTGAATAGCTCAGCTGATTGATTCCATTGGGGATTTCCGTCTTCAAAAGCTTCACGGTCCTTCCATCCAACTGCCAAAAATCATACGGTTTGACACCACTTCCCAGAATAAAAAGTTGGGAAATTGAATCCAGTTCATCGCAATCAATATGATCTTGATACACCAACTCTTTCAGTTCAGGATTTGTTTCCCGCAAACTATCTAATTGTTTTTCCTGATATCCTGAAGTTAATAAAACCCCTTGTTTTCCATCCACTGAGGTCAAGCGTGCCGGTTTTAAAGCAATGGCCAGCAATGCCAAAACGGCTACAAATCCTGCTACCAGACGCAACACAAAATTTCCGCTATGGCGTGGCCATTCTTTCACTACAAAAACAGCCAATAGTATTACCGCAGCAATCAATCCCGGAATCCAATAGGCGCTATGTACAAAGGTCAACTCACTCATCGGCATCCAGATTTTTCACCAGCACGACATCCAGTTTAGAAAATTTGGCATTTTGGGTGTTGGGTTTTGCTTCTTCGGCGGGTAAGGCTTTGAGCAATCCATTTTGTAATTCTTTCAAGGTTTTGATATCGGTATCCAAGTTTTGCGAAATCCAATTGAGTTGCTGTAAGGTTTCCAGATAATTTCCGGGATGCTCAATGGCTAATGCTGCAAGTTCGTTGCCTGCGTCTTCAAACAATTGCTGATCTTCCGGAGTTAATTTCACTTGAAACGCAATCAAATCTTCTAATCTTGAGACGGCCTTTTGAATCGCTTCAAAGCGGGCGGCTTGCTCCATATCCTCCTGTTTTGTGGTGCTTGAAACTTCTTTCAACTCGCCGGTCAGGCGTTTATCTTCCTTGATGGGCGGCGGATCAAAACCGATGCGATGCACATAAATACGTGAACTGTTCTTGATTTCCTGAATGAGTTCAAGCGCCTCATTTTGATACGGCAGGGATTTTTCGGGCTCAAACATTCTCAGGTGCAATTCTGCATCCCACATAATATTAAGCGCCTCGCGCAACTTCTGCTTTAGGGATTTTGCAAACAAAGTAGACTCTTCGGGATCGCTGTGGTTGTGCACGTATTTTTCCAGCGGGTCTTCCTCCTCTGTTTCTTCGCCTTCGTGCTCGTGTTCGTGCTCGTGCTCCTCTTCCACCAGATTATGCTCATTGGAACTGTCGTGCCGATGCGAATATTCAGCCAGTGGATCAGCATCTTCCTCGCTCAGCATCCCGGGATCTTCGGTTTGTGCCGCAAGGCCACCTTCGGCTTCATCGCCCATAAATTCGCCATATTTTAGACGCAAACTTTTCTGGTCAAAAGCAAGTTCGTTGCTGGTAGAATTGAATTCTTTGGTACTTAAATTCGGTTTGTCTTTAAGCAGTTTTTTGGTATCGATGATGAGTTGGCGCTGACTTCTAAAATAATCCGGAAGCAAATCGACGCCCATTCCTCCGGCTTCGACATACTCATATTCGGTCGTGTCTTTAATCACCGCAAAATAGGTTTCGCTACGCGCTACATTAGGCTTTGGTGTTTTCAAGTCCTGCGCGTGCACGTAAAAATAAAGTTCGTCACCCGGCTCCATTTTGAGCTGATCCAGATCCAGCTGTTGCGAAAGCCACTGCTGTTTGGTTCCTTTCGCTATAGCAGAATTAAAAGCTATCTGCTCCTCGCGAAACTTCACCGATTCTCCCGAACCGCGACTTACGGTCGCCACGATATAAGCAGCACCGATGCCGTAATCGTCAATGATCTGGGTGTCAAAAGCAATGTTTTTTTCGTCTCCTGGCTCAAACGAAGTGAACTGATCGAGATTCAAAAGATCCACCTGTGGCGGCGCATCAACCAAAGTCTCGATGCTGTGCAAATCAGAAACGTAAGCCTTGCCCAAGCTATCCACAAAGCGGAAACTGTAAAACCCGGAAGTCGTTAATTGCTGTGTACGTTCATACGTTTCGCCGTCGCGTTTCATCGCGTACTGTGCCGATTGGCTTTCCATAAAAACCGAATCAACCGACTGGTCAAATGTCAACGTCCAGGTGATTTGCGAACCTTCAAGCGCCTTGATATCCATTTTTTCGCTCGTGCGTGCAGCAATGCCGGTGTATTCAGGATAACGCACAGTGACCGCTTGTTTGATGATTTTAGGCGGAATTATTTTCGCTTCCGCGGAATCTACTGCGCGGATGACCATTTCGTTTTCCGGCTGGATAGTGTTGTCCTCAAAAAGACTGTCATTCCAGTTTAATACAAAACTCAGAACAAATGTAGCAACCAGAACTCCAAAAAGTAACAAACCGAAACGTTTAAAATCGATAGGCGTTTTTAATGCTTTGAGTTCGTTTGCCAGTTTCTGTTCGGTGCGATACCGCTGAATCTGACCTAAACTGCTCAGTTCTTCTGTAGGTTGAAACACCAGTCCTGCACTGTACTCAGAATGCTGAATGCGCGCATCGATGTATGCAATTACTTTTGAAATTCCCAGCGCTAAAGGTTTATAAAGCAAAAATCCTACCTTCGCTAAAACCACAAAAAGGAGAAGACTGATCACAATCCCCTTGGTCAAAATAAACAACAACATCGCCGGAAGCAGTGCCAATAAAAGCACCAATAGCCATAATTGGCTTTGCCATCGCTGTTTAAATTTTAGGACGCTATGTTTTCCTGTATTGCTCATTGCTTTCGAAATCGGGATAACAAACGTTCAACTATCAGAGTGATGAACAAGACAAACCAAAACCAGTGTGTCAACGGAATGCTTGAGGCTTGGTTTAGTTTTTGGTCTTTTGCTGTACGCAAGGGTGTTGCAAATGCATCGGCCAGCACGCGACGGTCGTATTTTTGAACCGCTTCATCCAGCTTGAGATGTAGGTTTAGCAATGGTAGCAAGTGTTCTGCAAGATGTTGTTCGACCACATTTTTACGGGTAAGGTTTTGGGTCAGAGAAAAATGGGTGCTGTTTTTTACGATCAATTCAGAAGCGAACGCATCCGGCTGATAATCGAGTAGCGTACCCGAAAACTCAGGCATGTCCTTTGGGCTGAGCCAAATTAAAATCCCATCTTGAGGTGTCTCATTCGGAGCAACATTGGTGATTGTAATCGGGCGCTTTAAATACGTGGACAAAGATTCAAAACCGATCTTGAGGAATTTCAGGTCAGTTTGCAGGCTGTCTTCCGCGAACGCGTAAACCTGAAGCGTGTCTACCACTTGAATCTCGAGATCCGTTTTCAGATTCTGTATAGCTGCAGCTTCACTAACAGACTTTTTAAAGCGTAGCTTTTCCTTCGTACTTTTCACCTCAAGCACCTCTACCGAATCTTGCAATTGGGTCAAGGCGACAATACCCTCAACGGTCTGAATGGAATCAATAGTCACCCAATTTACATTTTCGGTAATTTCAGGGCGTTTCCCTTTAAAACCCTTGACAAGCGATTTTGAAAAAACCACTAAACTATCGGCTTTTAGGTTTTCAAAATCCCGTACCAATTGCCAATAGTCCGTCGCAACTGTTTTCACTGAATCAGCTACATTATATTCCGGAAAATCCTCTAGAAATAATTTTACCGTTTTGCTTTCCGCCAGGCTATCTATAGAATTTTTGAACGTGTCAATCTTTAATAATTCTGGCTCAACCAGATACACCAAATCCTGATTTTGGGTTTTTGTTTTAGCGAAAGGTGCAGCCAAAATAAACACCAACAAAGCGATCGCCAGCATTCGTAACAACAGCAACAGCCATTCATTAAGGTGCAGGGTTCTCGTTTGGGTATTTTCAGATTCTTTGAGGTTGGCAATGCTGCCTACTTTGATGGTTTTGCCCTCATCTTTGCTCCATAGATGTATGGCTACAGGAACGGCGAGTCCCAGTAATGCCCATAAATACATCGGATTGGCAAAAAACATATTAAACGAGATTTATGCGTTTTTTGAGGAACAAGTTTAGGGTTTCTCCCAGCGGTTCGCCCATCGTAAACACCTGAAGGCTGATGCCCTGATTCAGCAACAGCTCTTCCGTCTGTTTGAGTTTGTTTTGCAGGGTTTCCAGATAGTGCTTCTTGGCCTCCTTTGCCGAAACTTTCAATTTGCTCCCGGTCTCCAAATCTTCAAAAGTCACTGTCCCTTTATAGTCAAAATTCACTTCGTCCTGCCCCATTATTTGTAACACCGCTACTTCATTCTGCGACGTTTTCAAGGCTTTTATGAATGCTGAAAGTTCGTCGCTATGCTCATACATATCAGTAATAAAAAAGATAAGTTCTTTACGGCCACGCTCGTGTAAGCGCTCATTACTTGTCGCACTCATCGGCCAGGTTCCGGTGGTTTCCACCGTGAGTAATTCCTGAAGCAAGCGGTTAAAATGCTGTATGCTGGCTTTGGGATAAATAGTAGCCAGGTTTTTTTCGCTTAAAGCGAAAAGGCCCACCTCATCTCCTTGTTGATGTGCGAGGTACGATAGGCTAGCAATCAAAATCCGAGCATAATCCATTTTGGTCAGCTCGCCTTCCCGGTGCGCCATCGAGTTGCTCGCATCGAGAATAAACTTCACCGAAACCTGAGATTCAATCTCTGATTGCTTGATGTAATAACGCCCGGAACGCGCCAGCATTTTCCAGTCTAGCAAACGCAGATCATCTCCCGGCTCATAGCCGCGGTACTGACTGAATTCCATCCCGCTGCCGAGACTTTTACTGCGATTTAAACCTTGTAAATAGCCATCAACAACCACCCGAGCAATCAGGCTAAGTCCTGACACTTCGTGCAGGATTTCTGGTTTGAGTAATTCTTGATAGTTGGTTTGCATCCCGATTTATAAAATGGTTTCCAATAGTTTTTGAGTAACCGTATCTGTCGTAATATTTGCAGCCTCCGCTTTAAAATTGACGATCACGCGATGGCGCAACACCGGGAAAGCTACAAACTTTAAATCGTCTGGAGTCACGGATAGTCGGCCTTGCGAAAGCGCTCTGGCTTTTGCGGTTAAGATCATCGCCTGGCCTGCACGTGGCCCTGCACCCCAACTCACCCATTGTTTGACATATTCGTCACTTGTAGTTTCAGGTCGGGTTGCCCTGATGATCTTGCTCACTTTGCTGATCAACTCATCACTGATGGGAACTTCACGCACGAGTTGCTGTAAGCGTATGATCTCTTCACCGCTAAGCACCGACTCTACTTTTGCTTTTTTAGAACTGGTAGTTGCTTTTAAAATCGTGGTTTCCTCTGCTTCGGTAGGATAGCCGATGCGGATGTAGAGTAAAAAACGGTCTTGTTGAGCTTCCGGCAAGGGAAAAGTTCCCGATTGTTCGATGGGGTTTTGCGTTGCAAGAATAAAAAAGGGTTTATCCAGCGCGTAGGTTTTTCCTGAATAGGTCACCTCAAATTCCTGCATCGCCTCGAGCAAGGCCGCTTGTGTTTTGGGCGGCGTACGGTTGATCTCATCAGCGAGAATGATGTTTGAGAAAATAGGACCTTTGTTGAACTCAAAGAATTTCTTTCCGGTAGTTTGATCTTCCTCGAGAATTTCGGTTCCTATGATATCGCTGGGCATCAAATCTGGCGTAAACTGAATGCGTTTAAATTTTAAATCTATGGCTTGCGCCAAAGTGCGTATCATCAAGGTTTTTGCCAGCCCGGGAACCCCTTCTAGCAAGGCGTGTCCACCCGCAAGAAAAGTGATCAGCAATTGCTCGACCGTCTCTTCCTGACCTATGATGATCTTGCCAATTTCTTGTTTGAGCTGTGTGATTTTCGCCGTAAGGCTATTTACTTCCTGCTCGATTTTCACCAAGTTGTTATCCATACGTTTAAGTTATGAGGTCAGGGCATACATCACAATGTTCACCCCAAATCGTGTATTGTCTATTCTATAAAATCGCTTGTTCCTAAAGTCATAATCCCACTCGCAACCGTAGTCTTTGTTGCTGTACAGCACCCCGATGCGTCCGTTGATCTCAATAGCTTTTAGGTACTCGTGCACCAAGTCATCTCCCCAACCGTTCAGCTCCTGTGAGGTTGCCGGCGGACCGTCTTCAAATTCAAAGAAGGAAGAATACAATTCGTGATCGTTTGGGATCTTTTTGAGTTCGTCAGGGCCAAAAATCTCTTCCATCTGTCGCTCAAAAGATTTTGCAAAGAGTCCGTCGATATCATGATTGCAATCGTCTGCAAATACAAAACCGCCATTGCGCACATACTTCTCAAAATTCTCGTGCTCCTTGGGTGTAAACTGCACCAGTTTATGTCCCGAGATGTAACAAAACGGACATTCAAAAATCGCATCACTACTTAGCGAGATGATATTTTCGGTAGTACTGATCTTAAGCGTAGTGTATTCCACAAGCGAGTTGAGCAAGTTGGAGGGCATACGCTGGTCTACATCCCAGTCGCCCGACTCATATTGCAATCGTGTGAAGAAAAATTCGGTATTCAACGGAAGTTCAAGGGGTTTGCTATTGCTATTTCTATTTTTGGCGAAAGCCAAACTTCAATACATATTAAAGAAAAAGAAAAACTGGCTACTTAAGAAGTAACCAGTTTCTAATTATTTTTTTGTTTAAACCGCGTCTGACAGGCTGGTAAACGTAAAGTCTCTGACCTTCATATACGGAAGAAGGTTTCCATTTACGCGTACCTGTTTACCCAAGGCTTCAAGGTTGTTGAGCATAATGATCGGACTCTCATTAAATCGGAAATTCTTCACCGGATATTTGATCTGTCCGTTTTCGATATAAAAAGTTCCGTCGCGGGTTAGTCCTGTAAACAAGAGCGTTTGCGGGTCAACCGAACGAATGTACCAGAAACGCGTCACTAAGATTCCGCGTTTTGTACTTTTGATCATTTCGTCAAAAGAGGTATCCCCACCTTCCATAATCATATTGGCTGCAAAAGGTACCGGCTCAACACCTTGCTGCGATGCCCAGTAGCGGTCGTAAGCTAGATTTTTTACGACTCCGTTTTCTATCCATTGTGTTTTTTTGCGTGGTAAACCATCGCCGCTCCAGGTTGAAGCAGGAACATCAGGATGCAATGGGTCTGACCAAATGTTCACGCGCTCATCAACAATTTTCTCTCCCAGTTTAGTTCCTCCACCTTCTTTAGACATAAAGCTTCGGCCTTCATCAGCTGTACGTGCGTTGAAAGCGCCACGAAATCTACCCAGTAAATCACTTGCTGCAGCAGGTTCTAAGATCACGGTATAACGCCCCGGCTCGATTGCTCTCGCCTCACGCGACATCACCGCTTTATCTATTGCGATCGCTGATGCTTCTTCAGCATCAAACTTGGTAATGTCATTATAATCGCGCGTCACCCATCCTGAACCGGTACCATCATTGGTACGCATTGTCACGGTAAAATCAACATTGGTCGATTTGTTGTAGGCGAACAATCCGTTTGAATTGAGCATCGCGCTAAAGCCAGCTCCATCGTCTAAGAATCCGGCAGCCGTCACATCCTGCTCAGCGGCCGGTTTGATGCTGTTTGCAGCAACCTCCGCTCGATATTCGGGGGTTACATTCGCTGTAGCATCTACATAGGTAATTGATTTGTCATAGGTTTGCGGACCTAGAGGTTCCATATATTCCGGGTTCTCTGGTGAAAGCTGCGCCAATTCTTCTGAGCGACGCACTACTTTTTCCAGAGACTCATCGTCAAATTCGTCTATGGTTGCTGTTCCCGATTTCTTTCCGAAACTCGACTCTACAGCCAAGCTTTGGTTAGACTGGTGCCCGGCGGTAGAAACGGTATTTCGCGCGTAACGGATATTTCCGCTTTCGCTTCCGCCTAGATTCATTACACACGCATCGGCCTTAGAAAAGCTCATCGCCTTCTCTAAGATCGCTCGTGCTTCTTCTTCAGTATATATTGCCATTGTACTTTGTATTAAGTGTTAGATAAAAGTGTTAGACCGATCTGCCTGTGTTGATAACATTAGCACCGTTAAAACGCGCCGTTGAACTTCCGTGAGAAACGGCACTTACCTGTGAAGGTTGCCCTTTTCCGTCAAAGAACGAACCGAATAATCGGTAATCCTTCTCGTCACAGATCTTTGCACACGAATTCCAGAATTCCTGCGTGTTTGATTGATAGGCCACATCATTTAACATTCCTACAATCTTACCATCTTTTATCTCGTAGAATACCGTACCGCCAAACTGGAAGTTATAGCGCTGCTGGTCTATAGAATAACTACCACGTCCTGCGATATAGATTCCTTTTTCTACGTCTTTGATCATTTCTTCTACTGAATACGGCTCTTTGCCCGGCTCGAGTGAAACGTTAGGCATACGCTGAAACTGAACATCATTCCAGCTCTGTGCATAACAACATCCGTGGGATTCATTCTGGCCTAAAATGCTTACCTGATCACGAATCGCTTCATAATTCACCAGCGTTCCATTACGAATCAAATCCCATTTCTTGGTCTTCACACCTTCATCATCATAACCTACGGCACCAAGAGAATGCGGTTGGGTTTTATCGGCTACGATGTTTACAATATCGCTACCGTATTTAAAGTCACCGGCTTTCCATTTATCTATCGTAGCAAAACTGGTCCCGGCGTAATTGGCTTCGTAACCCAATACACGGTCAAGCTCCAACGGGTGTCCTACCGACTCGTGAATGGTCAAACCTAGATGATTGGGTTCTAAAACCAAATCATATTTGCCCGGCATTACAGACTCAGCAGTAAGCATTTCTTTTGCCTGCTTAGCAGCTGTTGTTGCATCTTCTATAATATCATAGCTGTTGCGGTACAGGTTGAATCCTGCCGGACTCTTGAGCTTTTCGCTTTCTAGTCCGTCCATATATTCATATCCCATTCCCATCGGTGCGCTGAGCGCATCACGAGACTTGAATTTCCCCGCTTCGCGGTCTATGGCTGTAACGCCAAAGGTGGGCCAGATACGGTGAATATCCTGATCGATATAAGAACCGTCAGTTGAAGCGAAATACTTTTGCTCATTCACCATAAACAAGGCGGAATTCACAAAGTTCGCTCCTGCGTTCATTGCAGCTGCATTGGCATCTAACAGCAATTCTACTTTCTCAGAAACCGGAACTTCTCTAAAATCTTTTACAATTGGTGTTTTCCAGCTTACTTCACCGTGTGCTTCTACAGGAGCAAGCGTTACCGGCTCCGTTTGGATTTTTGAATTTGCTTTTGCTATAGAAACTGCTTGTTGTGTGGCTTTTTTGATTCCCGCATCGGTTACATCGTTAGTTGATGCAAAGCCCCAAGTTCCATTAGCGATCACGCGTACCCCAATACCAAAAGATTCAGTATTTACTACATTTTGCACTTTATCCTCGCGGGTAAATACATATTGATTAAGGTAGCGACCTATACGCGCATCGGCATACGAAGCGCCGAGGGAGCGTGCGGTGTTTAGCGCCACATCGGCCAGTGATTTTTTGGTAGCAATATCAAGACCAGGTTCTAATAATGCTTCGGCGGCGATGTTGTTTCCCATCATTGCTGAAGGCACCATCAACGCTCCCGCTCCCAATCCTGCTAATTGCACAAAATTTCTTCTTTTCATAAAAACGGTTTGAGTTTTGATTAATGAACTATATCCCACCACTAAAGCCTAAACCTTTAAAATTCTGCTAAAAAAGCAAGATTCAAAATCAGTAAATCTTCTGTAAATCCAGTGAGAGACGAGCCCTAAACTAATTGATATAATTTTCTCAATATCTTAAAAAAAGCTTAAAAACTTAAAATTTTAACAAAAAGAAGTGGACGTTTTAGGAATGTGCTAATGTTTCTGCACAATTCGCAATTTAAGCGTTATTAAATAAGAAGTTGGAAATTATGGGCTTTTGGTTTTACCAAATTGATATTTACCCAAATCAATAAAAAAGCCCGAATGAAAATTCGGGCTTGGTTAGCTCTCTAAACACTAAGCAACGCAACTAGTTTTATTCCGTACGTTTAAAATTCTCAACATTTTGATGAATCGTTTCGGTGTCCCGAATAGAATCAACCTGGATAGTAGTTAACTGAATATCTCGCACCGGCAATTCTGCTTCACCCAAAATGCGCGAGACAAAATCAACATTTTCGGCTTTGATATTTTTCATATGTATTTGTTCAATCTGCGTCAAACGGCGCTCGTAGGTAGGCACAAGATCACGCCACTGGTACAGCACATCGGTCTCGATACCCAGCACGCCCATATCAATTCTTCCAGCTTTGATATTTTCCATATAAATATTCTTCACATATCCTCCGCGGCGCTCGTTAGTCTTTATAAAGAGTAAATGATTGAGTTTTGCATTGGGTTCAACTTCACAATTTTCCATATAAATATTTTCAACCCCGCCAGAGAGTTCGCTCCCAACGGCTAATAACTGGTGGCCGTTTTTAACCAGACAATTACGTACGACCACGTTTTTTACCGGAGTATTGAGACGCCAAGCATCCTGATTGCGGCCTGCTTTAACTGCGATGGCATCATCGCCCTGATCAAAAACACAGTCCTCAATAAGTACATTTTGACTCATTTCAGGATCCACTCCATCATTATTATGACCGTGCGCATACACATTTACATTTCTGATAACTACATCAGAAGATAGGTAGGGATGAATCACCCAAAACGGACTGTTTTCTATCGAAATACCTTCTAAAAGTACTTTTTTGCAGCGGTTAAACTGAATGAATTGTGGTCTGAAATTAGCCGAATCATTAACCATTTGTCGCTCTTCTACCGGCACATCTTTAGAAGCCATTTCATAAAGCTGCTTCAGGTTTTGCATATGACCAGATGGCCGTGCAAACCATACTTTCCAGGTATCCATTTTTGCTTTTAACTTGCCTTTGCCAGTGATGGCAACATTTTCACAATCGTAAGCATAGATCAATGGTGAGTAATTGTAGCATTCCATCCCTTCCCAAGTACTCAGCACCGCAGGTAAATAATCTTGTGGGTTTTCTGAAAAGAGCAATGTAGCTCCTTCTTCTAAATGTAGATTTACGTGACTCTTAAAATGAATTTTTGAAGTAAGCCACTCCCCTTTTGGAATGACCACCGTTCCACCATTACGCGCGTGCGCACTATCTATGGCAGTAGCGATAGCCTTTGAAGTTTTGTCTTGATCAGCCTGCTCTGCACCAAAGTCGGTGATTAAAAATTGCGGTGCGTTCTTAAAATCCGGAGTTTGTATGTTGTAGTTGCCAAAAGGAGCCGTGACACTGAGCGTATCGACAGTTAAGAAATTTTCTGCGGAAGTTTTAGTTTCCTTTTGATTTTTACAAGCGAACAAACTTATGAGGAGTGTTACAAGTAAGGTGGATTTTAAGAGCTTCATATTTAAAAGTTTGTTGGAAAAGTACGTATCTACACGCTTCCATTTATCCTGTTCTTACCTGTAATTCGAAGATTGTAAACAACCTCGTCTCAAGTCGAATATATAATAATGATGGAAAAGGCGATGAACCTTAAATTTTCAGAACACATTACCCTACACGTTCATTACAACGAATATTTTATCATTTCAACTAAAACTCTCATATATAATGTCTTACTGCGCGTACAAATTTTTAGCTTTAGAAAACGTTGTAATTCGTTTAACCACAGCAATCAACAAGAATTTTAAACCTAAGCCTAACCCAAATGAATTTAGTTTATCAAGGAAAAAACAGTCTTGTAGATAGTGCGGTGCGCCGTGCTACTCAAGTCATCAACAGTTCGTTTTTTCAAAAACATCTTTTAGAGCATTTAGATAATGACGATGCACAATTGACTCAGCAATTATTGCATCACATCAATACCTCAACCCAAGAGAATTTGATCATACATACGTATTGGAATGTTTTAAAACGCGATAAAATCACCTTAACCACAAACCCTGATACCTTGCGCATCAACTTGGCGCATTTTAGAAAATCGAGAGGACTTATTTTAGAACAAATAGTGCGTAATTATACCCTATTAGAATTTAAAAAACTGAAGGCAAATTTTACTGAAAATGCTTCTCGTGATGAGATTTTGGCGTCCAGAATTTCGTCATTAGCGAATGTGTATGCGTAATAAGGATTGTTTATTGCGTATTCAAAAGAATAAAAATAACTCAATAATTTAATTATCAGCCAATTACAACCAAAACCACCCCACTAAAAAAACGTTTATTTTTTTGAAAAAATAGTATTTGATTTTGTTGCGCGAATTAGAATTTAAATTACATTCGCTCACATTTTTAACGCAATAAATCACATTCTATGAAACGCAATATTTTAGCTGGTTTCGCACTGAGTTTAATGATCACTGTTTCTTCTTGTAGAGAGTCTGCAGAAGCAACTACTGATGAGTCTATGCAAGAAACTTCAATGGAGGAAGTAACTCCTGAAGCTCCTGTTTTAGAAGAAGCTCCTGTTGAAGCTCCTGCTGAAGTTGTAGTTGACAGCGCTGCTGTTACTACTCCAGAAGCTGAATAATCAAGTCTATTTTTCAGCTTTTAAAACATACAAAGCCTTGCTTCCGCAAGGCTTTGTTCTTTTATGCCAATTGGTATTTTTTAGCGATCGCATCTACGCAATTAATCCCGTCGATGGCTGCAGACATAATTCCGCCGGCATAGCCTGCTCCTTCTCCACACGGATACAATCCTTTAACTTCAATATGTTCTAAAGTTTCCGGATTTCTAGGAATAGAAATTGGAGACGAGGTACGACTTTCGGGCGCGTGCAATACGGCATCTTTTGAAAGGTATCCCGGCATTTTCTTATTGAAAAGCACAAACGCTTTCTTGAGTCGGTTTGCTATCAATTTTGGAAGTACTTTATTCAAGTCGGCACTTACAATTCCCGGTTGATAGGAAGTCTTCGGAAAGTCATTACTTAATCTTCCATTTACAAAATCGGTCATACGCTGTGCCGGCACTTGTTGTGTTTTCCCACCCGCAATCCAGCAAGCACGCTCCACTTCCTTCTGAAAATTCAAACTAACAAAAGGATCATCTGGAGAATAATTTGGTAAATCTTCAGGTGCTACACTTACTACAATTCCAGAATTGGCGTACGGATTATTTCGTTTACTAGGACTCCAGCCGTTAGTCACCACTTCTTCCTGTTGGGTTGCACAAGGCGCAATAATCCCGCCTGGGCACATACAAAACGAATACACGCCCATCCCGTTTACCTGCTCCACCAGACTGTAAGCCGCTGGCGGCAAATAGGGGTTGTCAGTTTCCCCGTGATACTGAATATAATTGATCACTTCCTGCTGATGTTCTGCCCGTACACCAAGCGCAAAAGGTTTGGCTTCGATCTTAACACCTTTCTCATGCAATAAATAGAAAATATCTCGAGCTGAATGCCCAGTCGCCAGAACCACCTCATCAAAAGCATATTGCTTTTCTTCATTGATCACAATGCCTTTTAAAACCTTATTTTCAATCTGAAGATCGGTGAGTTTTGCATTAAAATGCACTTCTCCACCTGCCGCAATAATCGCTTCCCGCATTGCCGAAATTACTTTTGGCAATTTATTGGTCCCGATATGTGGATGCGCATCTACCAAAATATCTTCGTCTGCACCAAAATGCACCAGCCATTCTAATCCTTTAAGCACATTACCGCGCTTTTTTGAGCGAGTGTACAATTTTCCGTCAGAATAAGTTCCGGCGCCTCCTTCCCCAAAACAATAATTAGATTCCGGATTTACAAGCTGGTCTTTATTGATCTTTGCAAGATCTCTTCGGCGCTCGCGCACGTCTTTTCCACGTTCAAAAACAATGGGCCTCAAGCCGGCTTCAATAGCGCGCAAAGCAGCATACAATCCGGCAGGACCGGCGCCTATAATGGCAATCTTTGGAGCACTACTTACCTCTTTCGGTACAAAACGATTCAAAGGTTCGCGCTGTTCGCCTTGCTGCCAAATTTCAATCTGCAATTGTAATTTTATAGGCTTATTTCTAGCATCTATAGAGCGCTTTCTAATGCGCCAATCGGTCACAGATACCGCTTTGATCTTTGTTTTCCCTAAAGCTTGCTGAAGAATGTATTCTCGATTTTCCAGTAGTTCTGGTCTAATCGTAATTGAGGTAAGTGTACTCATAGACTGCAAATATACTTGCTATTTAGATCATCTCATGTGCTTCGATAAAAAAAGGCCTTGCGCATCACACAAGACCTTAAAACAAACAACAATGTATATGAAAATTAAACTACTCTTTCAGCTCATAAACACGTACATAATCTATCACATATTCCTGTGGAAAGATGCTATCATCAACTTCAGGACCGCCGAAGTCACCTCCAATTGCCAGATTTAAAATGAAGTAAAAAGGTTGATCAAACGGCCAAACTGCTTTGGTCTTATCTTCAGGATTATAAACAAAAACCGATTGATCGTCAACAAAAAACTCAATTTGCTCCGGTGACCATTCTGCTGCATACACGTGATAGCCTTCTTCAATATCCTCAAACTTTGTCTTTTTACTGAAGGCACTATCGCCGTGACCCGCAAGCACGTGTAAGGTAGTGTACACCATATTTTCCTCTCTACCCACGTACTCTAGAATGTCGATCTCGCCACTAGCCGGCCAGCCGACTTCTTTAATATCACTTCCCAGCATCCAGAATGCAGGCCAAATTCCCTGTCCCACAGCCACTTTTGCGCGGGCTTCCATTCTACCATACTGAAACTCTTGTTTGCCTTGTGTGGTAATACGGGTTGAAGTATACCGATCTCCTTCCTTTTTTGCGGTAATGATCAACTTGCCATCTTCAAGACGATGATTCTCTTTGGTGTAAACTTGACGCTCGTTATTTCCCCACCCACAAAGGTTAGGGCAACCATCACCGAGTTCAAAATTCCACGAGGTGAGGTCTAAGGCATCGCCGTTAAACTCATCAGACCACATCAATTTGCGCTCTTGTGCGTGAACTCCGAAACTGATTATTGCTATAAAGACTAGAATTTTTTTCATCACTTTTTATATTGAAAACTTGCTTCTTTTAGATCTCTTGAATTACTCCCCAACATCACTTTGAAGCTTCCTGATTCCGCTTCCCAAGTATTGTTAGCAGTATAGAATTCTAAAGTTTTTGCTGAAATTTCAAACGTCACTTTTTTGGTTTCTCCGGGATTCAAGATTACCTGCTTAAAGTCTCGCAGTTCCTTGACCGGCCGTGTACGGCTTGCAACCAAATCTCTAAGATACAGCTGTACCGTTTCTTTACCGGCAACATCTCCCGTATTGGTCAATTCAATAGCTACCTCTATTTTTTCTTTTTCTGAAAATTCACTTGCGCTTAGGCTGATGGCTCCATATTCAAAGGTCGTATAGCTCAACCCAAAACCGAAAGGAAACAAGGCTTCACGCGAACCGTCTTGATAACCCGAATACGTAACCATATTGCTTGCGGGTCGCCCTGTGTTCTTTTGATTGTAGTATAGAGGTTCTTGTCCTACATTTCGTGGAAAAGAAACCGGTAATTTCCCTGACGGATTGTACGCTCCAAAAAGTACATCTGCAATGGCATTACCTGCTTGCGAACCTAAAAACCATGTTTCTACGATCGCCGAAACTTGTTGGTTAGGTTTACTAATATCTAACGGACGGCCATTCATCAATACCAAAACCACATTAGAGTTTACTTTAACGACCTCATCGAGTAATTCCTGCTGAACACCTCGCAATTGAATACCGGTTTGACTGCGGCCTTCACCGGTTTGAAAAGCATCCTCTCCTAGCACCATAACAACCACTTTAGACTTCTTGGCGGCTTCAATCGCTTTAGCAAAGCCGGAAGTATCGGTTTCATTGATTTCTAACGGCATCAAGAAACTGCGTTCACCCATTCCTAAATCGGCACCTTTAGCATAATTGATTTGAACCTCGTTGCCCACCGCGTTTTGAATTCCTTCTAAAACGGAAACCGCCGAATTCTTATCGGCTTGTGCGCGCCAGTTCCCTAATGGGGAATCTTTATCATCTGCCAACGGACCGATCACTGCAATGCTTTCTAACGCTTTACTCAATGGTAAAACCGAATTTTCATTTTTGAGCAAGACGATGGATTTACGTGCGATATCCCGGGCAGCTTCAAGGTGTGCTTCCGCAAGTAATACTTCTTGTTCGCGTTGTGCATCGCTGTATTTATACGGATCTTCAAAAAGTCCCAGATGAAATTTCACTCTTAAAATACGTCTTACCGCATCATCTAGAAGGGCTTCGTCAATTGTATTCTCATTCACCAAAGGCTCCAATGCTTCTTCATACACACGGCCTTCCATATCCATATCGCTACCGGCAACTACAGCCAATTCACCGGCCTGCATTTTATCTTCAGCATAGCCATGCGGAATCAGCTCAGCAATAGAACCCCAGTCTGAAACCATAAAACCTTTATAGTCCCAAGCGCCTTTTAAAATATCGCGCTGCAAGTAGGTTGAAGCCGTTGAAGGCACCCCATCGATCTCGTTGAACGAGTTCATAAAGGTCGCTACACCGGCTTCGGAAGCGGCTTTAAACGGCATCAAAATGGCATTTTGCAATTCTGAAGTTCCTACGTTGACCGTATTATAATCTCTACCTGCTTCGGCAAAGCCGTAACCTGCAAAGTGTTTTGCACAGGCCGCGATGGTATTAACATCTGCCAAATGGCTGCCCTGAAAACCTTTAATGCGTGCCACACCGATCACCGCATTGAAATAAGGATCTTCACCGGCACCTTCCATAATACGGCCCCAGCGTGCATCGCGAGATACATCGATCATTGGTGCAAAGGTCCAATGTACTCCGGCCGCGGCTGTCTCTTTAGCCGCGATACTCGCACTTAATTCCATCGCTTCCAGATCCCAGCTTGCACTTTCTCCTAAAGGCACAGGAAACATCGTTTTATAGCCGTGAATTACATCGTAGCCAAAAAGCAACGGAATCTTCAGTCTCGAGTTTTCCATTACGACCTGTTGTGCTTCGCGGGTAGCTTCAGCAGTGAGTACATTAAGCATAGAACCAACTTCGCCATTCTTAAGTTTTTGAAGCTTGGTTTTTGAATCGATATCTGATGGCGCACCGGTTACATCAAAGCTTCCGTTGTATTGCACCATTTGACCTACTTTTTCTTTTACCGTCATCAATTCTAAAATCGAATCAATTTTGTGCTCTACCACAGGGTCCAAATCGTTGATTCCTTTGGTTTGGGCTTCTGACGCAAAGAGCGGCGCGAAAACTGCGATCAATACAAATTTGAACTGTTTCATTATTTTTTCTTTCAAATTAATCGCGCTGGTAAACACGTACGTAATCTACTTCCATAGCGCTCTGAGAAAAAGAGGCATCGACAGCTCCACCAAGATTTCCGCCCATTGCAACATTTAAGATCATAAAGAAGTCCTTGTTAAAAGGCTTGGTATCGTCGTTTTCAAAAATGTGATACAACTCGTCATCCACGTAAAAACGAATTTGCGTCTCGGTCCATTCTGCCACATACACGTGGAATTCACTACTTACCGTTTCTACAGTAGTCGCTTCTGAGATTGCATTAGCACCTGAATTCCCAGGGAAATGTAGCGTAGATAATACCTCATTTTGATTACGACCTACGTGCTCCATAATATCGATCTCTCCGGCTCCCGGCCACGCATTGGTCTGATAATCTGCTCCCAACATCCAGATCGCAGGCCAAGTACCAACACCCTCGGGTAACTTAGCTCTGATCTCATAACGACCAAAGGTAAATTCCTGTAAACCTTCTGACTTTAAGCGTGCCGAAGTGAAGTCAAATCCCATATAACTTTCGCGTTGCGCAGTGATCTTTAATACTCCGTCTTCAACCACTACATTGTCGCTTCGGTCTGTATAATATTGTAATTCATTATTTCCCCAACCTGCTTGACCATTACCTAAATCATAGGTCCAGTTTGCAGGATCAGGAGCACCGTCAATGTCAAACTCGTCTGACCAAACTAAGTTTGGAAAATCATCTTCTTCCGCTTGCGGTCCGCTACCTTGTACCGGCTTTTCAGCAGTTAAAATGATATACCACGCCAAACCTTGATCGTTGCCTTGTATTGCTCTAAGTAGCATTCGATTTTCGGTGAGTGAAAGAATTTCGTATTCATTGGTGCCAATATAATAGCCTACAAAACCTTCGTTACTTATGGTCATTGTCGTACCACGCTTGCGCTCCGCAGCAACCACAGATTCTGATGGTGCTAAACTCACCGCACGCTCGCCAGAGGTATCAAACTCATAACAGCTATCGTCGGGAGATTGCCCATTAACCACGCTCGCATAGCTTCTATTAAAGAAACTCGCCCCGTTGTTATCATACTCATAGGTCAAATCTTCACCGGTCGTGGTACTAAAAATAAACTCATCATCATAGGCACAGGTCGCAGCAGGAATATTGGCCAACGCAAAAGGCTCTGTGAATGAAAAATACGCCCAAAAGTAGTTTTGCGTAGCATCATCATTATTAGGCCCAACACCCAAATGGTTAGGCTCATTTGCTGCCCAATACCAGGTTTTGCTTCCGCCACCGGTTAACAACTCGATCGCTTCTGGGTCTGAGAAATCACTTTCTACCGTAACTTCTACCAACCTTGAACTGTTTACACCTCCCTGGCCGTATGCCATTACAGTTACTTGGTAGGTATTGAGTCCGGTTTTTGTAAAGCGTTTGGTGTACACTCCACTAGGCGCAACCGCTGTGGTTCCGTCAGGAAAAGCAAATCTGTAGGTCACCGCATTATCTGCCGTTGCGGTAAAAGTTACATTTCCTGAGCCGTCGTCTGTCACATCCATAGTCACCTCAAGATTTTGAGGTACTAAGATTTGCTCCAGAGTATTGTCATCATCCTGACAGCCTACTGCTAAAAAAAGCAGTAAGCAGTAGGATGTTATTTGAATTATCTTTTTCATGATATCTTACTATTTAATTCCTAGTTGTGGAAGTATACGTTGTCTACATAAACTGTAGTTGCTCCTGCCGGACCTCCGGAATAGATCAACTGAGCAATATTGGATTGCGAGGTTAGTCCGGTGAAATCTGCCAATGGAATATCTAAAGTCACCCACGTATTGCGCGTGAAGTCACCGTTATCGAAATTTAATACGATCTCGTGCTCGCTGTCATCTCCTCCTTGATAAGTTCCGTTAGCTCCAAAATCAACCAATTTGATACGGATTTGTGTCGCGTCGCCCGTCCAAATATCTGTACTGAAGTGCGTCATCGCACTTGCATCAATCTGATTTACCGGCTCTGCACCCACAAAGTTTAATGCTGAATATTTTTTAACCGCATTTCCTGCAATACTCACGTCTTCTAAAGTCGCAGCAGACCAATCTGTTCTCCAGGTTGCCATTGCCTCATCGGTATAGGCATCACTGAATAATGAAATCACATTTGCTGCGTCAAAAGTGGGTGCCGGTGCTGCCGCTTGTGGACTGTCTGGCGCTGCAGCCGCTTCATTGTAGAAATACAAGTTATCTATGTAGAAGGTTCCGCCGTTATCAGGCTGCACATCAAACTTGAATTGGAATACATTAGTTACCGAAATTTCCTGATCAGTAAATGCTGAAAGCGGAATATCGATTCTTGTCCATTCTCCTGCGGTAACCTCTAAGTTTACCGGACGTTCTCCGGAAGTGTCAATGATGAAAAACGGAATGCTCGCATAATCTGCAGACCAAACATCGATATGCACAAATTCGTATCCGGAAGCATCGTACTCACCGCCAAGATCGATCCCTTGATAGTTAGCGTTTCCATATTTAATTGCAGCGTTTCCACCTAGATCTACTTGCTCATAGGTTGTTGATTGTCCCCAATTCGGGAAATAATTTACCGAAGCAGGATCTGTATATGAGTCACTAAAGATCGAAAGCACATCTGCTTCTGCAGCTTCCGGAGTTGGCGCAGCCATCATTGGCTCAGTCGCACCGCCGGTTTGCTCTAAGTCGTCGATATAGAAAGTTCCAGCTGTGGTACCCGGACCATCCACAAAAATCACCATGGTTGCATATTGCCCCGTAGGTACAAAAGGTTCGCCAACACCCTGGCTTCCGTCGATGTAGCTTTTTACAGCTTCGGTAGCAAAATCAAAGCTTAGGGTTTCCCATCCTGAACCCGTGTGGGTCTTAGTGATCTCGTTTTGACGCTCTCCATTAACGCCTCCTTCAAATTTCAATAATACAGGAACTTCAACATCAGACCAAAATTTCATAGTGATGGTTTTATTCGCTCCGCTAAAGTCAACCGGAGTACCCAAAGTGAATGCTCCACCTTCGTACTGTGCTCCAGAATTTGTGATCGCTCCTACGTTAGATTCAGTCGTGTTAGCTCCAGATAAATCAGGATTGGTTACCACTTCAAAAGCAGCGCCGTTAAAAGTTCCGAACGCATAATTTACGGTAGGATCGTCAAAGGTGATTGGTAATGCAATAGGATCTACAGCGCCGGTAATCGTTACTGTTTTAGTCAATTCAATAGTATTTACACTTGCGCCCTTAGCCACAACGCGCACTAAGTAATCTCCCGGCTCTTCATAGGTAAATTCTGCAGTGCTCCCAGCCATAACCGTTACGGGCTCTTCCTCGTCGCTAACTCCAAAATACACATCAAACATAGTTGCATTGTCTGCTGTTGGTGTTACTACAGCAGTTAGACCACTTACCGTTGTCTCAAAATCTAAATTTTCTGGAGCCGTAAACGATACTTTGATCATCTGGTTGAACTCACTGGTTAATCCTGTAGATCCGGTTGCTGTGATACGTACCAGATACTCCCCTTCGGCATAGGTATAAGTTGTGCTTTCTCCCGCGTTTATAGTTATTGGTGCTTCCCCTTCAACACCAAAATCAATGGTAAAGGTTGATGCTCCTTCTCCTACCGGAGTAATAGTTACCATCCCCGTATCGTCCTGTGTGATCTCAAAGTTTGCAGTAACACCGGTAGGTGCAGAAATTTCTTGTAATGCATAATTTGTAATTACATCATCTTCACAAGCGGTAAAGATTTGGGCTACTGCCAAAAATGCTATTAGTAATCGTAAAATTTTCATCGTATCCTAGTGTATTAATTAGTATCCTTGATTTTGTTCCCAGCGATTTCCAGCCAACTGAATCTCTATTGTTGGGATTGGGAATAATTCGTTTTTATTGGCTGTAAAGCCCGGTATGTTTTGTGCCGCTCTGCCGGTACGTACCAAGTCGAAGAACCGATGCCCTTCTCCTACCAACTCTAACCTTCTTTCTTCTAAAATGAAATCAGTAAGGGTAGCACCGCTGGCAGCGATGTCGTGATCGGTATCGCCAAAAGCACGACGGCGTACACGGTTTAAGTATTCTCTTGCCAAAGCATCATTAGGATTAGCCTTACGGTTGTGTGCCTCTGCAGCCATAAGCAATACATCTGCAAAACGAATAGAACGGTAATTGTTAGGATTGGTAAGATTGGCATCTCCCAAATTGGCATCCCCTTTACGCGCAATGTATTTTCGGTTATAAAAACCGGTATGCTCGAAACCTTCATTGTATGTCGCTCCGTTTGCAGCGGCGAATTCTTCGATATTCAAAATAGCGATATCGCGACGCATATCTCCCGGTTCAAAAGCATCATAAGCTTCCTGTACAGGAACATTAAAGCTGAAACCAGAGTCAAATAAAGGTCCGCTGTAATTACGTATTCCGTTGAAACCTACCGCTACATTTCCTTCACTACACTGCAAGCAACCAAAACCTGCTCCTTCTTTATCGGTGTATTGTACTTCAAAAACCGACTCGATATTGTTCTCTCCTTCCAACTCAAAAATGGTGGAATAATCGTCTACCAAGTCATAAGGACCGGCGATCACCTGGTCTAAAGCGCTTGCAGCTTCGGTAAATTTATCTTGATACAGATAGGCTTTCCCTAACAATGCTCTTGCGGCTCCACTGGTGATTCGGCCTTCTTCTGCCTGAGTTGCCGGAAGCGTTTCCGCAGCAAAAATGAGATCCTGCTCAATTTGGGCGTAAACCTCTGCTTTCGGAGTTCTATCAACATTAAATTGATCTCCAAATAAAAGACGCTGATCTACCGCTAGCGGCACGTCACCAAACCACTTTACCAATTCAAAATAATAGTACGCACGTAAAAAACGCGCTTGCGCTATAATCTGATCTTTTCCTGAAAAATCAATTTTATCTTGAAATTCCAGAATGTAGTTTGCGCGGTTCACTCCGGCAAACATCCATCCCCAGATGTCGCGTAGTTGCTGATTGACTGGGGTGTGGGTCATATTATCAATTTCCTGAATCCCCGGCGTGTCGGTAGCGCTCTCGCCACCGGCAAGGGTATTGTCTGAAGCGATCTCACCGACCATTACATTCAAATAGGTTGCTTGTAACAGATCGTAAGCGCCAACTAAGGCTTCCTGATAATCTTCTTCAGTATTGAAAAAATCCTCTGAATTCTCATTGATGGGGTCTACTTCTACAAAGTCGTCCCCGCAAGCCACCATAAGCACTGCGGCAAAAAGGCTTAAAAATGTAAGTTGTATATTGTATTTTTTCATCGCTCTTCTTTTAAAATTTGAAGTTCATTCCTGCAGTATATGTACGTGGAACCGGGTAGAATCCTTGGTCGATTCCGCCACCAATAGGTGCTCCCGAAGAAGCTGAAGGATCATATCCTTTATACTCTGTTAGCGTAAATGCATTGGTCACCGCCAAGTAAAAACGCAGCTTTCTGATGCCTAATTGATCTAAGACTTCATTGCCTAAACTATAGCCTAACTGCACGTTTTGTAGTCTTACATACGAACCGTCTTCTACATAAAAATCAGAGAATAACAGGTTTGAGTTAGGTCCAACTGTTACGCGCGGATAGGTGTTCGAAGATCCTGGCCCTGTCCAACGGTCCAAGACATAATTGGTTTTATTGGTCAAGTTTTGATTACGGTCGTATGAGCGTACAATGTCATTTCCTATCGAAGCAAATGCGTAAGCCGTGAAGTCAAAATTCTTATAGTTGAAACCTAAATTAAGACCCATCGTAACATCTGGAATAGGGTCGCCAATATTCACACGATCATCGCCATTAATAATTCCATCCCCGTTTTGATCTACGTAGCGTAAATCTCCCAAGGTAGCATCGGTTTGTGTTGCGTGCGCATCAACTTCAGCTTGAGATTGAAAAATACCGTTGGTTTGTAAACCGTAGAAATACCCGATTGGGAAACCGGCTTGCATACGTGCAGGTGGCTCCTGACCAAAACCAAAACTTCCACCCGGAATAAAACCGCTTTCATTCCCTACTTCAAGCACTTCATTTTTCAGAGTGGTGAAATTGTAGCTCAAATTAAATCCGGCATCATCACCAATTGGCTGATCATAAGAAACCGAAAATTCTAAACCTTGGTTCTCAACACTTCCGGCATTTACGATTGGAGCTCCTGCACCCGGCGCATAAACTCCTAAAATTCCCGAAACCTGAGGCACTAGCAATAAATCATCGGTACGACGTTTGAAATAATCCATCGTAAGATCGATGCGATTATTGAATAAGCGTGCATCAAAACCGACATCAAAAGTCTTCTGACGCTCCCATTTAATTTCAGGGTTAGAAAGCTGACCAGCAGCAACACCGTTCACGAGTTCGTTGTCAAATACATAAGTTCCTTCTGCGTTAAGCGTAGAAACGTATCCGAAAGCTCCAATACGGTCATTACCCAAAATACCGTAACTCGCTCTAAGTTTTAGAAAGTTGAGCAGATCACTAGACCCGAAGAAGGGCTCATCACTCGCCACCCAACCGATAGAAGCCGAAGGAAAATAACCGAATTTATTCTCCGGTCCAAAGTTTGAAGAACCGTCACGGCGTAACACTGCTGAAAGCAAATAACGCTCCTTGTAGTTATACTGAACACGCGTAAAATAAGAAAGCAAGCGCTGATCAAACTCAGCAGGGCCACTGATGTCACGTGCATCGATAACCTCGCCTGCGCCGTCAAGTGTAGCTTCGGCAAAAGTAGTTCCCGGCACATCTCGCCCGGTGAAATTGTAAAATTCGCCGCTGGTTTTAAATGCAGACATCCCCAATAAAACGGTAAGGTTGTGATCGTCTCCAAACGTATTTTGATAGGTTAAGAAGTTATCAAACGTATAATCTCTAAAGAAACTGTCATTTACAAAATATTGATTTACACCCAGGTTGTTGAAGACTTTTCCATCCCCAAAATTCAATCCTGAAGGAAGATAACTACGCCCGCGCACTTCAGAATAGTTAAACTGATAGCGTGATTCTGCCGTAAAATGATCCCAGAAATTATACGAAAGTCCTACCGTCCCTGTAAGCTTATCTACCTCATTCGTATTAAAGGTATTCGCAATTTGCGCGATAGGGTTGATCACCTCATTCCCTAGACCATTTGCAATCGTAAAATCCCCATTGGCATCACGAACACTGAAAGTTGGCGCCATATTCACAGCATTGAACAACACAGACCCCAAAGCATTTTCAGAAAGGGTTTTTCTATTAGAATGCGTATAGATCGCTGTTGAAGAAAACCCGAGATTTTCTAAAATATCATAATCGTAACTTCCTCTTCCTGTAAAACGGTTGAAGTTTACCGCTCCGCCTCCAACAATTCCATCCTGATCTAAATATCCTGCACCTACAGAATAAGCCGATTTTTCACCACCACCATACACGGTAGCGTTTATATCTGAAAGTAAGGCTTGTCTAAAGACCTCATCTTGCCAGTTGGTTCCCTGTCCAAGTACCGCAAGATTAGGAAATGGTGGTGCTTGATTTCCTGCTGCGTAAGCTTCGTTGATGATCACACCATATTCAGTTGCATTAAGCACTGGAAGTTTACGTGTGGTTTCCTGTAAACCTACATACGTATCAACGTCTACACGCAGATCGCTGTTTTTACGACCTCCTTTTGTCGTGATCAAGATCACACCGTTTGCAGCTCGCACCCCATAAATACCGGCTGTAGCATCTTTTAAAACATTGATGCTCTCGATGTCGTTAGGGTTAATCACACTAAGATCTTCGATCACCGCACCGTCAACCAAAATTAAAGGTCGGTTGTCGCCATTAGTAGAAATACCACGAATAGAAATTGTAGAAGCACTACCGGGCGATCCCGAATTGGAGCTGATATTAACCCCGGCCACACGACCTTGTAAGGCTTGTTCTACCCGCACAGGGTTTTGCTCCTCAATTGTTTCAGAACCTACAACGCTTACCGCACCGGTAATTTCTTTCTTCTTTTGCGTTCCGTAACCTACCACGACGACTTCATCTAGTGCACTGGTATCTTCAACCAATTGCATGTTAAGGTCTGTAGCCCCATTTACAGCTATTTCCTGAGTTTGAAAGCCCAAATAGGAAAACACCAAAGTGCTCGAAGACGGGACATCTAAACTGAAAAGACCGTCAAAATCTGTACTTGTTCCTGAGGAAGAACCTTTCACAATTACATTCACTCCCGGCAGTGGCATTCCTGACATATCTGTCACAGTACCTGTAACGCGCACTTCGGTACCGGTCTGGCTAAAGAGCCCCGAAGTGAGCAACCCGAATAAGATCAAGGATAAAAATGATTTCATAAATTTTAATTTGGAAATCAAATCTATCTTTTAACTATATCGTATTCGAAAAAACGACCTCAACAAAAAATATACAGTTGGTAAATCAAAGCAAAAACACTTCACTTTTTAGCGCAAACGCTTTCGCTATAAGGCTTTTTAGCAGTTGTTAAATTTAGAAATGTTAAGGTTATAAATAGCTACTACTGAAATTACTATCGTTTTCGTATAGGTAATGTATAGGTGATTTTAAGAATTGATGAGGTAATCTAAATCGACAAAATATACTCTACAAGACTTTCTTCGTGTTCCAACTCCATTTTCTTGCGCAGACGGTATCTTTTGATTTCTACACTTCTCACGGAAATGTTTAAAAGCGGAGCTATTTCTTTTGAGGATAAATTCAGTCTAAGGTATGCGCAGAGTTTAAGATCGTTTGGGGTAAGTTTAGGATGCAGCTCTTTAATTTTCTTTAGAAAGTCTTTATCTGCGTTATTGAAAGCTTCTCTAAAAAACTCCCAATCCTTTTTAGGGTTCAGGTTTTTATCTATAATCTTAATAACAGATTTTAATTCGTTTTCTTGAGTATCGGAATCCAATTCCTTTTTAATAGCATTGAGCAATTCATTTTTCTTAACAATACTCATCGTGGAAGCGGCCAATTCGCGGTTCTTGCTTTCTACATCTTGTTGCAATTTCTCATTCTCCAGCTTCATGATTCGACGCTCATTTTCGTAGGTTGCCACTTCCAACTTACGCTGATTGATCTCAATTAGCCGTTCTTTTTGCCTTTTATAAAACTTACGGTTAACGACCTGAATCCCTATAAATATTAAAACAAGAAGCACTCCATAAATTATAATCGCAACCACAGACAAATACCACGGGCGTGCTACAGTAAAAGAATATTGTAGCGTATTTTCTGATAATTGATCCCCAATGCGTGCTCTTGCTTCAAAGGTGTATGTTCCCGGTGGTAAATTTTCAAACGAGGCCGTAGCGCTAGTTGACCAGTTGGTCCATTCTTCATACAATCCTTTTAAACGGTATTGATAGACGACCGCTCTAAACTTCTCATATTCTGCTACACTAAAATCAAAAGCGAATGTATTTTGTTTGTAATGAACTGCTTCGGTAGTTGTTTGATCTAGTGTGACCAATTCTCCTTCGCGACTTCCATTCTTTATGGTTCTAAGCTTTATGAAATACTTTTCATCGCTAAGCTTTTCGGTATCTAAAATAATATAACCCGTTGCATTACCCAGCAGATAGGTATTTGAGTCCAGATAGGTAATGTTTTCAAAACCGGGAATATCTTTTCTTGTTTTTGCAGGCAAGGCGATCCTTCTTACTTTAAGCTGATCTGCAAGAATTCCGGGCTCAAAATACAGCACTTCCTGCTCATTGAAAGCCCACAGCCTATTATTGCCGGTGTCATAGGTAAGTTTACCCGAAGAATAGCCTCCTGATTCTAAAAACGTACGAGAAAGTAAGCTGTCTTTTTCAAAAACTTTCGCGGACCTATTCAGTCTAAAAATCCCTTCCTCATAGGCGTATAGCACTTCATTATTGTATTTAAAAATACTGGACTTAGCACCTTTAGGGAGCTGCTTCAGGAGTCTGGATTCAGTGATCGTTCTAAAGCTATCATCAATATTCAATTTAAAAACCCCTTTATATTCGTGGCTTACATAAAGCTCCTGTGGACCGCTAAAAGCAAAATACCTGCTCGAGATATCAAAGCCTTCCAGTTTATTGCGTAACTGCCACCCCGTTTCCTTTCGCTCTAAAATATAGAGTCCGCTATAATTACCCTGAATCGCAAGCGTATCGTTCATTTGATGCACATCCCAAGTTCCTGCGATATTAGCTATGGGAATCACCCTATTCTCTTCTACACGAAAAGTTCCTTCGTGATGGCCACAAATAAGCGCATCACCCAAAACGTTCAAACTCCACACCTGCCCTTTAGTATCCGGAATAAGTTGGTATTCCTCTCTGGCAGCAGCATCCTTTTTACAAAAAAGTCCTTGGTTGGTTCCCAGATATAAATAGCCCTTATACTTCTTTGCTGCATAAACTGCCCCTAAACTTCCGTCATAATCGGTATACACTCTAAAAGCCGAATTGCTATTAACCACGCTGATCCCGTTATCCAGACCAAGCCACACGTGTGCCTCTTGATCTTCCCAAAGACTCAGTACCGTGTTGTTAGAAAGTCCCGAAACCTGATCAATTTGATACTTTATCTTCCCCCCGGCATCAAGATGGTACAGGCCGTTAGAAATGGTCCCTAATAGTAAAGTTTGATCAGATAATTGGAGCGCTGCATACACCGTTTCGTTAGCGATCGCATCTTGAGCTTCATAGTTCCAAGACACAATTTCGCCGTTAGGCTTTAACTGAAAAATCCCGTGCTTTTGGGTGACTGCCATTAGTGTATTATCCCTGCTATACAATGCGACCAACAAGTAGTCTGAAAACGGTAATGCGTCAGCTATCAATACGGGTTGACCGTTCTGAAGTTGGTACAACCCCAAACCTTCCTGTTGAAAATAAACGGATTTCCCAACTAGAAAAGACCGTACAACAGCCGATTCTGAATCTATGATTTGAAAATTTGAAGTCTCTGTATTGTAGCTGTAAATGCGATCTAAAGATTGAAAAAGAATGAGGTTATCAACCAAAATAATATTCCAAAACTGCTCATCTTCAATAAGTGGCTCCTCTAATTTATCGCTTAACGACGTATACTGTAACAAGCCATTACTGCCACGCTTCCAATAGCCAAATTCCATATACGCCCCTGTGTAAATCAGATTACCTTGAGTCGCAACGGACCGCATTATGGTTTTATTAGAAGTAGGGTACAATCGCCATTTGGCGCCATCATACTCGAGCAATCCCGAATTATTGGCCGCGTAGATCAGCTTATCCTCCCCTTGCGTAATATCCCAATTCTGGTTTTCCGCATTGTATTGCTCGGGAGTAAAATTGAGTACAGGCGGCAACTCTTGGGCAGTGCTTGTAAAAATAAAGCACAACCAAAACAGCATATATAAGGGTTTCATAAATCGCATCACCGGGCAATATACTCAATTAGCTGCAATCTTTTTATGCGTTCTACCACATCAAGTAGCGTGCTGATTCTGTCCGCAAATATGCATATCGGAAGCGTACACAACCTCTTTTTGCGGAATAGCCTTTTTAAACTAAACTAAATTTTACGTTCTTTATCTCCGCTTAGAATTGTTTACTTTTGCCAAAAATTTCAGCTTCATGTTCTCTATTTTCAGTTCGAAAAAATTTCTTGCCGCAAAACTGGGTGAATTCACAGATATTCATAATCATATTTTACCGGGAATTGACGACGGAGCTAAAACTCCCGAAGATTCTCTTCAGCTATTAACGCAGTTTAAAGAAATGGGTATTACCAACCTCATTTGCACACCGCATACGATGAGTGATTATTACCCCAATACGCCTGAGACTATTTTAGATGCTGAAGCTACACTGAAAACCTTTCTAAAAGAAAACGGCCACGCGGAGTTCAGTATACGGTCTTCTTCAGAATATATGATGGATTCCGGCCTTGTAGAACTCTTAGAGAACAAACAGATCTTACCGCTAAAAGACAACTTTGTTTTAGTTGAAATGTCGTACTTACAACCCCCTGTAAATCTTAGAGAAATCCTTTTTAAAGTAGGTAATTCTGGTTTTGTACCTGTTTTGGCACATCCTGAGCGTTATGCTTTTTATCATGCGAAATACGATACTTATAACGAACTGAAGAACATCTGTAAATTTCAGTTGAATGCTTTATCTATTAGCGGCTATTACGGACCTGGAATCGCTAAAATCGCTCTAAAATTACTTAGCGAAGGCATGTATGATTTTATTGGTACTGACACGCACCACATGCGTCACGTTGAGAATTTGAAAAAAGTAAAATTTGCCGGAAAGTACGAGCAAGATCTCGATCGAATCATTAGCAATACCAATGCTAATTTTAGCTAAGTTACGGTAAGCTTTTGAAGTAATACACGTGCTTCATCGGGCTTAAATGCTTCAGCTGTCTTAATACACTGCGTCAGCATTTCTATATCAATTTGTGTTGTGGAAGGTTCAATACGCATCAAGACATCATTATCCATTGCATGTACGGTATCGCTTTCTAGATACAGAAGTTCTTTTTCTTTTTCATACTCCGGAAGTGCTTTGTATGTTACCGGATATTCTGACAAAGAGATACCTAACAATTCTTGAACCCAATGATTTGCAATTTGTGCTACGGTCTGCACCGAAAAATGCTTTGGGATAAAAACTCCATCGCTGTGTGCACTATCAAGAATTGCAAGGACCATTGGTAATAACTGATCTTTGTGGATATAAGCGCGTTGAACATCATTCCCTTTTATTTCCAACGGAAGTTTTTGTTGTATTCGCTCTTTAAACACAGGAACCACAGAACCCGAAGAATCGTATACATTGCACAAACGCAAAATACTAAGCTGTGTCGTTATATTTTCCGTCTTTTTGAAAAGCAAATATTCTTCGACCACTTTTTTCGTCATTCCCATGATACTCACCGGCTCAACAGCCTTATCGGTTGAAATAAAGATGAATCTTGAGATATTATGTTTGCAGGAAGTATCAATAAGTAATTTGGCGCCCTTAATATTTGTTTTCACCGCTGCACACACATTTTTTTCCATTAAAGAAACGTGTTTATAGGCCGCTGCGTGGAAAACGAGATCGATTAGGTGTCTTTCAAATAACGCCGTAATAAAAGCAGTATCACAGATACTTTCTAAATAGTATTTCAACTTCACTTTCGGAAAATGAGTTGCCATTTCTTGAAGCAGGCTATGCATTCCAAGTTCGGAGATATCTACCAGAATTAGTTGCTTGGGTTGGTATTGCGCTAGGCCTACAACCAGTTCACGACCAATACTTCCAGCGGCGCCGGTAATGAGAATAGTTTGGTTTTTAAGCTCAAAAATCTTCATAATTAAGCCGAAAAATACGCATTTATTGCCTGCTGAATTCGGTTGAGATCTTCTTTTGTCAAACCACATCCGGATGGCAGACACAATCCGGTCTTCCATAAGGTCTCTGCGTTCTGTGCTCCAAAATAATGATGTTCATCATAAATCTCTTGAAGATGCAAAGGCTTCCAAGGGAAACGGGATTCAATACCTTTTTTGGCTAAAAAAGCTTGAAATTGTTCCGGATTTTTGCTCGAATTACTTCCTATAAACTGAATTACAGTCAGCCAATAATTCGCATAATATTCCTCATTTTGAACGCTAAGAACATCAATTTCATCTATTTCGGCAAAGCATTCCTGATAAAACTGATTAAGCTCCCGTTTCTTTTGAATTCGTTTTGTGAGCGTTTGCAACTGACTCAAACCAAGCGCTGCATTTAATCCCGGCATTGCATAATTAAAGCCTACCGCATCGTGTTCAAATCCTGTTGTCGTACTTTTTGCCTGACGCGACAAATGTCTGGCTTCTTCGGCCTTTTGAGCATCTTTACAAATCAGTGCACCACCGCCACCGGTCGTGATGATCTTATTTCCGTTAAAGGATAAAATTCCGTAATCGCCAAAAAGTCCGCAAGCTTGATCATTATACCTGCTCCCTAAAGCTTCGGCTGCATCTTCAATCAATGGAATCTCATAATCTTTGCAAAGCTTGGCTATTTCTTCCACTTGACAGGGAATCCCAAAGGAATGAACCGCAACCAGAGCTGCCGGTTTTTTGTATTGTTTTAGGCACCATTTAATAGCCTCCTTTACATATTCAGGAGCAAGATTGTAGGTACTCTTTTCACTATCAATAAATACAGGAATCGCACCTAAATACGCTATAGGATTTGCCGAAGCCACAAAACTCATCGTTTGGCACAGCACAAAATCGCCGCGTTGCACTCCAGCTAATTTTAGCGCAAGATGTAAAGCCGCTGTTCCTGAATTTAAAGCCACAACTTCTCGCTCCGTTTGAAGAAATTCCTGAAGTTGATTTTCAAATTTTGTCCCCGCGGGTCCGCCAGAAGTCACCCAATTTTCATTGACAACCTCCGCAAGATAATCTACCGCCGTGGCCTCAATAGAAGGCAATGCAAGCGCTGTTTTTTTGGGCTCAGACATTGCTGTTTTCTTTTGAATTGGTGAACTTCTTGATCAAATTATTGAGGTAAAAATGTAAAACAATACTAAATGCAACCTGTATCAAAAGAAAAAACAACACTCCTAAAAGAGGTTCTAAATACCAAGCCCCAAATACATTTAATAATGTCAAAATCACCACAAACGTTACAATTCTAGAATGGCTGTATCCCAATCGCAGGAGCGAGGAATAACTGTGTAATTTATCTCTTTTGAAAAGTGCTTGTTTGCGGCTTAGTCGTAAAATCAAGACACGAATTGTATCTACAATAGGAAACCAAAAAAGCGCAAGTAGAACTGGTAAACGTTGCTGAAATGAGTCTAACTGCGTGTTGTTGATATTCAGATCTGCTTCTAAAAAGAAAATTCCTAAACAAGCGCAGCAGAAGCCTATAAATAACGAACCGCTGTCCCCCATAAACAACGCCGCCGGCTCGCGATTCAACTGCCTAAATCCGAATAAAGCAGCAGCCATACACATCAAAAAGACTCCCGAAAATGGCGTCTGAAAATACAATAGCCCTAATATAAATACGAGTGCTACTGCCGTCGCCAACCCGTCAACGCCATCGATAAAATTAAAAGCATTCGTTAAAAAAGTGATCATCACGACACTGATCAAAACACTCAAAGCATACGGCAACCGAAAAAAACTGTGTTCTAACAATACCGACTCTAACCGCAAATCTCCTAAAACCACCACTGCAGTAATAATTGCGATCTGAAGAAGAAGCTTAAGCAACCATCCCAAAGGTTTGAGGTCGTCAACCAAGCCCAATACAAACATCCCTATTCCTCCCATTATAAAATAGAAATAGGCACTGTTGATTATAATTTGGTCAAATAAGACAATTGGCAGCACAACACCAATGATCAATGCTATTCCTCCTGAGGCAGGTACCGCCCTTTTATGTAGTTTTTTTCCACCTACATCATCAATAAAATACCGCGCTAACTTCTGTGTACATAGCAATCTCCCGACCATGAAACTGGTTAAAAACGCTATCACTGCCGGTAAAATGTATAGGACTAAAGGAGACACTTCTAATTGTTTTGTTCGTCAAAGATACACTTTACACCTTTGCTTCTTACGCATAAAAAAACCTCCCGGTGGGGAGGTTTTAAATTTATATTGAAGATTTTGTTATTCTTCTAAGCTTGCATCAAGGCTGATCTCAGCATTTAATAATTTTGAGACCGGGCAATTTTCTTTTGCTTTGGTTGCGATCTTTTTAAAGGTTTCTGCGTCACATTCCGGTACTTTACCCACTAAGGTCAAGTCGATTTTGGTGATTGCACCATCCTCAAAAGTTACGTTAGCGTCCGTTTTTAGATCTTCGGCAGTGTAACCTTCTTCGCCTAAAAATGCAGTCAATTGCATTGTGAAGCAACCGGCGTGTGCAGCACCAATCAATTCTTCTGGATTGGTTCCTTTTCCGTCTTCAAAACGGGTTGCAAAACCATATTTTGATGCGTCTAGAACTTTACTTTCAGTAGAGATGGTTCCCATTCCTGCTTTGATTTGCCCTTTCCAGTTTGCTGATGCTTTTCTTGAAAATTTCATAATTATTTTTCTTTTTTTGGTTTAATCTAAAAGTAGGCATCAACGGCACCGCATCCTAGTACTTTAGATATATTTTAGCGTTTAAAACCCAAGTATTAACGGGCTTTAACAGCATTTTGGTTAACTTGCAGTTATGAAAGCAGCTACGGTTACGCAGTTAAAAAAAGAACTCAAACACAAAGATGAAGACGAACTTCTCAATATTTGTTTAAGGCTCTCAAAATTCAAAAAAGAGAACAAAGAACTGCTCACCTATTTGCTTTTTGAATCAGATTATGAGCCGGGCTACGTTACGCTGATCAAAGAAAGCATCGATGAGCAATTTGAAGCACTCAACACGCGAAATTATTACTGGATGAAAAAGTCCATCAGAAAGATTTTGCGCGAGACTAAAAAGTACATCAGATATTCGGGAAATAAAGAGACCGAAGTACAACTCTTACTTTATTTCTGTGAAAAAATGCACGCGGTGCGCCCTGCGATTCGCAACAACAATACACTTCGCAATTTGTATTTACGCCAACTGGAATACATTCATAAAAAGATTGAAGCCTTACACGAAGATTTACATCTCGATTATTATAACGCCTTAGAAAAGCTGAACTAAAATGACACAACTACAACTAAACAACCTTAACGTAAGCATTGATAAAGGTCAACTTTCAAGTTTTAAGAAAGACGACTATGAGTATATTCACCAAGTGGGAAGTCCCGGCTGGGGAAAATCTGACGATGAGATGTTTCCTATAATCGGCCCAACAGACGAAGCCAATTTTAAAGTAAAAACACCTAAAGGTGAAGCGATCTTAGATCAACACGGATTGTTGCGCGAACTCACTTACGAGCTTACTTCTTCAACAACCACCACAGCGGTTTTTGAAAAGCAGTATACTGCGGGAACCAAGATTAAAAATTCGAAATTCCCTAAAAAATCTACTGAAGAATGGCTGAGCTGGCCGTATGATTTTGTGTTTAAAAAGCAATTCAGTCTTAGAGAAAATGGGCTTACAATTGATTTCGTCATTAGTGGAGAACCGGAAATGCCTTTCATGCTGGGGTATCATCCTGCCTTTAAATTGCGTACCGAAAAACCAACGGTTTTCAATGCTAAAAAAGAAATTAGTCTAGCCGAAATTATGGCGGTAGGAAGCCGAGCCTTTCAAGTGCCCGACTGTACTGAAATTACGCTCAACGACGAAAATTCGATCACGCTGAAATCTGAAGGTTTTGGCAATTTTATGCTGTGGACCGAAGTCACTAATATGGTTTGTGTAGAACCGGTAAGCTTCTATCCATACGCTGTAGCACAAGAAAACCTAAACGAAGGCTTTCAAACTTTACCGGAAGAAGGAGCAACGTTTACAGTGTTGCTGAAAATCTAAACCAAAGCATTTTTTAAAATAGTTACGGGATGCTGCGCTTGGCGCTGTGTCCCGTCTTTTATTTGATGCCTACAGCTCGTACCCGGCGCGGCGATAAGCGTGTCTTCTGAAGCCCTGCGTACCGCAGGAAACAGCGTTTGCTCTCCTATTTGCATACTCAACGCATAATGTTCCTTTTCATATCCAAAAGAGCCAGCCATCCCGCAACAACCAGACGGAATGATCGTAGGCGTATAATTTAACGGAAGATTTAAGATAGCAAAGGTGTATTCTATTCCGCTTAAGGACTTTTGATGGCAATGCCCGTGAATTTTCAGCTTCTTGGCTTCGGTGGTAAACGAAGCTGCTTTGATACGTTCTGCTTTGATTTCCGCACTTAGAAATTCTTCAATGGTACAGGTGTTTTTAGCTAAAATTTTAGCTTCCTCTATATCTTTTGCCAACCGAATATACTCATCCCGAAAACCTAAAATTGCAGAAGGCTCAATTCCGACTAGAGGATGTTCCTCATCAATCAAATCTTTAAAAATAGTGATGTTTTTTTGAGCAGCTTTGCGCGCTTCCTTCAAAAAACCTTTAGAAATAAAAGAACGGCCGCTCTCGGCGTGCGCCACTATACGCACTTCATAATTGAGTCGCTGTAATAAGATCACGGCATCTTCACCAATTTGAGCATCCAGATAATTGGTAAACTCATCGGCAAATAAATAGACTGTCTTGATCGGTTGTTTAGGGTTGAAAGCTTTGAGCTTTTTAAAACGCGCTCTCAGGGTTCGTTTAGATACCGGCGGAAGGCTGCGCTCTGGAGCAACTTCGAGGGTTTTCCTGATAAATCTTCCACTCAGTTTAGCTTTGTATAAGCGGTTAGTAACCCCCGGAAGCACGGCTCCTACTTTATTTAAATATGCGTTAAATGCAAACGCTCGCGTGCGTAGCGAACTCCCGTTCTCCTTTTTATATTGATATTCAAATTCGGCTTTTAAGGCCGCGACATCCACATTACTTGGGCATTCGCTGGCACAAGCTTTACAGCTTAGGCAGAGGTCAAAAACTTCTTTTAATTCCTTATGATTAAAACTGTTCTTACGTTCAGATTGGGTTAAGAACTCACGTAAGGCATTTGCTCTTCCACGTGTGGAATCTTTTTCATCGCGTGTAGCGCGATAACTGGGACACATCGTGCCACCGGCAGCCGGTAGTTTTCTGCAATCGCCCGTACCGTTGCATTGTTCTGCTGCGCGTAAAATTCCTTGGCTATCGTCAAAATTGAGTAATGTATCAATTTCCGGTTCTTCTCGATCTGGAGTGTAGCGCAGGTTCTCGTCCATCGGATTAGCATTCACCAGCTTTCCGGGATTAAAAATATTTTGTGGATCAAAAAGTGTCTTTATCTGCTTTAAACGCTCATAATTGGCACTGCCGATCATCAGTTCTACAAACTCCCCACGCACGAGACCGTCGCCGTGTTCGCCGCTCATCGAACCTTGATATTTTTTAACCAAGTTTGCTACTGCGGTGGTGATCTTTCTAAAAAGCTCCACATCATCTGCTTTCTTTAAATCAAGAATAGGTCGCAAGTGCAGCTCTCCGGCTCCTGCGTGCGCATAATACACCGCATCCTGTTTAAAGTCGGCCATCAGCGCGCTAAACTCATTAATGTAAGGCGCAAGATCTTCTAATGCCACGGCGGTATCTTCAATACAGGCTACGGCCTTACGGTCACCTACAATATTTCCTAATAAGCCCAAGCCTGCTTTTCGTAATTCCAAAGCCTGATTGATCTGGGAGCCTTCAAGGGTAGGATAAGCATAGCTCAACCCAGAATTGTCAATGGTTGTAATTAATTCCAAAGCTTGTTTGCGTGCATCGTCAAGTGTGTTTGCACGCACTTCTAGCATTAAGATCGCAGCAGGATCGCCTTCAATAAAAAAGCGGTTTTTTTGCTGTTCCCGGTTATTGAGGGTACAATCAAGAATTACCTTATCCATCATCTCGCACGCATAAAGTTTATGTTGCATCGCGGGCACTACAGCTTCTAAACAAGCCGTAATACTTTCAAAATGCGCTGCGACCATCACTCCATGTTTTGGAGGAAGTTCGTCTAATTGCAACGTAATTTCCGTGGTAAATGCGAGCGTTCCTTCACTTCCCGAAAGCAACTTGCACATATTAAACGGCTGCTCGTTTTCTTTTTTAAAAACCGAATTATCTAGCAGAGCGTCTAAAGCGTAACCTGTATTCCTGCGATGGATTTCAGGTTTGGGAAATTTAGATCGAATTTCGGCTTGCGCTTTTACATCGTTAAGTTGGTCGTGGATTCCGCTATACAGCTTTCCTTCAAGCGTATTCAACTTGCGTTTCTTATGAAATGTTTTTGCTAAAATTGCATGGAAACGTACGGTACTGGCATCACTTAAAATGGTCTTCAATTGCAACACCTTATCGCGTGTTACGCCATATTGAATAGAAGTAGTTCCTGAAGAATTATTACCCACCATTCCACCGATCATACAGCGGTTTGAGGTTGACGTATTCGGTGCAAAAAATAGACCGTGTGGTTCAAGATAGCGATTCAACTCATCACGTATCACCCCAGGTTGAACGGTAACCGTTTTATTCTGAACATCAAGCGAAATGATTTCGGTAAAATATTTAGACACATCTACCACAAGACCATCACCCACGCACTGTCCTGCAAGAGAAGTCCCGGCCGTACGCGGAATAAGACCAATCTTATTTTTTTCAGCAAAAAGAATAAGCTGCTGAATATCCTGCTCACTTTTGGGAAACGCAACACCAGCGGGAATTTGACGATAAACTGATGCATCAGTCGCATACAAGGTTTTATGTAAATCATCAAAAAATAAATCGCCGTCAAGGGATTCTTTAAGTTCAGTTAGCGCTTCTGTGAGATGTGTAATCATAGGCTAAAGGTACAACTATTACCGGTCTTTATCGTTAACAAAACCTTAGACAAGCTTAACAAAATATTGGCGCAACCCCTGTAAACACTGATGCTATTCAAGATTACATTTGCAGTACTAACATTTAAAAAAAACACTTATGAAAAAATTACTTATAGCTTTTGTAGTTATCGCAGGATTTTCATTTTCTGCTCAAGCACAGGATATTGCTCCTAACGCGTTAGGACTTAGATTAGGAGACAGTGACGGTTTTGGTGCTGAAATTTCGTATCAGCGTGCACTGGGCGGAAACAACCGATTAGAGCTTGACCTTGGGTTGAGAGATGGAGACAACTACGATGGGTTTAAACTAGCCGGTTTATACCAATGGGTATGGAATATTGATGGTGGTTTTAACTGGTATGCCGGTGTAGGTGGTGGTCTTGCATCATATGGTTATGACGACAATCGCTATGACGATGATACCTTTGTATTTGCTGCCGGAGATATAGGTATTGAGTATGATTTTGACATTCCGTTAGTGTTATCACTTGACTTCAGACCTGAGATAGGTTTTGGTGACGGAAATGATTACTACGACAATGACGATCTTGATTTTGATATCGCATTAGGTATACGTTATCAGTTCTAATAAAACATATTGAATCAAATAAAAAATCCCGCTTTATCGAGCGGGATTTTTTTACGTCAAAGAGTTCCATATGCTGAGGTAACTCGAAATTATAAATTTGTTTCCAAGCCATTCTTCTTAAGTTTATTTCAGGTAGTGTACTGATAGCGTTAACGTGTAGTTTATGGCCACCCAGCTTTATATCAGGTATATCAGGAAACCGAAGTTTTTTTCGGCTCATTTTTTTGAATGGCTTTCTCATAAACTTCCTCATACATCGGCACGATTTTTTCGATCGCGAAATTCGCTGCCTGTTCCCGTGCTTGTTGCTTAAAACGTGCTAAGTCTGCATCAGCACTCAAAATACGTAAAGCATTCTGAGCCATTTCTTCAACAGCTCCTACAGCACTCATAAAGCCGGAAACCCCATTGATATTTACTTCTGAAAGTCCGCCGGCATTTGATGAAATTACCGGAACTCCGTGAGCCATGGCTTCTAATGCGGCCAGACCGAAGCTTTCGGCTTTAGAAGGAAGTAAAAATAGATCTGAGAAGCACAATACTTTATCGATCTCATTACTATTGCCCAAAAAGATCACCTTTGTAGCGATGCCCAATTCTTCGGCTAAAGTTTCTGCGGGAGCGCGTTCCGGCCCCTCTCCTACCATAATAAGTTTAGATGGAATTTCCTTTTGAATGTGGTAAAACGTCTTGATCACATCTGGAATACATTTTACCTCCCGCATATTACTAATATGGGTGATGATGCGCTCATTTTCACTGGCCATCAAGCCGCGTTGGCAATCTGTAAATGTATTTTTAACGGTACTTAAATCAATAAAATTAGGAATCACCTTAATCTTACGTTTGATATCAAATAGCCTATTCGTATCATCTTTTAAGCTTTGAGAAACCGAAGTCACCACATCGCTTTTATTAATACTAAAAGTTACCGCCGGTTTATAAAACGGATGATTCCCTACTAAAGTGATATCCGTTCCGTGCAATGTAGTTACCATTGGGATCGTAATCCCTTCCTGCTGTAGCATTTTTTTAGCCATATACCCGGCATAAGCGTGCGGTATGGCGTAATGCACGTGCAGTACATCTATATGATAGGCCTTGATAATGGTGACTAATTTACTGGATAGCGCCAACTCATAAGGCTGAAAATGGAATAAGGGATATTCCGGGACATTTACCTCGTGAAAGAAGATCTTTTCGTTAAGTAAATCAAGGCGTACCGGTTGCTTATAGGTGATAAAATGCACCTCGTGACCACGCTTAGAGAGCGCAATTCCTAATTCGGTAGCGACAACGCCGCTTCCTCCAAAAGTAGGATAACAAACTATAGCTATTTTCATGACGTAAAAATACCAATTTATTCAGCCATTAAGTACTAGAAAAAGTAGGTAATCTTAATCTGAAAACTAGGGCTACGGAATTACCGCATTCTCAATGACTTCTTGAATGCGTGTGCGCAAACTAGACGAGATCAATTTGCGATTATCTGCGGTAGGAAAGGTTCTGTTAGAAAGAAAAACATAGATAATTTCAGTTTTAGGATCTGCCCAAGTCAAAGTTCCTGTAAATCCAGAATGTCCAAAACTGTTATCGCTTACACAACCACAAGTAGGACCGGCGGTTCCCAGCTGAGGCTTATCAAAACCTACACCTCTGCGCACACCATTACTACAATAATAACAGGTATTAAACGCATCCATCGTTTCTTTAGAAAAATAGCGTTTACCTCCATAATAACCATTTTGCAGGTACATCTGCATCATTTTGGCCACATCATTGGCATTACTAAAAAGACCGGCGTGACCGCCGATATTGTCTTCCATAGCGGCGCCCATATCGTGTACATAACCCTGCACTTGCTGCATACGCCAGTAATTATCATTCTCACTAGGAACAATGTCCTTTTTTGCTAAACGATCTAATGGTTTATACCCCATTTTATTGGCTCCCAAAGAACGGTAGTAATACTTTTGCGTGAGTCCGTTAAGGTCATCTCCTTCGGAGTCTTCTAAATACTTTTTAAATAAAAAATAAGACAGATCGCTGTATTTATAGACACGGCGACTCAAAAGGTCTGAGTCTGCAATAATTTTTACGATCGTATCAGGATAATCATTTCGCAGGTAGAGATCTTCGGCTACTTTAAGATCAAAATTTTCTTCTGGTCTTGTGCGGTAGTACGCTTTAGACAAAGCCCCTGAATCATCAAAAGTGGCTCTATAAAAAGGGATCCACGGTTTGAGTCTGCCGTAATGCGACAACACTTCTTTAACCGTAATGCTTTGTTTGTTGGTTCCTTGTAAAACAGGCAAAAGCGTTCCCAGCTTATCCTCTAAGGTCAATTTACCTTCATCATAGCGCTTCATCAGCAATGGTAAAGTAGCCAGAATTTTGGTCATTGAGGCCAAATCATACACATCGTCAAGTTGCACGGGTTGCTTCTTAGTATAGGTATGATACCCAAAAGCTTTCTCATAAATCACCTTTCCGTGACGCGCCACCAATACTTGAGCCCCCGGAAACATCACATCGGTAAGGCCTTCTTTCATCAAACCTTCAATACTATTGAGCTTTTGAGAATCCATTCCCTCTTCTTCCGGAATACCGTATTTTAAGCGGCGTAACGTTCCGGTCTCATAACTGGTATTGATCTTAAAGTCAGTTCCTACAGAAACCGGCAATTTTCCTTTAGCTTCGATCGCTCCAAAAATAAGCTGCGCACTCAAATCTTGCGCTATCGTACTATTTTGATACGACATAACCACCCCTTCTAGATTGGTTGTGTTTTTTAGATCAAATAACGCATAAGGTCTAACAAATACATCCAGCACCGTTGGTTTTGCGGCAGCAATAGCCTCAATAATACCTACTTCTCTTGCTGTGAACTTATAAGATTTCCAAGGGTTGTCATTAGATCGATGAAAACCGATGATGACGTAATTAAAATCTGCTAACTTGTTGACATAGTCTGATGCCGAAGCTGCTTCAATTTTTGTCACCTTAGCATATTTCTGAAGCGCATCATAAAACGGAGCGCCATTATCATCGCCCAGCTCTACATAAGCGATCTTTTTATCTTCAATATTCTTGACCGGTAAGATGGCCTGATTATTTTTCAGGACCGTCAGCGCATTGGCCATAGCTTTGCGATACACTACTTCGTCCTCAGGACTATTCAAATCTTGATACAGATTTTCCATCGCAATAGGCTCATAGTTATTGAGCCCCGCTTTAAACTTGGCAAATAGTATTTTCTTTACAGAACGTGCTAAGCGTTTTTCTGTAATCGTACCCTTAGTATAAGCTTCCTCGATTTTGGCAATAGCTTTGGCCACATTCTCGCTCATCAGCAAGATATCGTTCCCTGCATTAAAAGCAGCTAAATCAATTTCTCCCGGCTCGTCATAATTAGACGCTCCTTTCATATTAAGGGCATCGGTAAAAATAAGACCTTGATAGCCCAAGCTGTCTTTAAGAATACCGGTCACTACCTTGCTGGATAACGATGTGGGATATCCCGCTCGGTTGTCTAAAGCAGGAACATTAAGATGCGCAACCATAATACTTGCGATCCCAGCGTCAATCACCTTTTTATACGGGTACATTTCAATGGAATCTAAACGCTTGCGCGAAAAAGGGATTGTTGGCAAGGTTTTGTGCGAATCCTGATTGGTATCTCCGTGGCCGGGAAAATGTTTTGCGCTTCCTAAAACTCCAACTCCCTGCATCCCCCGAAGAAAGGCGACACTTTTATCTGTTACATTATCGCGATCTTCACCAAAAGAACGATTCCCAATAATAGGGTTTTCGGGATTAACGTTGATATCGACATCCGGAGCAAAATTGATGTGAACTCCCATACGCTTACTATGCAAGCCTATTTGTCTTCCTACCTGTTCAACAAGCTTATCATCTTTGATCGCTCCCAAAGTCATATTCCAAGGAAACGCGTAAGTAGAATCTAAACGCATCGCTAATCCCCACTCGGCATCCATAGCAACCATTAATGGCACCTTGCTCAAGGCTTGGTATTCATTAGTAAGTTTGGCTTGCCGAACCGGGCCACCCTTTGAAAAAATGAGTCCGCCTATATGATGTTTCTTGATCAGTGTTTTTACCGCATCGGTTACCGATTTGGGATCTCTAGAAAAAACATCAACCATAAAAAGCTGACCTATTTTTTCTTTCAATGTCATCCCATCGTAAATACTATCAACCCAAGCTTGCTGCTCTGTTAAGTCTTTAGCGATAAGCGGATTTCTAGTTTGTGAAAAACAGGATATTGTAAGTAGAAGAACTACTCCCAGTATAAAACGATCTCTTAGCATATGTACTTTTTCCTCGATTACGGAATTAAAAATTTGAGCATTAGTTATTAAAAGAAACGACTATGCCAACTTTCTATTGCAGGAACCTCCCACTGATCTAAATATTCTTCTTTAGTATTCACAAGGTTGTTAAATACTATGGTTTTCTTGCCAACCGCGCCATCTTTAGCCATCTTTTTAAAATCTGCTAAAGGTTTAAAATGCAAACGATCATTCTGAATATAGGTCACATTCATTTTGTCAAGCAAGGTCACCGAAAATTCTTTTTCAAGCTCTTGAATAAAATGTACCTGAGCATCAATAGAACATCCGCTGGCTGAGCTTTGTGTTTGGTCAAGGCCAATGATGATGAAGCGGTCATATTTAATCTCAAAACCTGCATTCAGGGCTGCACCATGCGCCGTCCACTCTTCTAAAAAAGCTGATAAATACTGCTGAAGCAGCGGCAGTTCTTCTTCGGTGAATTTGCGGTCGCTTTGGTAAATCCAAAGTCTTGATGTATCTGATAATTCTGAAAATGGAGTCAACATAAAATACGTGATATTTAGTCTCACAAACTTAACATTTATTCAAGGTCTCTTTAAAATAGATAGTGTTAAAAGGCTCTGAAATTGAAGGCTTAGAACCTCAAAATACCAATATAAAGTCTGTAGCTATCTGAATAGCAAAACTAAAAAAGCCACTCTGTTTGAGAGTGGCTTAAAAATAGGAACATTTCTGCTCTATAAATCTTCGGCTGAGGCGATCATTTCTGCAATATCCATCACCGCAACAGTATCTTCTTTTTCTTTGTTTTTAACCCCATCGGTCATCATTGTGTTGCAAAAAGGACAAGCAGCAGCAATAACTTCAGACTTTGTTTCTAGTGCCTCCTCGGTACGTGCGATGTTCACATCTTTAGTTCCTGGCTCTGGCTCTTTAAACATTTGTGCACCTCCAGCTCCACAGCAGAAGCCTTTAGTCTTACAGCGCTTCATTTCTACAAGTTCTACCTCAAGCTTTTCAAGCAAGTCACGAGGCGCCTCATAAATGCGATTAGCGCGTGCCAAATAACACGGATCGTGAAAAGTAATACGCTTTCCTTTAAACTTTCCTCCTTCTACAGTTAGACGCTCTTCTTTAATAAGCGTTTTTAAAAACTGTGTATGGTGCAACACCTCATAATTACCGCCTAAACCGGGGTATTCATTAGCAATGGTATTAAAACAATGTGGACAAGCAGTAACTATTTTTTTCACGTCGTATGCATTTAGAACCTCAATATTGGTCACCGCCTGCATCTGGAATAAAAACTCGTTTCCTGCACGTTTTGCAGGATCGCCTGTACAGCTTTCTTCAGTACCCAATACTGCAAAATCGACCCCGGCTTTTGCTAAGAGCTTAACAAATGCTTTTGTGATCTTTTTTGCCCGATCGTCAAAACTTCCGGCGCAGCCTACCCAAAACAGTACTTCTGGAGACTTTCCTTGCGCCATATATTCTGCCATCGTAGGTACCTTGATAGCTTCTGCCATAATTTTAATATTTGCTATTTTTTAAAGAACTTAATCTTTAAATACTTCAATTGTTACATCTTTTTCTACTAGGTCTGTAAACTTCCCTTTGTAGCGTGTAGCACGCACTAGGTGATTATCGATCCAGTGATAGTTACCACCGCGTGGTTTTCCCATTAAAAGACTATGATAGTTAAAACCGTGCTCATTGAGCCAGTTTTCTGTCACCTCGCGATGCTCTTCGGTGCGAGAAGTAAAGAAGCATATAATATGCCCTTCATCATACCATTTGTTTAAGGTTGCCAAAGCATCTGGAAATGGCTTGCACGTTGCCATACGCTCAGGCTCTTCGTTGGGCACATCTTCTGTAATTGTACCGTCTATGTCAATGAGGTAGTTTTTAACTCCTTCCGGCAAAACCGGGCTTACGTGTTCGCCGTCTTGCAGTTTGTCGCTTAACATTTTGTCTACTTCCTCTTTTTTCATGAGTTCTCTATTTTGATATTTACTGGTTGGTTTCTAGTTTTCAGAGATCCAATTGGCTCTATCCATTTGATTGAAAGGCCACGGAGCTGCGTTGTTTTCTATATTAGTCATCGCGTTGTTAAGATCTGTAGGAGCAGCGCTCTGTTCCATCACTAAATACTGACGCATATCCATAATAATAGATAAAGGGTTTATCCCTACCGGGCAGGCTTCTACACACGCATTACACGTTGTACACGCCCATAATTCTTCACGGCTAATATAGTCATCTAATAATTGTTTACCGTCTTCTTTAAAGGTTCCTTTATTAGCATCTATATTTTTGCCTATATCTTCTATACGATCTCGCGTTGCCATCATAATTCTACGTGGCGAAAGCTTTTTTCCTGTTTGATTTGCAGGGCACTCGCTGGTGCATCTACCACACTCCGTACAGGTGTAGGCATTTAATAACTGTGCCCAACTTAAATCTGTAGCTTCACTGGCACCAAATTTTGCCGGCACCTCATCTTCCGCCCCTTCTTCAGGCATCGCGTACGGGTCAGCTTCAGGGTCCATCATTAATTTAACTTCCTTGGTCACTGCCTCGAGATTATCAAATTGTCCTTGCGGCTTCAGACGTGCAAAATACGTATTGGGGAATGCAAGCAGAATATGTAAATGTTTTGAATAATAGAGATAATTTAAGAATACTAAAATTCCTAAAATATGAATCCACCAAGCAGCACGCTCGATCACGATTAACGTAGGGGTGCTTAAGTTTTCAAATAATGGCGCAATAAATTGACTTATAGGAAACGCTCCTACAATTCCTTCTGCACTGGCATAATGTTCAGCACCTTTAATCTGCAACGTCAAGTCTGCCGCATTCATCGTCAAGAACAACAGCATTAGAACCACTTCAAAGTAAAGAATGAGGTTAGCATCTAATTTAGGCCAACCTTTCATCTCTCGGTTCAAGAAACGCTTGATATGAAGTATATTTCGGCGGATCCAGAAGATGATCACACCTACCAAAACCAAAAGCGCAAAAATTTCGAAAACCGCGATCAAGAAATCGTAAAACCCACCTAAGAAACTAAAAATACGGTGCGTACCAAAAATCCCGTCAATGATGATCTCCAGAACCTCAAGATTGATAATGATAAAACCGAGATAGACTAAAACGTGAATAATCCCTGAAACCGGACGCACGACCATTTTATATTGACCAAGCGCAATCTTAGCCATATTTTTAAAACGCTGTGCTTTGTTATCTGTGCGGTCTTCATCGCGACCTAATTTAATGTTGCGAATGAGCTTTTTAATATTGAATACAAAAAAGCCTACTCCTGCTGCGAGCGCAATTACAAACAAAATATTAGGTAAATACTGCATAGAAATTATCTAAGTGAATCTTTGGGCTCTTCATACGGTCCCGGGTTTTTCCCGAATACCGAAAAATGTACGTAGCGCTTTGGATTGAGCTTGATGTCCTGCATCAATTCTTCCATTTGCTTTGTTGCACGCTCTAGGTTGTTATACATTTTATCGTCATTGATAAACTGACCTAAAGTGCCTTCTCCATTTTCAATTTTTGAAGAAATGCTTTCAAAGTCTGCCAATACACTTTCCATACGCATCACCAAAGCGTTCACATCAACCTTTGAAAGACTATCACTAACTTTATTAAAATTAGCTGACATCTCATCAAGATTGGTAAACGTACGGGTAAGTTTCTGGTCATTATCAGCTAAAAGCCTGTTAAGCGAGTTAGAAGCCTGATTAAAGTTAGCCGCAGTCTGACTGATCTGCTCAATGGTTTCTCTTAAATTTTTACGCGTTTTTTTATCTAAAACATCTGACACACCTACGAGAACAGAGTCTGTACTATTGATCACCTCTTCTACTTTAGCTTGTAACGGCGTAAGGCGCTCATTAACAAGCTCAAAAATACCTTCGTCAATAGTACCCTGCAACGTATCTCCTGATTCTGCAACATCGCCGCGCTCATAGTCAGGAACGATAGAAAGATTTTTCCCGCCGATCAATCCACCTCCGTAAATTTGGGCTTTACTGTTTTTTGAAAATTGAAAATCATTCTGAACATTAAAGGTCACTAAAAGATCCCCACGAGAATCAGCAAAGTCAATAGACAATACCTTACCTACCACAAGACCGTTAATGGTAACGTTAGAGCCTTGTGACAAGCCTTCTACATTGTCATAAATTGCGTAGTAGGTTCGGTCGTTATTTAAGAGGTTATTCCCTTTTAAAAAACTATAACCGAAGATGAGCAGAGCTATAGCAATTACTGCCAGAAGACCTGTTTTTACTTCTCTAGAAATGTTCAATGTAATTTTTTTTTTGATGAGCCTCAAATTTAGGAATAAATTCTATTAAGGCTTTACACGCTAACTTTTATTTATAAATTCATTTGCGTTTTGCTTAATCCCATTTTTAAAAGCAACGATGTACGCAGTCTTGTATCCTTTAGATTTTGCTTCCTGCAATTTCCGTTCAATTTCTGTGTAGTTAGAGGTATCGCCGTAGTAGTATTTATACAACTTACCTTCTTTGCTTTTCTGAATACCTCTTAACCCCTTAAAATTATAAGGTTTCGTATCCAGACTGCGACTGCTTGCGGCTATTTGCACTTTAAAAATAGCATCGTCTACAATGACATCTTTAACCTCTACCGCCGGAACCACCTTAGTAATCCCTAGAAAATCATTGGTGCTTACATTGTCTTTATATTTCCCTACTGCCTCAGCGATGGCGTGAGCAATTTCTTTTTGACCATTAGACGAATTCAAATAACGCCCCTCTTCATTATTAGTAATAAAACCTGTTTCAATAAGAATACTCGGCATAACGGTTTGGTGCAAAACCACGAACCCTGCTTGCTTTACGCTTCGGTCCTTTCGGTGTAGTTTTACTCTGAAATTATCCTGAACATAACTCGCCAACTGAATGCTTTGATCTAAAAATTCTTCCTGCATTAAAGTAAGTCCGATTAAAGATTCAGGCGAATTCAAGTTATACTGCGCATACTTTTCCTCATAATTATCCTCCAGATAAATCACCTCATTTTCTGCTTTAGCAACCTCAAAATTGGTTTTATTTCGGTGCAACCCTAAAACATAAGTTTCTGCACCCAATGCCTGAGAATTATGAGCATTACAATGTATAGAGACAAACAGGTCTGCATTTGCCCGGTTAGCGATCGCTCCACGCTCTGCGAGTTCTACAAAAACATCGGTTTTACGAGTATACACAACTTCAATATCGTTATGCTTTTGGAGCTCTTCTCCTACTAACAATGCAATTTTAAGCGCGATGTTTTTTTCCAGCAGATTTCCTTTAGCATTTTTCCCGGGATCCTTTCCGCCGTGCCCGGCGTCAATGACCACCACAAATTTCTTAGTGTCAGCAGGTTTTTTGTTTGCAAAAATATTTTGCCCAGTCACTGCCAGAAGGAATACTAATATATAGGTTGTTATCGTTCTCATATTTGGGTAACGTCAATCAAGCGCTCCTATTTTATAAATAGAAATCATTTTTGCACGTTAAGGAGTACTTAAAAGTTTTATTCAACATATTTCTAAAATGCAGAAGATTTGTAAAGTTTCTTTCGCCATATTTAATGCGTATAACTTTAGGGCTTCTAAAAAATAGATGTAATTTTGGCACTTTGAAAATTGCCCTTACATTTACAAAAATAGTATTAATCCCATTGCAAACAAAGATCCTTTCAGTACTGCTAGTTTTAGGCTTAAGCCTTAGTTACTATGGGTCTTTACAAGCTCAGGAACTTCCGGTTAATACGCTAAAAACGATTCCTGCAGATACTACGGAATCTAATAACCGACTCATTCCTAAAGGAAACTTGCTCGTTGAGACGCCAGACGAAAGCGCCCAAGACAGTACCGCTCAAGATAGCATTGTTGCTCCGCGCGAATCGCTAACCGATATTGTTAAGTACACCGCTACCGATTATTCTAGATTTGACCGTAAAGCAAATAAACTCTATCTCTATAATGAAGCGCAGGTTGCTTACACAGATATCACCATTACCGCCGGGCAAATCATCGTGGATAACAATACTAATACTGTTTTTGCTAAAGGTATAACCGATTCTACCGGTTACACGCAACCTCCGGTTTTTGTTCAAGGCCCAAATACCGTTGAGCCTGATTCTATCAAATATAATTTTAAAACCGAAAAAGCACTTATTTACGGTTCGCGTACCCAGCAGCAAGAATTTTATATCAAAAATGAAGTGAGCAAGCGAGTGAACGACTCGGTTGTTTTTATGAAAAACGTGCGCTTTACTACCAGTGAAAATGAAGAAGATCCTGAGTACTATTTTTATGCGCGTAAAGTAAAATTCGTTCCCAATAAAAAAATCGTTACCGGGCTGGTCAATATGTTTGTGTATGATGTCCCAATTCCTTTAGGTGTTCCTTTTTCTTATTTTCCTATGGAAAAGGAGACCAGCGTATCAGGATTCATTATGCCGTCTCCGGGAGAGAATAATGAGCGTGGGTACTTTCTGCAAAATGGCGGTTATTATTTTGCACTGAATGATTATATGGACCTTACACTAACAGGTGATTACTATACTAACGGAAGTTACGCGTTACGCGCAGCCAGTGCCTATAGAAAGCGTTATAAGTTTAGTGGTAACGTAAACATTCGTTTTGAGCGTTTGTTATCTAGTGAGCGTGGTCTGCCTGATTTTTCTGAAACCAACACCTACAACATTCAGTGGTCGCATAGTCAAGACAGTAAGTCAAATCCTAATTCCAGATTTTCTGCTTCGGTAAACCTAGGAAGTAGTGATTACTTTCAACAGTCGACAAACATTGATAATACGGCGAGTAGATTAACTAACACGTTGAGTTCTTCGGTGTCTTATTCTAAGACTTTTCAAACCGTTCCGCAGGTAAATTTAGCCCTTACTGCGAGACACTCTCAAAATACAAGAACGCAAGACATAAGTATGACCTTGCCTAGTGTAAATCTTAACGTAGATCGTATTTACCCTTTTGCTCCTAAAGCCGGAAGCAAAAAAGGAATTTTTCAAAACATCAACTTCAACTACAGTATGAGTGGAGAAAACCGTTTTGAAACTACAGACAGCTTATTTTTTACCCCACAAATGTTTAGAGATGCCGAGTTAGGCGTGCGTCACAGCATACCTGTAACGACCAACTTTAAACTGTTTAAACACTTTAGTGTTTCGGCGAGTACAAACCTTCAGGAAAGCTGGGTTTTTGAAACTATTGATCAACGTTTTGACACCACCACCCGCGAGATCGTACTCGATACCGTTAATGGTTTTGATCGTTTTAATACGTATAATTTTAGCACCAGTGTGGGAACCACGGTTTACGGTCAGGCTAATTTTGGAGACGATAAAAAGATTCAGGCTATTCGTCATACGATGAAACCTTCGGTCTCTTTCAACTACAATCCGGCTTTTGACCAATATTATGAGACCTTCTTAGCACCTGAACTCGACGACCCTAATGGCGATCTTACGCGCGAGGTTACTTACTCTCGTTTTGAAGGCGGTTTCTACGGAGCTCCCAGTAATTTTAGCTCTAGCGGAATTAGTTTAAGCGTAAACAACACTGTTGAGGCTAAAGTGCGCGATAGAGACAGTACCGCCATTGAACCCAAAAAGATAGACCTGATCAGCAACTTAGCTATTTCTACCAACTATAACTTTTTAGCAGACAGTTTAAAACTAAGTCCGGTTTCGGTACGAGGGACCATCCCGATCATTCAAAGCAAGCTAAGCGTAAACTTTAATATGACGCTTGACCCTTATGCTTTAAACAATAACAACCGTCGTATAGACAAACTGAATATCGCCAATGGCGGAAGCCTTTTTAGGCTGACCAATGCGAGCGCTAACTTTGGTTACTCCTTCAGCAGTAAAAGTTTTGGGAAAGAAAATGACGATCTTGAAGATGAAAACACGCAGACCGCTCGTAATGGCGGGAGGCGCGATAACTTACTTGGTGAAGACAGCAGGCAATTGCAAAACAAGTTTAACGACACCGAGGGCGCAGACGAAGATCCTGATAAAGAACAGGAATTGTACAATTATACCATTCCGTGGAATTTGCGGGTAAACTATAATGTGAATTATGGTAATGCAGCCCGCCAGAATATGATCACTTCGCACGCAATCAACTTTAGTGGCGATGTGGAGCTTGGCGAAAAATGGTTTGTTGGTGCCTCGTCTGGTATTGACCTTACCACGGGGAAATTTACACCAACCCAGTTGCGCTTTGCGCGAGATCTGGAGAGTTTTAATATGACATTTGCCTGGACTCCATTTGGAACCTACGCTTCTTGGAACTTCTTTATAGGAATTAAGTCTAGCGTCTTAAGTGATCTAAAATACGAGCAACGCCGCACGCCAGATCAGCAACTTTAAACCAATCTAAAAAACCAAATACCATGAAAAAAATCATTAGTACCACAAATGCTCCGGCACCTATAGGACCTTACAATCAAGCGGTTTTTGCTGGAGACACGCTTTTTGTAAGTGGTCAAATTCCGTTAGATCCAAAAACCGGCGAACTCGTTAGCGGAGATATTGCTGCGGAAACTAAAATGGTAATGCAAAATTTAGAAGCTATTTTAACCGAAGCCGGACTCACATTTGAAAATGTGGTTAAAAGCTCGATATTTTTAAGCGATATGAACAGCTTTGCACAAGTAAATGAAGTTTATGGAACTTTCTTTAAGGAAGAAACCGCTCCGGCTCGTGAAACTGTTGAAGTGGCTAACCTTCCTAAATTTGTAAATGTTGAAATTTCGGTTATCGCCATAAAATAAGCTATTGCCCAAAAAGCATTAAAAAAGCCTGAACGATGCGTTCAGGCTTTTTTAATGCTGATGGGTGTAGTTGTACTTACACCATCATATAATTTTTGTGGTAAGCCACTAATCCTTCAATAGGACGTTTTAAGACTTTACCAATTTTCAGGTCATACTCCTGAAGTAATTCTTTCAGCTCAGCTTGTAAATAAAATGCAATTGAACCTACAAAGTGCACCGGTATTTCTTTAGCATTCTCAAATTGAAGAATTTGATGCTCAATAAATAATTTAAACCCTTTACGGATGAGTTTTCTGCAGTATTCGTGATCTTTATTAGTGATCACAAAGCGTGCAAACTGCGCCAAATAGGTGTTAGGATTTGGCATTTTATACAAATGATTTTTAATGCTTTCTGCCGTTAAATCAAATTGCTTAGCAAACTCATAGGCAAGTTCTTTAGGTATCTTATTAAAGTGGAAATCACGCAAAAGTTGACGTCCAAAATAATTTCCGCTACCATCATCCATCAGGATATATCCTAATGAAGTTACCTTTTGCTCTATATTCTCACCGTCATAAAGGCTACAGTTAGAACCTGTACCAATGATACAAACAATACCGGCTTCATCTTTTCTAGTAGTAGCGTAAAGTGCAGCATAGGTATCTTCTTTAATGTCGATTTCCTGTGCTTTATCAAAAAAATCTTCAAAAACACCCTGGATTAATTCCTTAGGTTTTTGAGTACCACAACCGGCACCATAAAAGTGCACGTGAGTAACATCATGACGATGTTTGTACAATTCATAGTTGTTGATGATACGCTCTGTTAAGATTTCTGCAGACAAAACTTGTGGATTGAGTCCAAAAGTTTGTGTTTGAAATATTTCGGTACCTTCAGCATTTAATGCGATCCAGTCAGTCTTTGTCGATCCGCTATCTACTAATAATATCATGTGTTTGTAAGAGTTTAAAAAACCCTTTAAACCATAATGGTTTAAAGGGCATATATTCAGTTAATACGATTAAAGTGAATTAACGTATTCCGCTAAGTCAACTAACTTGTTTGAATATCCAAACTCGTTATCATACCAAGAAACGATCTTGAAGAATTTAGAATTCAATTCAATACCAGCACCTGCATCAAAAATACTAGTACGTGGGTCACTTACAAAGTCTTGAGAAACTACTGCTTCTTCAGTATAACCTAAAACACCAGCCATCTCACCTTCAGAAGCCGCTTTAAAGGTCTTCTTGATGTCTTCGTAGCTTGTGTCCTTAGAAAGTTTTACCGTTAAATCTACAACAGATACATCTGGAGTAGGAACACGGAAAGCCATACCGGTTAATTTCCCTTTCAATTCAGGAATAACTTTAGTTACAGCTACAGCAGCACCAGTACTAGCAGGGATGATGTTTGCTAAAGCAGAACGACCACCTCTCCAGTCTTTCTTAGAAGGACCATCAACAGTCATTTGTGTTGCGGTAGTAGCGTGTACTGTAGTCATTAAAGCTTCTTCGATACCATAAGCATCGTTAAGAACTTTTGCTAATGGAGCAAGACAGTTTGTAGTACAAGATGCATTAGAAACGATTTTGTTATCTGCAGTTACATCTTTATGGTTTACACCCATTACAAACATAGGTACATCTTTAGAAGGTGCAGAAATAACAACTTTCTTAGCACCTGCCTGAATGTGATAATCAGCAGTCTCCATAGAAGTAAAGATACCGGTACATTCTGCAACAACATCTGCTCCTACTTCATCCCACTTAAGGTTTTTAGGGTCACGCTCTGCAGTGATACGTACTGTTTTACCATCTACCACAAGGTTACCGTCTTTTACCTCAACAGTACCATCAAAGTTTCCGTGTACTGAGTCGTATTTTAAAAGGTATGCTAAGTGCTCAACATCTAATAAGTCATTGATCGCTACAACATCTACGTTATCACGTTTTACGGTTGCTCTAAAAACGATACGACCTATACGGCCAAAACCATTGATACCTAATTTTAAATTTCCCATTTTATTTACTATTTGATTTGTATTACTAATTATGTGGTCATTATTTCAGACACACGAACGAGTTCTTTATTTATATGTGATTTCCCTTTAATCGCTTTTTCAATAGGGTAGAGTTCCATTTTTTCATGCTGAATACCTACCATATAATTGCTTTCGCCTTCGAGGAGTGATTCTACAGCTTTAACACCCATTCTACTTGCAAGAACACGATCATAACAACTAGGAGATCCTCCACGCTGCATATGCCCTAAAACTGCCACACGCACATCATAACCATCAAGGTTCTCATCTACGTAATCTTTTAGTTCAAAAACATTTTTACCTGTTTTATCTCCTTCTGCAACCACAACGATACTAGAAGTTTTTCCGCTGGCCTTACTGCGCAATAACGACTCTAAAAGACGATCTAAACCTAGATTTTCTTCAGGAATCAAAATTTCTTCTGCTCCTGCTCCTACTCCTGCGTTTAAGGCAATATGACCTACGTCACGCCCCATCACTTCCACAAAGAATAAACGGTTGTGTGAACTAGCCGTATCTCTAATTTTATCTATCGCTTCTACGGCTGTATTAAGCGCGGTATCGTAACCTAAAGTTTTATCTGTACCACTGATATCGTTATCTATCGTTCCGGGGATTCCCATTACCGGGAAATTATACTCTCTATTAAAGATAAGTCCACCTGTGAACGTACCATCGCCTCCTATGAGAACAAGGCCATCAATTTTATTTTCTACTAAATTGTCGTATGCAATTTTTCTTCCTTCAGGGGTTCTAAATCGGTCTGAACGTGCCGATTTAAGCATTGTACCTCCTCTATTTATGATATCACGTACGCTACGCGCATCCATAGGTTCAAAATCTCCATCAATCAATCCCTCATACCCACGGTAAATACCTACGCAATCAATTTTATGATATGCACACGTACGTACAACTGCACGCACCGCTGCATTCATTCCAGGGGAATCCCCACCAGAAGTTAAAACTCCGATTTTTCTAATTTTTTGTGCCATTTACTGTTGAATGAGAAGTAAAAATAGCAATTGAATTGCATTTTCCTAAGCCATTCTTAATGAATTTCACGGCATTCGCAATTTCAATCGTTATCGTTAACAACTATTTTTTAAAAAGGGATAAAATTGGCGGATTTATAATCTAAATAGGGTGTTTTTATTAGATTAAAAATTTACACAACCTCAAAATATCATATTCACAAAAAGAATTGCTTATCGCCTTATTGGTCAAAACCGTTGTATGGGATTTCAGAATCCGGTTGAATCACCTTAATCTCTTCTTCAACTTCCCGGGCTTTTCCTTTGAAGATTTTCTGAATTAATTCTTTAAATGTATTGAAGTCCACCGAATAAGACAATCCGGCTCCTTGGGTATAGCCTTCGTTGTTTCGGGCTACAAATTGAATATCTGTTTGACGGTTAAATATTGTTGCGCGCAAGCTTCCATCTTCATTTAATAAGAAATTTACCTCGACATCACCCACTACAGCCTGCTCACTGATCCCGCCTACTGGCACACCTACTTTACCATTGATCAATACTTTTTTAGAAATCTGTGTTGAAAGGGTAAATCCAAAACGTCCTGAAGTTTGCAAGTCAGGCCTGTTGTCTGCCTGCACATAATCTAAGCCCACATTAAACTTCCCGTCTTCGTCTGAAAGCAGGTCATTAAATATACCCGAAGCCGTCTCGATCAAGTTTCCGTAGGCTGCTGACTGGGCATCGATTCCGCTTTGACTGAAGAACGAACCTTGCGTAACTAAGGAAAATGCCTGAAGCTCTCGCGTAGCCCTGTTGTCTAACCTGTACGCTAATTCTGATGTTACAATCGAACTCGTGTTAGGGAATTCAAAATCAAAAGTGATCTCAGGCTGAATCAGTTCGCCATCCAGATTGATGATCACATTTACCGGGATTTTTCGGTTTATTGAAGGATTCTCTAATAAGATAGACGGGTTAGCCTGGGTGTTGTAGACCGCGCTAATATCGAGCAAGGCTTCGGTAGGATTTCCATCCCAACTAATCTTTCCTTCCGGAAGGATATTAAATTGCTTCTGCACCACCCCGCTATATCTAAAATTATAAGTTCCCGAATAGGGTGTGAAGTCACCAAACATATTAAACTTCCCATTGGTATTGATCTGGATCAGCAAGTACCCCGCTCCTCTTCCCTTTAACGTACTTCCGTTGACCTCATCTACTACGATCTCAACTTCAGCATCGCGTGTTACCTCCAGATCAAAATTCAGCTCTAAACCTTTGATCTCTTCGATAACCACTTCTTCCCCATCTAGTCGGGCTTGTTTTTCTTCCGGGCTTAAAAAGTAAATATTGCTGTTATCGCCAAAAGATTCAGTATCACTCAGCGGAATTTTAAACACAGTACCTTCCTGAGTGGTGGCGGTCACATCAATCACCAATTCATCGGTAGGACCGGTAAGACTGGCTTCGCCACTTATAAACGCAGTACCGTAATACAATGCAAAATCATCTGGCTCGGTATCTAAAACTACAAGGCGATCTGTATTCACATCAAGATCCATCTCCCAGTCTCTAAAATACTGATGACTGATGCTTCCGGTGAGCGTACCTGTGGTTTTGTATTTAGTGTCAACCAACGCTACTGAACCAAATCTAAATTCTTGATCATCTAGCGTAATTCTCGCTGTACCTCTAAAGTCGTAATCGGTATTCAAATAAGGTATCGCCAGACCTGCTTCTCGTAGTAACAGTTCGCCATCCACATCAGGATTGCGATAATCACCCGTGACGGTCGCCCTACCACTTGCTAAACCTCTTATTTTTGAAATCACTTCTCCACCCAATGGACTAAACGCTTTCATATTCAACTTGCGCAATTGCACATCCAGATCTATAGACGGGTTTTCTTGACCTACATCAATGGTTCCCAGAGCAGACAACACTTCAACATCATCATTATTCAGGCGCGTATTGACTTGATAATTGGTTAAACTTTCATTGCCTTCAATAGACAGATCTAGATCTCCCATCAAGATATCATTAATGGTGAAATTGGCGATATTCACACTACTGTTAGGTAAATAAACTCCTTCTTTCTGAAGAACATCAAGATTTCCATTTACGAGTCCGCGCATCTCCAAACTATCTATATATGGAGTGATATGCGAAAGTCTCACATTTTCAAAATTGGTCTGTATGTCTTTATATGTACTGTCTTTAACCTGACCTTTTAAGGAAATGCGTTCCTTGTCGTGAGACAGCGTCAATTCCTTTAAATCCCAATCTAAAAAGTTATTATCAAAAACGATCTTATTGTTTTTATTGTCCTGCTCATTTAAAAACCACTCATTGTTTTTAAACCGAAGGCTGCTGCGCTTAAAACCTACAACCGAATTATTCTCTTCATTGATAGTGTGATAAAAACTAAGATCAAAATTATCCTGCTTGTCAGGACCGCCTTTAAATTCAGACCGAATAAACAAGGTGTCCTTCAGGGTTACATTGATCAAGTTGAAATCGCTTACTCCATACACGCCGCTACCAATGCTATCCGCTTCAACATAGGCATTAAACAGCGGATTCTTATTATCTACACGTACATTGATCGCTTCGGCCATAACACCAAAAGCTTTGATGCGCGGCGATCTAAACGTCAATTTAAAATCAGAATCGTCAGCAACTACGCTTCCGCGGACAAAAGTATCAGGCTCGAGCTCAACATCAGGAACTAAAACCTCAACGATCTTACTGTAAATCTGAATATTGAAATCCATAAACTGATTTTCAGTAACCGTTTGCGGCTCATAGTTGGTGTATAGACTCCCTATTGCATTCCGAAATAAGGCCTTAACATCCCCAATTTTAAACACTCCGGAAACTTGCCCCGAAATAATATCAGGAGAGTTCATCGTTATCGTTCGTATGCCGCGTCTAAAGCCAGAGGTGATTACAAAATCCTGAAACTCGTAAAGGTCATTAGCATTCTCAAAGCTCGCTTCACTAAACGCAATAACCCCACCGGTATCATCTATGTTCGTTCCGCGCATATCCATCACGACCTTTCCTTTCAGAACCGCTGAAGAATCTCTTAGAAAATTGAGCTTCCCTAAGTCTATGCGTGCAATATCTGCAGTAAAATCATACGTGTGAATTTCTTCTGAAACATCAATAAGACCATCAAATGTAAAGTTGGCGTTAGGGTCCCGAACGGTCAGACGACCATCAAAATTAGGATTTTGCAGATTTCCGGCTACGGTAATTCCTCGATACGTATAGTTATTGTATGTCGCTGAACTGATCACACCCTCCACACGAGTATCTAACGTTTCGGCTTCAACACCAGAACCATTTACCCGTACATTAAAGGTGATATTTTTGAGTTCTGGCACTTTGAGCAGACGCCCCATATTGAATTGTTCTCCGCGCAACATTCCAACATAAGAAGCATTCTGAATATTTTGAGTATTTCTCAGATCAATATCGGTTTCCAGAAAACCAAGGTCTGTCTGAATATTACTTTTAACATACACCGTATTTTCAGAAACATTTAAAGTCCCGGTAAGGTCAACGGTTCCTAAACGCACCAATTCCGGCGGAAGATTGTTCCCTAAAATATTAGGTAATAAAGAGGTCAAATCAAGGTAGGTCGTTTTCAGCTGTCTGTAATCCCCATTGATTCTAAAAGTACTGTTGTCACCTAAAAGCTGCTCAAACCTCACATTCCCAAGAATGCGACTGTTGCTTAAACCGGCAAGATCAAAATCTGTTACAGTAAAATCATTAAGGGTTCCTTGTAATTTTCCGGAAAGTAAAATGTCTTCTCCTTCACCAAATTCAGCATAAAAAGCTTGCAGATCAGTAGTGGAGATTTTACTCTCATCAAAGTCTATATCAATCTTGACCAGATTATTAAAATCTTGAAAAGCGTCATTACGCGTGTCTAAATACACATCACCGCGTATCACAGAGTGTTCAGTTGATAACACCATTTCCTTAAGAATGATCTCATCAGGATTGTATTTAAAATCAGCTTCTAGTCCTCTTAAGTGGTAGTCGCGGTCGGCATCAAAACGCAGATCTTTAATCTGGGTCGTGATGGTCACATCATCAAGGTCAAAATCTTCGGCACGTATATACAGGTTGTGGTAATTTATAACTTCCGGAGTGTCCAGATCTTCATCAATAAACTTGAAGTGCATATCCTCAATTTCAACTTCTGAAGCCGAAAGTTTAAAAGGAGTTCCGCCCGTTTTCCCTGTATTGAATTTTTGAGAAAATACATAGAGGTTATCGTTTTCTTCCCCTTGGTATTTTTTCACATAAAGTTTTGCCGCACCAAGATAAATATCGCCCAATGGCATCTCGTTCTCAATCAGTGATCGAATGCTCAGCAAACTCGTTTCAACAGTTTGAGCATATATAAGCGTATCTTGATGATGGTCTGCGATATACACCTCTTTTATGAGCGCATTACCATTATACTTTAGCTGAATTTTTTTTATGGAAATTGCGGTGCCGTAGGTATCATTAAGCGCCTTAGTGACCTTTTTAGCAACCGAAGTCTGTACCGCCGGAATCGAAAAAATAATTAAAAGCAATGCAAAGACACCTATTAAAACAAATAGGGTTCGCGTAATTATTTTTCTGAATTTTCTGATACGTTTTTAAGTTTTAACTTTGTCCCGCTTTAGATTTAAAAACACAAAACTAAAGCCTTAATTTTATTGAAACACAGCACACGTACTTAGGAACGGCAAATCTTCTGTTTTAGACGAATTGCTCAACCCTTACTATTTAATGGAAACCTATAAATAGCATACTACCGAATTTTCGAGTAAAAGTACATTAACATTCCCTATACCTTGCGACCTAATGTCAAAAAATAACACCTATATCCTTGCTATAGAATCTTCTTGTGACGATACAGCGGCTGCTGTGCTTCACAACGACAAAACCCTTGCAAATGTTGTGGCGGGCCAGGCTGTTCACGAGCAATATGGCGGTGTGGTTCCTGAGCTGGCCTCACGCGCCCATCAACAAAATATTGTTCCGGTGGTGCACGAGGCGCTGCGCAAGGCAAATGTAAAAAAAGAAGACCTTAATGCGATTGCTTTTACCAGCGGTCCCGGACTTATGGGTTCGTTACTCGTAGGAACCTCTTTTGCAAAGTCTTTGGCGATGGGATTAGACATTCCGTTGATCGATGTAAATCATATGCAAGCGCATATTCTTGCTCATTTTATTGAAGAAGAGGGTTACGATAAACCAGAGTTTCCTTTTCTGGCGATGACGATTTCCGGCGGACATACCCAAATTGTTCGTGTGGACAGTTATTTTAATATGACGGTAATTGGTCAAACCTTAGACGATGCGGTGGGCGAAGCTTTTGATAAAAGTGCTAAAATTCTTGGCCTTCCTTATCCCGGCGGGCCATTGATCGATCAATATGCGCAAATAGGAAATCCTAAAGCATACAAATTCACTAAACCGAAAGTAGGCGATCTGGATTTTAGTTTTAGCGGACTCAAAACAGCGGTGCTTTATTTTTACCAGAAAGAGATCGCCGCAGATCCTGAATTTGTTGAGAAAAACCGCAATGATATCTGTGCGTCTATTCAGCATACGATCATTAATATTTTGATGGATAAAATCAAGAAAGCAGTAAAACAAACCGGCATTAAAAAAGTGGCTATCGGCGGTGGCGTTTCAGCAAACAGCGGGATCCGTAAAGCGCTTAAAGACGCAGAGCAGAAATATGGCTGGAAAACTTTTGTCCCAAAATTTGAGTACACGACAGACAATGCAGCGATGATCGGGATCGTAGGATATCTCAAATACCTTGAGGAAAATCTAGCCGAAACCGGTTATACAGATACCAAAGTAATGGCGCAATCGCGTCTAAAAATTTAAGTATGCAACTCTTTTATCATCCCGAAATTGCTGCGGAAGCTAAAGAAGCGACATTTCCTAAAGACGAAAGCAAGCATATTGTAAAAGTACTACGTAAACGCACCGGAGACGTGCTGGATATCACCAATGGATCTGGAAACTTTTTTAAGGCTGAAATCATTTCGGCAAGTCCGTCAAACTGTAGGGTTAAAATCTTAGAAGTAACCTCAGAACAGCCACTTCCCTATCACTTGCACTTAGCTGTTGCGCCTACTAAACTAAATGATCGCTTTGAGCTCTTTCTCGAGAAAGCCACTGAAATAGGAATTTCTGAAATCTCTCCTATTATTTGTGATCATAGCGAGCGTAAAGTCATTAAAGAAGAACGTTATGAGCGTATCATTCAAAGTGCTATGAAACAATCATTGAAAGCGCATATTCCTAAACTGAATGAAGCGCAATCCTTCAGTGATTTTTTAGAGGCTGCAAAACATTTCAACGGAGATCGCTTTATCGCGCATTGTGAAGAAACTAACAGATTTTCGCTCAAACAAAAACTTCAGCCTAAAAGAGATGTTTTGATCTTAATAGGTCCTGAAGGAGATTTTTCGCCTAGCGAAATAGAACAAGCCATTCAAGCCGGATTCAGCCCTGTAATGCTTGGAGAAAGCCGCCTACGCACCGAAACTGCCGCAATTGTAGCAACGCACAGTGTTGCTTTTGTAAACGAGGTTTAATTAAGACATTATTTGCACCAAAAGCTCTTTGAGCAAATCTCCCTGCGAAAGGTTATAAGCGCCAACGCCTTTACTTTTCACATCTGCCTTGCGTAATAAATTGACAATGTGGCTCACTTTTTTCATCGGGTAATTGCGCGCTGCATCTACATACTGGCCAACAAAAAAAGGATTTACTTTTAGCGCTTTTGCAACGGTGCTCTTGTCTTTACTGGGCAAACCGTGATAGATCAATAAATTCTGAAAGAAGCTAAAGAGTAAAGCAATAGTCACGACCATCGGGTTATCCTTAGGATTCTGACTAAAATAATTGATGATACGATGCGCTTTTACCACATCTTTTTCACCTATGGCGCGCTGCAATTCAAAGTTGTTAAAGTCTTTACTGATCCCGATATTTTCTTCAACTGCAAGTGGCGTGATCGTACTGCCCTCAGGAAGAATTAGCCGGAGTTTTTCTAATTCGTTATTGATCTTCGACAAGTCGGTTCCTAAAAACTCTACAAGCATATGCGCCGCTTTGGGTTCTACGGTGTAGCCTTTCCCAGACATCACACGTCTTATCCAGTCGCCCACTTGATTTTCATAAAGCTTCTTACTTTCAAAGATGAGTCCGCTCTTGGCGATTTCCTTATAAACCCGTTTGCGTTTATCAAGCTTTTTGTACTTATAACAAAACACCAAAACTGTAGTTGGCTGCGGATTTTCGGCGTAAGCCTCTAGCTTATTCTTGCTTTTATCAGGTTGCACTAAGATTTCGCGTGACATATCCTGAGCTTCCTTTACGATCACCACTTGACGCTCTGCCATCATTGGGAAACGTTTGGCCTGTGATAATACATCATCAAGAGACACATCGCGGCCGTAAAGCACCATCTGATTGAACCCCTTTTCTTCTTCGGTCAACACATTATCAGCAATATAATCGGCAAGCTGATCTATATAATAAGGTTCTTCTCCCATTAAAAAATAAATGGGTCTCAGATTGCCTTTTTTAATATCCTTTACAATGCGTGTAACTTCTTCTACCAAGGTTGTATTGAATCTCTTTATAAATGAATATCCCGATTGGGACGAAGTTTTAAAACTGATGCAGGCTTAAAAAAATTCCTTAGGTTGATTACCTTTGAAACGATGCAAGAATTAAATTTTCCTCCATATGCCTTCAGGCTCAAAAGTAGCGAAAATAAACCGCTTATATTTGACCCTATTCGTAAAAAATTTGTGGTACTCACCCCGGAAGAATGGGTGCGGCAACACGTGGTAAAACATCTTTTAGCCGCGTATAAATATCCGTTATCGCTTATAAATGTCGAGAAAGAATTAAAGATCAATAACACATCAAAACGTTATGATGGCGTTGTTTTTAATCCTGACGGAAGCATTTTTTTGATCATTGAATGCAAAGCCCCAAAGGTTAAAATCACACAGGAAACTTTTGATCAGATTGCGCGGTATAATCTCGCGGTAAAAGCTGAATATTTAATGGTGACTAACGGACTCAACCATTACTATTGTCAGATGGATTATGAAGCTAAAAAATATGTGTTCTTACGAAATATTCCTGTTTACAGCTTATGAAAACAGCCATCGTTATACTCAATTGGAACGGTAAAAAACTACTAGCAGAATTTTTACCCAGCGTCATCAAACATAGCGCGCATTTAGCGACCATTTATGTAGCCGATAATGCTTCAACCGATGCTTCTGTCTCTTTTGTACAAGCTGAATTTCCGCAAGTAAAAATCATTCAGAATGCTTCAAATGGCGGCTACGCTAAAGGCTATAATGACGCCTTGCAACACCTAGACGAAGAGCTTTTGATCCTGATGAATAGTGATATTAAAACAACTTCCGGTTGGCTTGAACCTATGATCAAAGCTTTTGAAACAGATTCAAATCTGGGGGCTGCCCAACCAAAACTTTTAGATCTAAAAAAGAAAACACACTTTGAATATGCGGGTGCTGCCGGTGGATTTCTGGATTCTTTAGGATATCCTTTTTGTCGCGGACGCATATTTGACACCTGCGAAGAAGACACCGGGCAATACGATAATACTTTAGAAATTTTCTGGGCGAGCGGCGCTTGTTTAGCCGTGCGAAAATCAGTTTTTTGGCAGGCCGGCGCGCTTGATGAAGATTTCTTTGCACATCAGGAAGAAATTGATCTGTGCTGGAGAATAAAGAATCTGGGGTATTCCATTCAATATATAGGAGAAAGCACGGTGTTTCACCTAGGCGGAGCCACGCTAGAACAAATGAATCCGAAAAAAACCTTTTTGAATTTTAGAAATAACTTGATGCTTTTATTAAAAAACGTAGCAGGTTTTAAGGTTTACCCAATTCTATTTGCGAGAATGTGCCTCGACGGAATCGCCGCTTTTAAATTCTTAGCAGAAGGAAAACCGAAACATTTTACAGCAGTGCTCAAAGCGCATTTCAATTTTTATGCCCAAATTCCAAAATTGCTTAACAAGCGTGCACGCACTTCAGGAAATCAACCCTACGCCAAGGTCAAATCTATCGTCTGGGAGTATTTCATAAGGAAAAATAAGCACTACACCGACATATTTTAACAAAATCTAAAGTATTGTTAAGGTTGGGCATTTAGGCACGAATTTTAATACATTTGACGTTACTAAAAATTAAAGATAACAACTGAAATTATGAGAAAATTAATGATGGTATCGGCATCAGCGCTGGTACTTCTTTCCTCTTGTGTATCTCAAAAGAAATATGCTGCATTAGAGGCAAAACAAAAAGAAACGCAGGATATGCTTAACACAGCAACCGTAAAACTTAACGCTTGTTTAGCGCAGAGTGAAACGATGAAAGAGCAGATCACTGACCTAAGAAGTGCAAATAACAATTTGATCAATACGCAAGGAAACTTAACTACACTTTCAGCTAAAGGTGCTGAAAACTTAGAGAAGTCTCTTGAGCAAATGAAAGAAAAAGACCTTCAGATCAAAGCATTCCGTGATGCGATGAACCGTAAGGATTCTGTAACGCTTGCTCTTGTAACTAGCCTAAAAGGAGCGATAGGTAACCTTAATGACGAAGACATCGAGATCAACGTTGAGAAAGGTGTTGTTTATGTTTCTATCTCAGACAAGTTATTATTTAACAGTGGTCGTTGGGATGTAACGAACCGCGCTAAAGAAGTTCTTGGTAAAGTTGCAACTGTAGTTAAAAACAAGCCAGACATCGAGTTTATGGTAGAAGGTCATACAGACAGTAAACCAATTAGTACTTCAGTAATTGAAGATAACTGGGATCTTAGTGTGAAGCGTGCAACTTCTGTAGTGCGTATCCTTCAAGAAGAATTTGGTGTACCACCAGAGCGTATGGTTGCAGCAGGTAGAAGTTACTACGTGCCTTTAGCTAGTAATGATACTGCAGAAGGTCGTGCTCGTAACCGTAGAACACGTATCGTTGTTCTTCCTAAGCTAGACCAATTCTACAAAATGATTGAAGAGGGAATGCCTAAAAACTAAAAAGCTTTAGTTTTAAAATATTAAAACCCGGTCAAATGACCGGGTTTTTTATTGGCATCAGCCAAAGGTTTTCTATTTAGAATCTACATCTAATCTAAATTAAAGCTCTACCCAAAGTCTCAAGAAATTTGCTCTGGAATAGTGTAGAGCTTAAAATTAGAAAGCGAATTCTAAATGGTAAGATCTCCTTTACCTTCTCTAATTAAAACAGCCTCACCACTAGTCAAGTCAATCACCGTAGAAGGAATATTACCTCCATATCCGCCATCAACCACAACATCTACAAGCTTATCCCATTTTTCAAGAATAAGCTCTGGATCTGTAGTGTACTCAATCACATCATCTTCATCATAAATCGAAGTTGAAATAATGGGATTCCCAAGATGCTTCACAATAGCACGAGCGATGTTATTATCCGGCACTCGTATCCCAACAGTTCTCTTCTTTTTAAACACAGTAGGCAAATTATTGTTCCCAGGAAGAATAAAGGTGTAAGGTCCCGGCAATGCCCGTTTCAATAATTTAAATGTTGGCGTATCTATCTGCCGCACATAATCTGAAAGATTACTCAAATCTTCACAGATAAAAGAGAAATTAGCTTTTGCCAATTTTACTCCCCGTAACTGCGCAACACGCTCCAATGCTCGATTGCTGGTAATATCGCAACCCAGACCGTACACCGTATCTGTGGGATAAATGATCACCCCGTCATTTTTTAAAACCTCAACAATACGTTTGATCTCACGTTCGCTGGGGTTTTCGTCATAAAGTTTTATAAACTCTGCCATGCGCTATTATGCTTTCTCTACTTCGCTTTCTAATTTTAAAACAGTAGAACCATCTTCCTGTTTGATTAAAAGCGCTTTATTGCCTTGTTCTCCTTTTCGGGTAATTTCGCTACCGTCAATTGTTTTGGTAATTTCTTTAGCGTAAGATTCTTTTACTTCGCCTTTTGCGGTACCGTTACCCCATTTCCATTGTACTGTACTTCCTTCTCGTATCATAGTTTTTCTTTTAAAGTTAGCCGAGAACTTCGGGAAACTTAAATTTTCTAACACAAGATTAACGCCTATTACATAAGAAACCTTAAAATCAAGCGTTTCAATCGGCCCACTGTCTGTACTTACGCAATAAAGCTTCTACATTGGATTCCCAGCGCCGTTCAGCCTCCCGGTTTACGGAGTGTTCTGTTTCTGCATCAAACTGCTGTTGCATCTTGCGCCGGCTACTTTCGATCTTCTTATAAATTTTCTGAATTTCTGCTTTAGAGTTTCGGGTAAATCGAAATTCTGCCACCGCCTTGCGAAACATTCGCGCATGCACTTCAGAAATATCAAAATGCGTTTGCTCGTGTTTCAGTGTGAATTCATCTATAAGCTCGGGCTTGTACCACGAGAGTTTGGGGTAAAAATTAGCTTTAATAATCGATTTTGAAGGATCAAGCACACCAGCTTTAGAAATGGTATACCGATGACTAATTCCTGTGTTAGCACTGGCAGAAAACCCGCTGTGCTCATCAGGTAACGCCTGAAAGTCTGACCATCTTAATGTATGCCCGGAACGCCACGGCATTCGTGCCGACTTTCTTTGCAGCCCGGCTAGCAAGCACAGGCAACACAGAAGCAGAACAGTACGTTTCATTTACGTTTTTTGTTTTTTCTTCTTAGCTGCCGGAAACAAAATATTATTGAGAATCAAACGATATCCCGGGCTCGTAGGATGCAGTTTTAATTCTGTTTTAGGGTCACCCACACGGTGCTGATAATCCTCAGGATCGTGACCGCCATAAAAGGTAAAAAAGCCTTTGCCTTTCACGCCGTGTATGTAGCGTGCTTCACCATTGGCTTTGTTTTCGCCCATAACTAGCACATTCGCTTTGATCTCTTTAGGATTATAAGCAGTGGTTTGCCCCATAAAACCTTTCACCAAAGCGGTGTGGTTCTGGCAGAGCATCGTAGGTACAGGATCCCATTTTGCCGAAAAACTTTTCAGACTAAAATAATCTGTATCTGCAGGAACTCTTCTAAACGGCGTTGTGTCAATACTACTGAATTCATACTGCTGCGGATTTTTAACCAACGTGAAATCTGTAAAAGCAAAGGTGCGCTCAAAATTGATTTTGGACTGATAATTAGCCTCTGAAGCATCACCGTCAAACATAGGTTCGCAAATATCAACTCCCGTTGCCGAAAGCGCAATATCAAAGCTATCAGTCGCGCTACACATCGCAAACATAAAACCGCCACCTATCACATAATCACTGATCTTAGTAGCAACTGCGAGCTTCGCTTGAGAAACTTTATCGTATCCCAATTCTGTCGCAAGAGCTTCGGCTTGTTTCTTTTCTTCAATATACCAAGAAGTCGCTCTGTATGAGCCATAGAATTTTCCATACTGTCCGGTAAAATCTTCGTGATGTAAATGCAGCCAGTCGTAGAGCACAAGTTCGTCTGCCAGCACTTCGCGGTCATATATTTTATCGTAAGGTATCTCGGCATATTCTAAAACCATCGTAACCGCATCATCCCACGGCACCGAACTATCTGGTGTGTAGACCGCTATTTTAGGCGCCTTTTCGAGCACAATCGCCTCCATATTTTGCGACGGACTCTCAATTTCGGCTAAAATACTTTCGGTTTTAGCATCGCTTAGAACTTCAAACGAAACTCCACGTATCATACATTCTTTTTGAAGCTCTTCAGTATCCGGAAGTAAAAAAGCTCCACCCCTGTAATTGAGCAACCATTTTACTTTTTGTTGCTGTGCTAATGTCCAATAGGTGATTCCGTATGCTTTTAAATGTTCTTTCTGACTTTCGGCATCCATCGGGATCAACACATACGAAGCGCTCGCAGGAAGCGAAAAAACACACAAGCAAAGAAATAGAAAAAACCGTCGAAAAGTACAATATATATTCAAGCTCAAAAGTCTACTGATTTATGCTGTTGAAGTTACAACGATTCAAAGACTATGCCTAGTATTTAGCTAAGTTGATTTAATAAACTATCCCAAAGCCAACCTGGCTGTTTTCCCCTAAGCAGCGCCAATAAAAAAAGGAAGCCAAAAACCGACTTCCTTTCTCTATTTATTCTCTTTAAATTCTAAAACGGAACCTCATCTTCTCCGTTTCGATCAAATCCACCATCATTCATCGAGCTTCCAAATGCCTGATCAGGCGTTGGGAAACTGTCTGGAGTAAAGGTGTCATCGTTAGCTGCAGCATTTTGATTCATTGCAGATTCAAACTGATACGGCGTGCTAAAGTCATCAAGGTTGTCGAATTTACCAAGATGCCCTAAAAACTTCAGCCTAATGTTTTCTAAACCACCATTACGGTGCTTTGCGATGATGAATTCGGCTTGGCCTTCTGTTGGGCTGCGCTCTTCGTCATCCCACTCATCAATCTTATAGTACTCAGGACGATAGATAAACGATACAATATCGGCATCCTGCTCGATCGCACCAGATTCACGAAGGTCAGAAAGCAGCGGTCGTTTACTTCCTCCACGCGTTTCAACCGCACGCGATAGCTGTGATAACGCGATCACCGGCACCATCAATTCTTTTGCGAGTGCTTTAAGGTTACGCGAGATCATCGAGATTTCCTGTTCACGGTTTCCTCCCTTTTGACTACCACCGGCGGTCATCAACTGCAAGTAATCAATAATGATCATCTTAATCCCGTGTTGTGATGCCAGACGCCGTGCTTTTGCACGTAAATCAAAAATGGAAAGCGATGGTGTATCATCAATGAATAAAGGCGCTTTTTCTAAGCTCTTTACTTTGACATTGAGCTGCTCCCACTCGTGTTTTTCGAGTTTACCGGTACGTAATTTTTCTGAAGACAAACCGGTTTCTGAAGAGATCAAACGGGTTATCAACTGTACCGAAGCCATCTCCAGAGAGAAAAACGCCACCGGAATGTTTTGCCCTACCGCAATATTACGCGCCATAGAAAGCGTAAGTGCCGTTTTACCCATACCCGGACGAGCAGCAACGATAATTAAATCACTCGCCTGCCATCCTGAAGTCAATTTATCAAGACGATCAAAACCTGATGGAATCCCTGAAAGCCCTTCTTTGTTCGAGATCTCTTCAATTTTCTTTTTTGCCTGAATTACCAAACTCTGTGCGGTTTCAGAACTACGCTTGATGTTCCCTTGTGTTACTTCGTAAAGTTTACTTTCGGCATTATCGAGTAAGTCGAAAACATCTGTGGTCTCGTCGTAAGCTTCTTCGATAATTTCATTTGAAATTTTAATTAAGCTACGCTGAATGTATTTCTGAAGTATAATACGAGCGTGGTACTCAATATGCGCTGAAGACGATACTTTTTGGGTTAACTGAATCAAATAGTAATCGCCCCCGGCCTGGTCTAATTTCCCCATTTGCTTTAACTGCTGAGAAACAGTTAATAAGTCAATAGGCTCGCCGTTTTCAAATAAAGCACGTACGGCATCATAAATATGTTGATGCGCATCTTTATAAAAAACTTCCGGACTTAAAATATCTATGATCTCATCTACACCTTTCTTATCGATCATCATCGCACCTAAAACAACTTGCTCTAAATCAATAGCTTGAGGTGGCAATTTACCGCGTTCTAAGGAGATCACATCTTTTTTAGGATTTATAAAATTGGGCTTGGTTTTCAGATTTTCCATGAGGGCGAATGTAAAAAATTTGCTTTGGCAGGTTCAACTTTTCAATGCTGTCATTGTCCACCATAAGTTAACAAATAGCTTGTTGATAACTAAATATTCTTGTTAACAAGCATAAAAAAATCCGGAGTGCAAAACTCCGGAATTTTGTCGCAAGTGATGTTTAAGTGTATTAGCCTTTAAACACACCCATATTTGAATATTTATCCATACGTTTTTCAACCAAATCCTTTGGTGATAAGTTTTTAAACTCTTTAAACGCTTTTAAAATCTCTTCTTTTATTGTAGTGAAGGTCGCTTCGCGATCGCTGTGCGCCCCACCAAGAGGTTCTTTTACGATCTCATCAATAAGCTTTTGCTTCTTCATATCTTTTGCGGTAAGCTTTAAGGCATCTGCTGCTTGCTCTTTAAATTCCCAGCTTCTCCATAAAATCGAAGAGCAAGATTCTGGAGAAATCACAGAATACCACGTATTCTCAAGCATCAATACTTTGTCTCCAACACCTATTCCTAAAGCTCCACCACTGGCTCCTTCCCCAATGATCACGACGATGATTGGCACTTTAAGACGGGTCATTTCAAGAATATTACGAGCAATCGCTTCTCCTTGACCGCGCTCTTCAGCTTCAAGACCCGGGTAAGCTCCCGGAGTATCAATAAAGCAAACTACAGGAAGGTTAAATTTCTCTGCACTTTTCATAAGTCGCAGAGCCTTGCGGTAGCCTTCTGGATTTGCCATACCGAAATTACGGTATTGACGTGTTTTTGTATTGAATCCCTTTTGCTGACCGATCAACATAAAACTTTGGTCGCCAATCTTCCCAAGACCACCTATCATCGCTTTGTCATCTTTGACATTGCGATCGCCGTGAAGTTCTAAAAAAGTATCCCCACAAAGCGCCTTGATATAATCTAATGTATACGGGCGATTAGGATGACGTGAAAGTTGAACTCGTTGCCAAGGCGTAAGATTTTTGTAAATCTCCTTCTTAGTATCAATGAGTTTTTTCTCTATTTGCTTACACGTATTGGTCACATCAACATCACTTTCCTGACCAATAAGTGAGCACTTCTGGAGCTGTTCTTCTAGCTCCTTAATAGGTTGTTCAAATTCTAAATATTCCATTTAGGGGAAATTTTTAGTTAGCTGACAAATATAAAGGTTTTAAAAAGCTTCTCCCAAACCCTTATCGGTTTTTAACCGGTCATTTTTTTAGTTTGTTTTTATCGTATTTAATGCACGTGCAGCCTTGCGTCTTCTAGCATTTTTTAAAATTCCGTTTAAAATTACCGTCAATAAAATAAGAATCGCTCCAAAATAAAATCCGGTATTCATTTGTTCGGCGTCGCCTAAAATGAGAAATGCGAGGATGATTCCATAAACCGGTTCCATATTTGTGGTGAGCATAATCGTATATGGGGTTAGATGCTTCATAACTTTCACCGAAGCGATAAATGCATACGCGGTGCACACCGTAGCCAAAATTATAAGGTAGATCCAGTCTGTTTGCTGCATCTGAAAAAAAGAAGCGTCAAAACGATTAGTTACCGCCAGAAAAACAGTAGTAAACAAGGCCCCGGTAAGCAGCTCATAAAAAGAGATCATCACCGAATCGTGCTTCTTGGCATACTTACCATTAAATAGCGTGAACAAGGCCGCCAGTAATGCCGAAATAAGCGCAACGATGATTCCTTCGGTGTAACGTGTTTCTACTTCAAAAATGAGATATAAGCCACCAATAACAAGCAAACCAAAAACGAGTTCATACCAGATGAGTTTCCGTTTATAAAAGATAGGCTCTAATATGCTTGTAAAGAAAGCACCCGTACTCATCATCGCCAAAGTGATAGAAACATTAGCGATTTTTACCGCGCCGAAAAACGTCAACCAATGCAAGGCTATTAGAACACCAACACCTGCAAGCCCTAAAAGTGTTTTTCCTTTCGCCTTGAGCGAAATACCTTTAATTTTTATGTAGACAAAAATTACCAGAGAAGCAATGAGCATACGATTCCAAACCAATGCCGTAGCACCAATGCTGATCAAAGCACCCAGAACTGCCGTAAACCCCCAAATGAACACGATGACGTGAAAATGAAGGTAACTTTTAAGACTATCGTTTTGCACGGTTGAGAAGATAAACAGCTAAAATACCAAAAAGCACATTAGGCAGCCATACGGCAACCATAGGCGAAAAATCTGATTGCTCTGAAATGGTCCCAAAAACCTTATCAAAAAAGATAAATATAAAGGCTAGTGAAATCCCCAACGCCAGATTGATTCCCATTCCTCCACGGCGCTTCATCGAAGAAACTGCAACGGCAATAATGGTTAAGATATAGGCACTCACCGGTAAACTGTAGCGTTTATACAGCACCACTTCATACCTGTTGATCGCCGAAGAACCACGAGCACGCTCCTTATCTATAAACTCCCGTAGTCTGGGCGTCGTTAAAGTTTCCGCAATATATTCTAGCGGAGTGAGATCTTCTAAGTCAAAAGAAAATAAGGTGTCTAATTTTGGCTTCGAAATTAAAATATCACCCTCCTTACCTACTATTCGCTTTTTATAACCATTAAGGCGATAGAGTGTATCTTCAGGACGGTAGACGATACTGCGCGCCTGAATTTTATATTGCAGCGTATTGTCTTCAAAATGTTCTAAAGTGAAGTTCTGCCCCATTTTGCTAGACGGTGTAAACCTACTCACATAGATGTAATCGTGATCATTGATCTGGCGGTAAACATTTCGGGTTTCCCGTGCTGCCTTACCATTTTTGAGGTATTCATAAGTAAACTCATTAAACCCTCTACTGGCATTAGGCGCAAGATAAGTACCCAGAATATAAGCCCCGATACAAACCAGCGTTGCTCCTATAAGATAAGGTCGTAAAAACCTGTAAAACGAAACACCACTACTCAAAAATGCGATAACCTCAGTATTGTTTGCCAGTTTTGAAGTAAACCAAATCACCGACAGGAATAAAAACAACGGAAATAACAGATTGGCAAAATAGATAGTAAAATTGAGATAGTAAATCGCTACCTCAACAAACGGCACCTCGTTAGCCAGCATCTTATCTATTTTCTCGGCGAGATTCACCGTGATCCCGATAGGAATAAATAAAAGCAGCATTCCTATAAAAGTGCCCAGATAACGCTTCAGTATGTACCAATCAAGGATTTTCATCTAAAGTCTTTTATCCATTTGTTTTACCATTTTTTCTTTCCAGCTATAAAAATCTCCGGCAATAATATGTTTTCGGGCTTCACGTACCAACCACATATAGAAACCAAGGTTATGAATGGTCCCTATCTGACGCCCTAAAATTTCGTTCACGCTGAATAAATGACGTACATAGGCTTTAGAATACGCGGTATCGACCCAAGTCGTTCCGTCAGGATCAAGCGCAGAAAAATCAGCTTCCCACTTTTTGTTTTTAATATTTATCGTACCGTGTTGTGTAAACAAAGTTCCGTTGCGCCCGTTACGCGTAGGCATTACGCAGTCAAACATATCTATACCTAACGCAATATTCTCTAAAATATTGATAGGTGTTCCCACGCCCATCAAATACCGCGGTTTATCTTCCGGAAGGATTTCGGTCACCACTTCGGTCATCGCGTACATTTCTTCTGCCGGCTCCCCTACTGAGAGTCCGCCAATGGCGTTACCCACTGCTCCCGAGTTGGCAATATATTCTGCAGATTGTTTCCGTAGATCTTTATACGTACTTCCCTGAACAATAGGAAAAAACGCTTGATCACAACCGTATTTCACCGGAGTTTTAGCCAAATGGTTGATACAGCGATCTAACCACCGATGCGTCATATGCATCGAGCGTTTTGCGTAATTATAATCGCAAGGATACGGCGTGCATTCATCAAAAGCCATAATAATATCGGCGCCAATACTACGCTGAATTTCCATCACACGCTCTGGTGTAAACATATGAAATGAGCCATCTATGTGTGATTTAAACTTCACACCTTCTTCTTTGATCTTTCGATTTGCAGAAAGTGAATAAACTTGATACCCGCCACTATCGGTTAGAATGTTTCGGTCCCAATTCATGAACTTATGCAAGCCACCGGCCTTCTCGAGGATTTCGGTTTGTGGTCTTAAATATAAATGGTAGGTGTTTCCTAAAATTATATCAGGATTTATATCTTGTTCTAGCTCCCGCTGATGCACCCCTTTTACCGTGGCAACGGTGCCCACAGGCATAAAAATTGGGGTTTCAATGGTTCCGTGATCGGTGGTGATTGCTCCTGCACGCGCCTTACTGGCAGCGTCTTTTGTGACAAGATTAAATAGCATAGTATAATTTAGAGCGGCAAAGATAAAACTATTTAATAGATAGTCTTGATACAGAAAAGCACAAGATAAGTGCGAATTTTACACTTAAAATATCAATCTTCTTAAATTTCCTTAAAAGCTTAGTAATATATGGGTTATTGATTGTAATACGTGTTTAAAATGGGTATTTTTGAACTTCAAATTTTAACTTAATTAAAATGCCAAACACAAAACAATTAGAAGATTTTGTCTCTCAGGTAAGAAGAGACATCGTAAGGCAAGTGCACCAAGTGAGTTCTGGGCATCCGGGAGGATCATTAGGCTGTACTGAATTTTTTGTAGCCTTATATCAAGAAGTAATGAAACGTAAAGAAGGTTTTGATATGGACGGAAAGGACGAAGATCTATTCTTCCTGTCTAATGGACATATTTCTCCTGTATTTTACAGCGTTTTGGCTCGTTCTGGCTATTTTCCGGTTGAAGAATTAAATACGTTTAGAAAAATAGATTCTCGTTTACAGGGTCACCCAACAACTCACGAAGGCCTGCCAGGTATTCGCATCGCTTCAGGTTCTTTAGGACAAGGAATGAGTGTTGCTCTTGGAGCTGCTCAAACTAAAAAATTAAACGGTGATGACAGCCTTGTTTATTCCCTTCACGGTGACGGTGAATTACAAGAAGGTCAAAACTGGGAAGCAATTTTATATGCTGCCGGTAACAAGGTAGATAACCTAATTGCTACTATTGACCTTAACGGTCAGCAAATTGACGGAAGCACTGACGATGTTTTGAACATGGGTAGTGTACGCGCTAAGTTTGAAGCTTTTGGCTGGGACGTTTTAGATGTTGAAAAAGGAAATGATATCGAAGCGATTATCGCTGGTCTCAATGAAGCTAAATCACGCACAGGTAAAGGAAAACCGGTTTGTATTTTACTACATACCATTATGGGACACGGTGTTGACTTTATGATGAATGGTCACGCGTGGCATGGTAAAGCGCCTAATGATGAGCAATTAGAAAAAGCACTAGCGCAAAACCCTGAGACTTTAGGGGATTACTAATTGGCACCCATCAAAAAGAAACTATTAACCTTAAAAATTACCCCGAATATATTTTACTCATAACGAATAAAATGGGGTCAGAAATATGAAAAAATTCACAAATTCAGGAAATATAGATACACGTTCTGGTTTTGGTGCAGGTATGGACGAATTGGGCAAAACTCATGAAGATGTTGTGGCGCTTTGTGCAGACCTTACCGGCTCTTTAAAACTGAACGACTTTGCTAAGAATCACCCAGAGCGCTTTTTTCAAACCGGTATCGCAGAAGCTAATATGATTGGTATGGCTGCCGGTATGACCATTGGCGGAAAAATACCTTACGCAACATCTTTTGCAAACTTTGCAACTGGTCGTGTGTATGATCAAATTCGTCAAAGTGTTGCGTATTCCGGAAAAAATGTAAAAATATGTGCTTCTCACGCCGGTCTTACTCTTGGTGAAGATGGAGCAACACACCAGATTCTTGAAGATCTAGGTTTAATGAAAATGTTACCGGGAATGACCGTGATCAACCCTTGTGACTTTAACCAAACTAAAGCAGCCACCATTGCGATCGCAGATCACGACGGACCGGTTTACTTACGTTTTGGTAGACCTAGCGTTCCTAACTTTACTGAAGCTGACGGAAAATTTGAAATCGGTAAGGCATTGCACCTTATTGAAGGTTCTGATGTTACCATTTTGGCGACCGGTCACTTAGTATGGCACGCTCTAGAAGCTGCCGAAGCACTTGAGGAAAAAGGAATCAGCGCAGAGGTTATTAACATCCACACCATCAAGCCACTTGATGATGAAGCTATTTTAAATTCTATCAAAAAGACACGTTGTGTAGTAACTTGTGAAGAGCACAATTACTTAGGCGGTCTTGGTGAAAGCGTTTCTGGCTTGCTTGCTAAAAACGATCCTGTTTACCAAGAATTCGTAGCAACCAATGATACTTTTGGTGAGAGTGGAACTCCTGCTCAACTTATGGAAAAATACGGCCTTAATACTAAATCTATTGTAGAAGCCGTTAATAGAGTGCTAGCTAAGAAGTAAGCACTTTTATAGATTTTATTCCTAAAAATGTTTGCTTCTATCAGCTGGTTTAAGGCGATCTTTACAGATCTCTTTTAACTTTAACCGCTCAATTTTGAGCTAAACTTAACTGATATGAAAAGAGCATTTTTAGGAATTTTATTTTTAGCCGTGTCCTTTGCACACGCACAATCAGACCCCGGTTTTGGAATTAAAGCCGGTCTTAACTACGGAGGCACAGGAGACATTAGCGACTCTGCCGAAAACGCTTATCAAGACCCAAGTAGCGATATAGGCTACCACGTGGGTGTCTTTGGGCGTACAGGAGAAAAACTCTTCTTGCGACCAGAACTTGTTTATACCAAGCTCAATTCTACCTATGAAGATGATGATTTTAGCATGCAAAAGCTAGATCTACCGGTTCTTGTAGGTCTTGAAGTTATTGGACCACTACAAGTTTTTGCGGGTCCTGCTTTTCAATACATTTTAGATACCGAGTATGACGGCATCACCTTGGGAGATGTTAAAAACGATTTTACAGTAGGTCTCAATGTGGGCGCAGCAATTGCTTTAGGAAAACTTGGTGTTGACTTACGCTATGAGCGTGGTTTTGGTGATAACGAAGCAGAGTTTTTAGATTCTAACGGAATCATCACTTCGGGATCAAGAATAGACACACGACCTGATCAACTTATTTTAAGTGTATCACTTAATTTATGATCATGTTTATAAGTAAAGCCTCAGAGTGCTAAAATCTTTGGTGGCACCAATAAAAAAGCCCGTTATCATTGTTGATAACGGGCTTTTCTATTTCCTTTAATGGTTGTTTTCTTATTCTATGTCTGGATCTAGATAATCATCAAGACCATCATTATTTGAATCAATGTATATGGTATTTCCATCTTCATCAAAATCCAGCTCATCGCGCGTAGCCGTTCCGTCACCATCATCATCAGTATCTAAATAATCAGGTACATTATCTCCATCAGTATCATCTCCTAATTCATTTACATAATGATTACCATTGATGTCTTCCCTCCAGTTAGGAACCCCGTCATTATCATTATCTGAATCCTCTACTGCACGATAAAGATCAAAGGTAAACACAAGATCTGAATATGCTGAAAAACCAGTCCCCGAACTATTAAAATACCCTAGTCCGCTTGGAATAAAAACAGCTCCTATGCCATAATCATCCCCAAAGCTATATGTTCCATCAGCATTTTGAGTAAACTGCGTACCGGCTTTCAATTCACTTACTCCGTTAGCAAAACCAAAAACCACCTGAGTTAAATCAAACCAAACCGGCGTAACCGAAGCATCAAAACGATCTCCGCCTACAACACTTCCTTGATAGTTCACAAAAGTTGAGTCGGCAAAAGTAGGCTGCACTCCCGCTCCCTCACGAGCTTTTAAAATGTATAGTTCGTAATCAGTATCTTCAAAAGTATATTGACGTGTAATCACCTGACTAGAAAGCGGTGTCTTATCTGCATTAGCTCCGCTAATCGTATCAAAACGAATTTTGAAATCAAAGTCAGCAGCAGGCGTTTCAAATTCCTCATAATTGTAAAAGTGCGTATCAAGATAAGCTCTCAAGTTGGCCGAACTTTCTACTTGCACTTCCCCCCGATCACGAACTTCGATCTCTGTAGTTCCGTCGTCATCTTTTTTACAAGAAACAAAAAATAAAAGGCCCATAACCGCCACAAACACTTTTCTTATCATAGTCATCATATTGCTTTTAGGTCGCGCAAGATACAATTTTACGCTATTTTTGTATTGTTAAAAACGAGCTTTAAAGCAATAGATTATGCGAGTTGACAAATATTTGTGGTGTGTGAGATACTTTAAAACACGTTCTATAGCTACAAATGCCTGTAAAAAAGGACAGGTAAAAATTAATGATGTTGCAGTGAAGCCTTCACGAGAAGTATTTCCGTCAGACACCATTCAAGTAAGAAAAAATCAAATTAACTATGTCATCGAGGTCTTAGACCATCCGCCTAGTCGCGTGGGAGCCAAATTGGTTGGCCTCTACTGCGTTGATAAAACCCCTGCTGAAAACCTTGAAAAACTAGATCTTTTAAAATATTCACAGGATTATTATCGAAAAAAAGGAACCGGGCGGCCCACTAAAAAAGATCGGCGTGATCTTGATGACTTTTACGAAAACGACGACTTTTTTGAAGACTGATTTAAATAAAAATTATTGGGAGCACAGGTATCAAAATGATCAGACGGGTTGGGACGCCGGCCAAGTGACTCAACCTCTAAAAGAATATACTGACCAGATCAGTAACAAAGAATTAAAAATTCTTGTTCCCGGAGCCGGTTATGGCCACGAAGTGCTGTACCTAGCGCATTTAGAATTTGAAAATGTCACGGTAGTTGATTTTTCAGTTTCCGCGTTGCGAAATCTAAAAGCACGCCTGCCGGAAGAGTACAACTATCAATTGATCGAAGGTGATTTTTTTGAACATAATGGCACGTATGATCTTATTTTAGAACAAACCTTTTTTTGTGCTTTAGAACCTGATCTAAGGCCTAGCTATGCCCAGCACTGCTTTGATCTATTAGCCGAAAAAGGCAAAATCGCTGGAGTCTTATTCAACTTTGAATTGACCGAAAAAGGACCTCCATTTGGCGGAAGCCTAACAGAATATCAAAACTTATTTACGCCTTATTTTGAGCTTAGAATTTTAGAAGCCTGCTATAATTCTATAAAACCAAGACAAGGCAACGAACTCTTTTTTATCTTTGAAAAATCAACAATAGTTAAATGATGAAAACCGAGGTGCAAACCATTTTAGATCACGAAGACATTAAGAATAAAATTCGCCGAATTGCTTATCAGATCTACGAAAGCAACGTAGACGAAAAAGAAATTATTCTTGCCGGAATCGCACTTAACGGTTATGTGATTGCCGAGCGTTTAAAAGCAATTCTCGAGGAAGTTTCAGCGCTTCAATGTACTTTGTGTAAGGTTACAATGAATAAAACTGCTCCTCAAGGCACAGTTGAAACCTCTCTTAATGCATCAGAATACAAAGATAAATCTCTTGTGCTTATAGATGATGTCTTGAATTCCGGAACGACGCTGATTTACGGTGTAAAGCACTTTCTAGATGTACCTCTAAAACAATTTAAGACCGCTGTTTTAGTCAATCGTAATCATAAAAAATATCCGGTTAAGGCAGATTTTAAAGGTATCTCCTTGAGCACTTCACTCAATGAGCGTGTAAAAGTGCGCTTCAAGCCCGGCAAAGACTCAGCGATCTTAGAATAGTTTTTGTTGCAATTGTGCGACGAGTTCACCTACAGGCTCCCCATTAACCATCAATTTAATGGCTGCTTGATTGTAATAGAAACTGCGCTCAAATAGGTGTTTCCGTATAAATTCTTCTAATTTTTCTGGAGTATCCTGATGTTTTAAAACAGGACGATGATCACGCTGAGACCACAAACGCTGCGTTAATTCCGCAACGCCTACATTTATATAAACCGAAGTTCCTTCGGCTGCTTTAATGCGCTCCATTGCGTCTCCGTAACAAGGTGTACCACCTCCCAAGCTTATAATTGTGTTATCATACCCCTGAAGCAATTCATTTAAATATTCTGATTCTTTTTTTCTAAAATAAATCTCACCGCGCTCCTCAAAAATTTTGGCAATAGATTCCCCTTCCTTTACTTCAAGAAAATGATCAAAGTCGATAAAATTCATCTCCTGCTCTTGGGCCAAGATCTTCCCTAAGGTAGACTTTCCTGAACCCATATAGCCTATTAAATAGATTTTCATTTTAAAAAATTACTGATTTTCAGAAGCCTATACCTGCTTCTTTAATTTTATTCAAATTTATCACAAAAAGGCTTGTGTAGATTAAAAAAATGGATGTATATTTGCAGCCGCATTTAAGGAAAGACTTGGTAGCTCAGTTGGTAGAGCATCTCCCTTTTAAGGAGAGGGTCCTGGGTTCGAGCCCCAGCCAAGTCACAAACCACATAAACCAGATTTTAACGTCTGGTTTTGTTTTTTAGTACACCATCGACTTGGTAGCTCAGTTGGTAGAGCATCTCCCTTTTAAGGAGAGGGTCCTGGGTTCGAGCCCCAGCCAAGTCACAAGAATTTAAACCAGATTTTGCCGTCTGGTTTTATTTTATAGTAATTTTGAATTAAACAGACCCGGGTGCTGAAATTGGTAGACAGGCACGGTTGAGGGCCGTGTGTACTTCGTACGTGTGGGTTCAAGTCCCATCCCGGGTACAACTAGAATTTAAAAAACCCTGTGAAATCAAAACTTCACAGGTTTTTTTTGGTTTTCTACTGATAAATCAACTAACCTGATTTCATACTTCAAATAGTAATCTACTCTGTGAATTCTGCGTCGCTTACAGGTTCAAACCACACGGAAGCTCCCATCTCTGTATTTGGAATTACAAAAATATGGGTCATAGCTTCATCGGTTGAAGCGCCGTGCCAATGCTTTACATTTTTTGGCACTTTAATCACATCGCCTTTAACTATTGTTTCTTTAGCTCTGCCTTCAATCTGGTGATATCCTGTTCCTTCTGTAACCATTAAAATTTGTTCGCTAGGGTGATAATGCCAGTTGGTACGTGAGCCCGCTTCAAAAGTTACGCTACCCGATTTTGTAGTGTATATTGAATCTTCAGGAACTAATAAATTCATATAAACATCTCCTACAAACTTTTCTTTTGAGGTGCGGATACCCTTATCAAAAATTTGTTTCTTCGATTGACTTTCGGCTTCAGGATTTTTAGGAGTGCTTTCTACACAAGAAAATAAAGTGAGCGCAAAGACTACAAAACAGATTGAAGTATATCGATTCATATAGAAAATGTTTAAAATTCTTTGATTGCATCCTCTATTCTTTGCTCCCCCTCTACCATTTCAAAAACGGCATTTTGCGCCACATCATCATTTAACACGTGAACCAATGTATACGCAACATCGTCTCGCGTAACCTCGCCGTGCTCTACATCAAGTGCCGCTTCAATTTTACGCGTGCCTTCTTCATTTTTTAAAGTTCCGGGGCGCACAATCGTATAGTTAAGTCCGCTATTCTTTAAATAATTATCTGCTTTACGTTTAGCCTCCAGATAGTGTCTCAGCGACTCGCTACTTTCAGGATTATCAGCGCTAATTGAACTTAGCATGATAAACTTTTTAACCTCAACATCTTTGCTCGCATCTATAAGTCGCTTGGCACCCTCCTGATCTACATCAATTGTTTTTTCAGGACCAGTGTTTCCGCCGGAACCCGCAGCAAAAATTACCTTATCAATACCTTTTACCGCTTTAGATAAATCCTTTTCTAAATCCCCCAAAACAGTGTCTATTCCTTGTATTTTAAATTGCTTTTGCTGCTCTTGTTTGCGCACCATAGCCACCGGGTTATAGTATTGCGACTGATCGAGATAGCTTACAATCAATTTTCCGGTCGTTCCGTTTGCGCCTGCCACTAAAACATTTTCTTTACTGGTTTCCATAACATTAGTATTTTTTGCGGTTCAAGTAATCTTGGTCAAAGTTACTTTGCGCCCAAAAGGAGCACTAAAGGATTAACGGCATTTAACGCCCATATCAGCGCTTCTTAGCATTGTATTAAGATGTCGTTAAAGCTTTTTACATTTAAGTGGAATACTCCTAGTTTTGCAGTATGAAAACAAGCTTTGGTAATCTTACAGATTCAGAAACTCCGGTACTGATAGATTTTTTTGCGACATGGTGTGGACCGTGCCAAACGCTAGCACCTATACTTGAAGACGTAAAAAAAGATCTGGGCGAAAAGGTCAAGATCGTAAAAGTTGATGTCGACAAAAATCAAACCTTAGCTCAGAAATTTCAGGTGCGTGGCGTTCCTACCCTAATGCTTTTTAAAAATGGAGAGCAGGTTTGGCGACAAAGCGGTGTTTTAACGCGCGCCGATATCAAAAAGGTTATTGAAAGCTACTAGCGTGCTTTTACCTCACTAAACCCAATTCCTAAAGATTTTTCATAATTACGAAGAGTGCGCAACTCTTTAGAAGTCACTAAAGCCAGCGATAAGCCTTCTTTACCGGCTCTTGCAGTTCGGCCGCTTCTATGGGTATAATATTCTTCTTGATCAGGCATTTGGTAATGAATCACAAAAGTGAGGTCCTGAACATCAATCCCACGGGCAGCAATATCTGTTGCAACAAGTAGGCGCAAACTTTCGTTTTTAAAAGCACGCATCGCTTTATCACGTTCCTTTTGTAGCATATCTCCTTGAAGAGCTTCGGCAGCAACATTTTTGGCAATCAATTGTTTGGCCAGTTTTGCAGTAGCCGCTTTGGTTTTACAAAAAATAATTCCGCGTTCTCCTTTTTTACTTCTCAGGAAGTCCATAAGAATAGGTAATTTATCAACCTCTTCACATTGCAAAAATTTATGCTCAATATTTTTATTCACCACATCGCGACTTATCTGAATACGGTGTGCATCTTCGGCCATATGCTGATTAACGATCTGTTTGATTCCGTGCGGCATAGTCGCTGAAAACAACCATTTATTTTCAACATTTCTCAAAGCGCTTAAAATTTCGTCAAGCTGCTGCTTGAAGCCCATACTCAGCATCTCATCGGCTTCGTCAAGCACCACGGTATGCACCTGAGATAGGTCAATTGCCTTTCGGTTAAGCAAATCGATCAAACGTCCCGGAGTAGCCACAACGATATGTGTAGGCCTGCTCAAATTTTTGATCTGAATATCTATCTTCTCCCCACCGTAAACCGCTTCGGCAAAAATCTTCTCGGTATATTTTGTGAATTTAAAAAGCTGCTTTGCTACCTGCTGACTCAATTCACGCGTTGGACACAAAATCAGCGCCTGAATACTTTTTTGATTCGCATTTATGCGCTCAAGAATTGGCAATCCATAAGCTGCAGTTTTTCCGGTACCGGTTTGGGCCTGCCCAACTAAATGCGCATTTCCTTCTAAAAGCAACGGAATGGCTTCTTCCTGAATTTGAGTTGGCTTTACAATGCCTAGCTCATTCAAGCCTTTGATTAGGTTTTTATTCAGTCCTAAGGATTTAAAATTCTGTGCCATTTTTCAATTTTGATTGCGCAAAGATACATAAAGCGTACACGGTATTCCTTGAAGAAATAAAAAGGTGAATTCCTAAAAGACTATTTTTTTAATCGAATTGTTCCTCTGCATTCACCAAGACTCTTAGTCTTTCATCCATAAATAACTCTAAATCAAAAGCCTATTTTCAACCACTATAACGTTATAGACTAAAATAATTGTAAAATTTTCAGAATTAATAGTATTACTATTAATTTAGCGATCAAAATTTGTTTTTATGGATGAGTTACTTCGCAATTTGAAGATCATTATCAACGACAACGTCTATTTAAAAGACCCCGAGTCTTCGCTGTTAGGAAGACGTATTGTTAAGCACGGTATTTTATTAATCAACGAATTGGGCTTTGATAATTTTACATTCAAAAAATTAGGCGATTGTATTGAATCTAACGAAAGTTCGATCTACAGGTATTTTGAGAACAAGCATAAATTCTTGATTTATTTGACAAATTGGTATTGGGGATGGAAAGAATACCAACTCGCTTTTGCTACTGCCAACATTCACGATCCTAAAGAAAAGCTAGAACAAGCCATCGAGATTCTTACGCGTGAGGTTGAAGAAGATCATTCATTTAATCATATCAATGAAGTAGCGCTTAACAAGATCGTTATCAATGAATATTCAAAATCTTACCTTACTAAAGAGGTAGATGATGAAAATAAAGAAGGTTATTTTGTTATTTACAAAAGACTTTCAACCCGGTTGAAAGAAATGATCGCCGATGTAAATGAAGGCTATCCTTACCCCGCAAGTCTGGCAAGCACCATCTTAGCGGGCTCATTACACCAGCATTTTCTAAAGGATCATTTTACCTCTTTAACAGATTGTGGAAAGAAGACCTCACCGTCGCAATACTTTATCCACCTTACTTCAAACCTTTTAAACTCCTAAACACTATATGGAATCTAAAACATTAACGCCCTGGCAACGTTTTGTAAGGCTACTTAAATTAGAGAAGAAAGATTTCTTACAAATTCTCTATTATGCCATTTTTGCCGGTCTCGTAAGTTTATCGCTTCCTTTAGGGATTCAGGCGATCGTAAATCTTATTCAAGGTGCGCAGATCACTACTTCCTGGATTATTCTCGTTGTATTAGTGACTTTGGGAGTTGCCTTTGTAGGTGCGTTGCAACTGATGCAAATACGTATTCTGGAGAATGTGCAGCAAAAGATCTTTACGCGTGCATCTTTTGAATTTACTTATCGCTTTCCGAAGATAAAGATGAGCGAACTTAAAGATTATTATCCGCCGGAATTAGCAAACCGTTTTTTTGATATTCTCACGATACAGAAGAGTTTGTATAAACTGGTGCTGGATTTTCCGGCTGCTTTGGTTCAAATTGTTTTCGGGTTGGTATTGCTTTCGTTTTACCATCCGTTTTTTATTTTCTACGGAATCCTTCTGATTCTCTTGATTTATTTAGTATTTAAATTCACCGGAAACACCGGTTTACAAACCAGTCTTACCGAATCAAAATACAAATACAAGATCGCACACTGGATCCAGGAGATCGCGCGTGCACTGGTGAGCTTCAAGCTTTCCGGCAGATCTAGTCTTGCGCTCGACAAAAATGATGCTTTGGTGAGTGATTATGTAGATGCGCGTGAGAGTCACTTTAAAATCTTGCGCATTCAGTTTATACAAATGATCGCTTTTAAAGTACTTGTGACCGCCGGTCTATTATTAATTGGTGGTTTTCTTGTACTGAATCAAACTATGAATATTGGTCAATTTGTGGCTGCGGAAATCATCATTGTATTGATCATCAATTCGGTTGAAAAACTCATTTTAGGACTTGAGAATTTTTACGATCTGCTTACGGCTTTAGAAAAAGTTGGTCAGGTAGTTGACAAAAAACTTGAAGATCAAGAGTTATCAAAACCTTTTGACAATGCAGACAATCTTAATCTGGAATTGCGCAACGTAAGCTATGTAGATAAAGCTGACGAAGTTACCATTCTTGACAAAGTTTCCCTTGAAATCAATCCCGGCGAACACGTACTAATTAACGGTCCCAACGGCGCCGGAAAATCAACCTTACTTAAGATCATTGCCGGAATTCTAGAACCTACTTCGGGTGAATTTTTTATCAATAACAAATCGGTTAAAGGGATTCAGCTCAATCATTACAGAGCCTTGTTAGGGCAATCCTTTCCTGAGGAAACTCCGTTTGAAGGCACCATTTTAGACAACATTACGTTTGGAGACAAAACGGTTCCGCAGGAAAATATAGACTGGGCAATTGAAAAAATGGGGCTATCTGATTTTGTAAAAGATCAACCCAAAGGTTTAGATACGCTTATAAAACCAGAAGGGCAGCGACTTTCAAAAACAATTGCAGATAAGATTGTGATGGCGCGCAGTATTGTGCGCAAGCCTAAAGTTTTGATCTTAAAAGAACCGCTGACTAAATTTTCTGCGGAAGAAAAAGAGCGCATTGTAAACTTTTTATTTGACAAGTCTAACTCCTGGGCAATCATTGTTGCCAGTAAAGACGAAGCTTGGCGCAACTGCTGTGAACGCACTTTATGGCTAGACGGCGGCAAACTTTCAACTTCAAATTAAACTCCTATGCTTAATATATCTCAAGATAAAATAAACGAAAAGGTAGATATTAGCGGCTACAAGGCTTCAAAAAAGGTCTTAGAGAAAAAGCATTATGCCTACTTTAATCGCTTTCTCAAAGTGTTTACGGTGATCTTAATCGTAGTACTTTTTCTGCCGTGGACGCAGACCATTTCAGGTATAGGTTATGTAACGACACTTACCCCTGAGCAGCGACCGCAAACCATACAATCTCCCATTCCCGGGCGTGTTGAAAAATGGTATGTACGCGAGGGAGAGTCGGTAAAAAAAGGAGATACGATCCTTTTTATTACCGAAGTGAAAAATGAATATTTTGACCCTAATCTGGTAGAGCGTACAGACCAACAGGTACGTGCTAAAGCTAGTTCTGTAGAGTCGTATAAAAACAAGGTAAACGCCTTAGGTAATCAGATCGAAGCTTTGCGCAGCGAACGTATTTTAAAGCTGAAACAAGCAGATAACAAACGCATTCAAGCGCAGTTAAAGATCAAAAGCGACAGTATTGATTTTGAGGCGACCAAAACCAATCTTAGGATTGCCGAGCGTCAGTATGAGCGAACGCTGGCCTTACAACAAGAAGGCTTAAAAGCTGTGACCGATGTTGAAGAAAAACGCTTAAAATTGCAGGAAGCTCAGGCAAAGATCATTTCGCAAGAAAATAAATTATTGGCCAGTCGCAACGAGTTGTTAAACGCACAAATTGAGCTTAACCGTCTTGAAGCAACCTATGCAGATAAGATTTCCAAAGCTCAAAGTGATCAAGCGACAGCGCTTTCTACACAGCTAGACACCGAAGCTGCGGTGAGCAAATTAGAGAATACCCGTACCAATTATGAGATCCGTAATAACTTGTATTACGTGCGAGCACCACAAGATGGGTTTATTAATAAAGCGATCATAGGCGGTATTGGCGAGACGTTTAAAGAAGGGCAACAGTTGGTGAGTATTATGCCTACCAATTATGATATTGCGGTAGAAACTTATGTAAAACCCATAGACCTTCCGCTAATTCACGACGGTGAAAAAGTGCGTATTCAGTTTGATGGATGGCCTTCTATAGTTTTTAGCGGTTGGCCGTATAATTCCTTCGGAACTTTTGGCGGAAAAGTAGTTGCCGTAGAGCGTTTTATAAGCCCTAACGGAAAATACCGCGTGCTTCTAGCTCCCGATCCTGATGAGCAGCCTTGGCCCGAAGCTTTGCGTATAGGTGCCGGAGCAAACACATTAGCACTTTTAGAAGACGTGCCCATCTGGTATGAGTTGTGGCGAAAACTCAACGGTTTCCCGCCTAACTACTATACCCCAACAACAGCAACACCCAATAAAGATTCTACTAAAAAATGAGAAAAGCTATAATCATACTGGCCTTTCTATGTTGTGTTTCCGGGCTTCAAGCTCAGGTAGATTCATTGCAGATTTTAAGTTTCTCAGAGTATATAAGTCTGGTGAAACAAAACCACCCTGTAGCGAAGCAAGCCAACCTGATTTTAGAAACCGGAGATGCTAAACTACTCAAAGCGCGTGGCGGTTTTGACCCAAAAGTTGAAGTAGATTTTGATCAGAAGGTTTTTAAAGAAACTGAATATTATGACCTGCTCAATGCTACTTTTAAAATCCCTACCTGGTACGGAATTGATCTTAAGGCACAATTTGAAGAAAACGAAGGATATTATTTAAATCCGCAAAAAACAGTTCCTGAAAACGGACTCTATACTGCGGGGATCTCTGCTTCTTTAGGACAAGGCTTATGGATCAACGAGCGTATGGCCACATTAAAACAGGCTAAAGTGTATCAGCAGCAAGCGCGAGCTGATCTTGATCTAGCAGTGAACGCCATTTTGCACGATGCGGCTGTAGCTTATTTTGACTGGTTACAAGCCTATAAAAAAGTGTTGCTTTACGAGCGTTCTTTAGAAAATACCATCGTTCGTTTTAGAGGAATTAAGCAAAGCGCGTTGCTGGGCGATATTCCGTTAATTGATACGACTGAAGCCAAAATTAGCGTTCAAAGCAGGGCGCTGAGTTTAAAAGAGGTCGAACTCGAGTACGTTCAGAAAAAATTAGAATTGGCTAATTACCTCTGGTTAGGAAATAATATTCCTGTGGAGCTACAGGATGATGTATTTCCACAAGATGACTTAGCGTTTGTTATTGATGAAACGCTTGATATTACCGGTTTTGACCTTGCAGATTTTCAGATCAACGAGCATCCTAAAATGCGCTCTCTGGCGTATAAAGTGAAAGGTTTAGAAATTGAAAAGCGACTTAAAGCCAATAAATTGCTTCCGGTGATTGATGTGAATTATAATTTCATTTCATCAGAACCCGAGAATCTTGACAGTTTTTATACCCAGAATTATAAAGCCGGGCTGCATTTTAAAATGCCTTTATTTCTTCGGAAAGAACGTGGAGATCTTGAACTTGCGAAGTTGAAATTACAAGACACCGAACTGGATCTGACCAACTCGCGCTTGCAACTTCAGAATAAAATAAAAGCTGTGAATACCGAGTTGTTCACCTTGCAAGAGCAAAATGCAATGGCCGAAGAACTAGTTACTAATTACGCAACGATGCTCAACGCAGAAGAGCGTAAATATCAGGTAGGCGAAAGTTCGATTTTCTTGATCAATTCGCGCGAATTGAAACTTATTGATTCTCAGCTGAAGCAAATAGAACTCACGTACAAGCTTTATAAAGCAAAGGCTAAACTCTTTAAAACGATCGCTAATAATCCTGATAACATTTAAGGCGTATTTTAGTTGTATAAGCCGCGCTCATTACATCTAGATTATCAAGTAAACTTTGTAACTTTGCAGCTTCAAAAAAGGAGACTATGATTATCGTAAAAACAAGAGAAGAGATAGAACTTATGCGTGAAAGCGCACTAATCGTGTCTAAAACTCTTGGTGCCTTAGCAGCAGAAGTAAAACCTGGAGTGACCACATTAGAACTTGATAAGATCGCCGAAACCTGTATTCGCGACCACGGTGCTATTCCCGGATTTCTTGGACTTTACGATTTTCCTAATTCACTTTGTATGAGTCCTAACGATCAAGTGGTACACGGGATTCCTAATGACAAACCTCTTGAAAACGGCGATATTATTTCAATAGACTGTGGCGCTCTAAAAAATGGTTTTTACGGGGATCACGCTTATACTTTTGAAGTAGGTGAAGTAGCTCCTGAGACTAAAAAGTTATTGAAGGTCACTAAAGAATCGCTTTATAAAGGGATTGAACAATTTAAGTTTGGCAATCGCGTAGGCGATGTAGGTTATGCGATTCAGAAATACTGTGAAGATCACGGATATGGCATTGTACGTGAATTAGTAGGCCACGGTCTGGGCGCTAAAATGCACGAAGATCCTGAAATGCCTAACTACGGACGTCGAGGCCGCGGTAAAAAATTTATTGAAGGAATGGTTGTCGCTATTGAACCTATGGTTAATAGAGGAACACACCGCATCAAACAACATCGCGATGGCTGGACGATCACTACCCGCGACGGCGAGCCTAGCGCTCATTTTGAGCACGATGTTGCTTTAGTAGACGGAAAACCTGAGCTTCTTTCAACTTTTAAGTATATTTATGACGCTTTAGGCATTACCAGCGATGAAGAAGATGCATTTAGAGCTCAACCTATTACCAATTAATTTTTAAATACCAAGTGCCATGCAGTTAGAAACTTGGATTGATTATCGTGAAGATAACTGGGAAGAAGGCTATAAAATTGGGCTTTCAAATTATGGTCAAGTGCGCAGCTACAATAAAAACCCAAATGGGAATATTATTAAAGGCGGACACATTAATGGCTATGTAACGGTAAACATCAAATTAGCTAATGGCAAACGCCGTAATTTCTATCTGCACAAGTTGCTGGCGAAAGCGTTTTTAAACGCCGGAGAAAACGAAAAAGCGGTATTACATCTCAATCACGACAAGACAGACAATAGAGTTACTAACCTAAAATGGGCCACTCACAAAGAGCGCTATGCGCATCAAAAAACGAGTCCGTTAGATATTAAGCGCCGTACCTCAGGGGAACGTCACTACACTAAATTAAGTTATGCCGAAGCTAAAGTACTTAAGAAAAAATTACTTGACCCTAACAGGCGTACCCGATTAAAAGTTTTGGCGAAACAATTTGGTGTTTCAGAAATGCAATTGCATCGTATTAAAACCGGAGAAAACTGGGGAGATCTTCAAGTATGATTTCAAGTCTTTTTAAGCGTGTTTTAAATAGTGTTCCGCGCCCTTTATTGATTCGTCTCAGTTACATCGCTAGACCTTTTCTCGCCTTCAGCCTACGAGGCGACACCTATCAAGATCCTATAGACGGAAAAACCTTTAAGAAGTTTTTGCCGTACGGTTACGAAAACCAAAGAGAGAATGTACTCTCCCCTTCTACCCTTTCGTTAGAGCGACATCGTCTGTTGTGGTTATACCTAAAAGAGGAAACTGATTTTTTTAAAGCAAAGAAAAAAGTACTTCATTTTGCACCAGAACAAGCCTTTTACAAGCGCTTTAAGCAGATGCAAAATCTTGACTATACTACCACAGATTTGAATTCTCCTCTCGCGGATGTCAAAGCTGATATTTGTGATTTGCCTTTCAGCGAGAATACTTATGATATCATTTTTTGTAATCACGTTTTAGAACATATTCCTGATGATACTAAAGCGATGCAAGAATTATATCGTGTACTCAAGCCGGGCGGAATGGCTATTCTACAAATTCCGCAAGATCTGAGTAGAGCCAAGACCTTTGCTGATGATTCTATAACAGACCCTAAAGAACGCGCAAAAGTATTTGGTCAATATGACCACGTTAGGATTTATGGTCGCGATTATTTTGATAAATTACGGTCCATAGGTTTTAAGGTAAAGGAAATTGACCTGACCGCTAAGATGCCAGCAGCAACCGTTGATAAATACCGTTTAGCACCAGGAGAGCTCTTGCCCGTATGTTTTAAATGATCGCTATGCAAAAATGCTATTTTATTCTATTTGTTCTCCTCGCTTTTAACAACTGGATATATAGTCAAGCTAATGATTGTACCAATGCTATCATTCTTTGCGGCAACACTCCGGTAGGTGTAGAACCAAATGGTATTGGCTTTGATGAATTCAGTCTCCCTGGAAACTTTGTACCTCCCTGTTACAGTTTTAACACAGCTACGGTATGGTTTGAGATCAATATTGATCAAGCCGGAACATTAGGTTTTGATATCGTTCCCGGTAATGGCACAGATGATTATGACTTTGCGGTTTATGGTCCGGTTACTGATTGTGCTAATTTAGGAAGGTCTATTCGCTGCAGTAGCACCAATCCTCAAAATGCAGGAGTGAGTGCAAATACAGGTTTAAACGCAACAGAAACAGATGTTACTGAGGGACCGGGAGGCAATGGCAATGGGTATCTGCAAGAATTAACAGTAAATGCCGGAGAGCGCTATTATCTCTTAGTTGATCGTGCCATAGGAGCCGGAGGATTTTCAATTAATTTAAATGGTACTGCCACGTTTCCTGAAACGCCCGATTACAATACCGTTCAAGATTTAGAAGTTTGTGATGTTGTAGGCAACAACGACGGCTTTTACGATTTTAACCTCGCAAGTCAAGCTTCAAGTATCACAAGCGGACACCCCGACTCACAAGTCAGTTTTCACGCTTCATTAGGTGATGCCAACCTTGACCAGAATCCGCTACCCAACACATACACTAACACCACTGCAAATAGGCAAACTATCTACGCGCGCATTAGTAGTAGAACCGGCCCCTGCTCTTCGATTGAAACATTTGATCTCATTGTGAATAGAGATCCGGTTTACGACAACCCAAATCAGCTTTATATCTGTAACGCTACCACCGTTGAAAATTATGACCTTGCCGCGTTGAACGACCAGATCACAGGTTCTGACCCAGATCTAAATATTACTTATTACAGCTCTTCAATTGATGCATTTACAAATCGCGGGGCTATAACTAACATCAATGTTCCTTTTAGCGGAATTGAAATATTCTTCAATATTAGAAATACTGCAACGGGATGCATTATTACAGATAGTTTCAGACTAGATTATGAATATGGTCCAACATTGATTCAACCCGATCCTTTGATATATTGTCGCGATGATAACACCACACTCACTTATGATTTGTCAGACATTGAAAGTGAGGCATTAAATGGATTAGATCCTGACGATTTTGACACCTATTATTATGAATCTATAACAAATCGAGCAAATGACGTTGACCGACTTCCGATAAGCTGGGATGCTTCGGCTAATTCCCGAATGCTTTATTTTAGAACTATAAATTCGGCAACCGGCTGTTACACTGATAGCTCTTTTGACATTTTGGTTGTGGATTCCCCTGACTACGCTTTTGAAGAAATTCAATACTTATGTGTAGATGATCCCAATCCGTTTACCTTACAAATTGATGCAGGGTTTACCCGTTATGAATGGAGTACGGGTCAAAGCGGGACTACTTTAAACACGATCACCGTCAATCAACCCGGAACCTATAGCGTAACCGCATTCAACTCGTATGGATGCTCTACAACCAAAACTACACAAGTGCTAGCCTCAGAGCGCGCAACCATTGTTGATGTGGAAGTAGTAGGTCTAAACTATCCGCAGAATGAAGCGATCATTAATGTAACCGGACAAGGAGCCTATGAATTTTCATTAGATAACGGAGGTTATACCTCTAGCAATACATTTACCGGCTTATCCAGAGGTTACCATACCATTACAGTAAGAGACCTTAACGGATGTGGTTCTGTGCAATCCCAAGCCTTTCTTATTCTGGATTATCCCAGATATTTCACTCCAAATGGTGATGGATACCACGATACTTGGGAACTTATTGGTTTAAATGAATATCCCGGAGCTTATGTGCGCATTTATGATAGGTATGGAAAATTGCTTAAAGAGCTAAGCGCTCAAGCTGCCCGCTGGGATGGAACGTATTTAGACAAAATTCTCAAACCTGATGACTATTGGTTCGAACTTGTTTTACCCGAAGGAGCTCGTGTAACCGGCCACTTTAGCCTAATTAATTAGCCGGAATCAAATACTCTTGAAACTTAGTTGACATATAAACCTGCACGCTGTCTCCTTCACTTTGCGTGTAAAGCAAATAAGCATCGATAGCATCAGCTTGTTCTAAAACTTGTTTAGAACGTTCAAAACCTAAAGCCATAAATGCAGTTGCATAGGCATCAGCCTCTGCGCAGGTTTTAGCAATGACTGTTGAACTCAGCACATCACTTTTTTCAGCTAAACCAGTTAATGGATTCACCGTATGTACATAACGCTGACCTGTTACAGAGTCTACTCTAAACTTGCGATAATTACCAGAGCCCGCCATACCCTTATTTTCTAGGGAAACAGCTTCAGTGTAATCTCTATCTGTGACCGGAGCGTTGATATTTTCAATACCTACTCTCCAGGCTTGATCTTTAGACAAATTCTTTCCGTGTGCTAAAAGTTCGCCTCCTAATTCAATCAAATAATGCTCAACACCATTCTCCTCAAGCATTGCCCCAATTCTATCAATACAATAGCCTTTAGCGATACTATTAAAGTCAAGATACACCGACTTATCGTCCTTGATTATTTTTCCTTCTTCAGAAATTTTAATTTTATCAAGACCTACGTATGCTTTTAAAGAGTCTAATATTGTACTGTCAAGTTGTTTTAAAGGTTTTCCAGGGCCGAAGCCATAAGCGTTAACCAAAATCCCCACAGTGGGATCATAATAGCCATTAGTAGCCTTATAGACTTTTCTAGACAACGCAAGCACTTCTTTAAACATAGCATCAACAACAACCGTTGTATCCCCGGCATTGATCTTTGAAATATCAGAATCCGGCTGGTACGTACTCATAGACTTGTTAATTGCTGCAATAGTAGAATCAAACTTCTGAGAAACCTCAAAGCGTTCATCGGCATAAAATTGTACTTGATATCCCGTTCCTAATGCCTGTCCTGAAAGCACAACCAACTTTGGATCTGTATCGCAACTCAAAGCAATCAAACCTAAAACTAAACCTAATAAATACTTCATTATTCTATTTCTTGTAAACCGTTATATATAACTGTGTAAGAATCTCCCTTTTCTACGGGTTTTCCGTAATCCTCTGCACTACCTAAACCCACTCCTGCATAAAAGGTTTTTGCATTAAATTTATCTGCGTGTAACTTCATTTCACTCATAAAACCTTCGTCGTAGGCATTAGCATTTTCGGGATAACTCACAGCCCGCACGATCACAAAATGCAATTTTTTGTCGCGTAAAGCTACAAACTGCGGATTGCGTTTGAGTTCACTATTCACTCCTAAAAATTCAAAACCCTGAGCTTCCAGATCTTTTCCTACGATATTCATCGCAAGGTTATGAAGCTCCTGTTTATTTAATAATTCTGCCATAAAGCAAAGATACTGCGCGTGGAATTATAGCAGAAAAAAAGCCGCTACTTTCGTAACGGCTTTTTGATAATTTAAGTTCTGACTATCCTCCGAAGTCATCAAAACGAATATTCTCGTCTGGGATACCAAAATCCTCTCCCATTTTTTGAACTGCTTTGTTCATCAATGGAGGCCCACAGAAATACAATTCGATTTCTTCTGGCTCGTCGTGCTTGCTCAAGTACTGCTCGATAACAGCATTGTGTACAAATCCCACAAAACCATCTCCTGGGCTATCAATATCTTCTTTTACTTTCCAGTTATCCTCTTCTAAAGGTTCAGAAAGTACTAGATAAAATTTAAAGTTATCAAACTCCTTCTCTAGCTCATAAAAATGCTGAAGGTAAAATAACTCACGCTTAGAACGACCACCATACCAATAAGTCACTTTACGACCCGTCTTTAGGGTTTTGAATAGATGATACAAGTGTGAACGCATTGGCGCCATACCTGCTCCACCACCTACATAAAGCATTTCTGCTTCAGACTCGTTGATAAAGAATTCACCATAAGGACCAGAAATTGTTACCTTATCTCCTTTCTTTCTACTGAAAATATATGAAGAAGCAACTCCAGGATTTACATCCATCCATCCACCTTTAGCACGGTCAAATGGAGGTGTTGCAATACGTACATTCAACATAATTTCACGTCCTTCTGCAGGATAAGAGGCCATCGAATATGCACGCTCTACAGTCTCAGTATTCTTCATTACAAGTGGCCAAAGTTTAAACTTATCCCACTCTTCTTTAAATTTATCAGGAGTTTCGTGCTCTTCTGGATGCGCAGTTATGTCAATATCCTCGAACTTCACTGTAGTCTCAGGAATTTCGATCTGAATATATCCACCCGCTTTATAGTCCATATCCTCAGGGATCTCAACCACAAATTCCTTGATGAATGATGCTACGTTATAGTTACGCACTACAGTAGCCTCCCATTTCTTGATACCAAATACTTCTTCAGGAATAGTGATATCCATATCTTGCTTCACCTTTACCTGACAAGCAAGACGTGCTCCTGCTGCTAATTCTTTACGTGTAAAGTGTGGCGTTTCGGTAGGAAGCGCTTCACCTCCACCTGAAAGTACGTGACACTCACACTGAATACAAGTACCACCACCACCACAAGCAGATGGCAAGAATACTTTTTTTCCACCTAAAGTTGAAAGCAACGAACTTCCTGAATCAACTTCAATTTCTTTTTCTCCGTTAATGGTAATTTTTACCGGACCTGATGGAGATAATTTTTCTTTTGCAAAAAGTAGTAGTCCCACTAACACAAGTGTTAGTACTAAAAACGCTACTACAGTTGCTGCGATAACTCCTCCTGTACTTGCTGCTAAAAACATATTTACTTGTTGTTTATTTCTTGAGATACTTCGGCTAAAGACTCCTCTTCTTCAACAGTATCTTGTTTTTGAACTTCTACTTTTGCTACTTCGTCAGTAGTTTCGGTTTTCTCTTCGCCACCGGTTAACATTCCACCAAAACTCATAAAACCAATAGCCATAAGTCCGGTAATGATAAAGGTGATTCCTAATCCTCTTAACGGCGCAGGAACGTTAGAATATCTGATTTTCTCACGGATCGCTGCAATTGCAAGAATTGCCAAGAACCAACCGATTCCTGAAGCTAAACCATAATTAAAAGCCAAACCTAAAGTTTGAATATCTCTAGACTGCATGAATAAAGAACCTCCTAAGATCGCACAGTTTACAGCGATAAGTGGTAAGAAAATACCAAGAGAAGTATATAATGCAGGCGCAAATTTCTCAACTACGATCTCAACCAATTGCACCATTGTGGCAATCGTTGCGATAAATAGAATAAAAGATAAGAAGCTCAAGTCGTACTCTGCATACTCAGGACCTAACCAAGTTAAGGCTCCCGGGCGCAATACATATTGATCAAGTAACCAGTTCATAGGCACGGTAACTGCTAATACGAAGATTACAGCAGCCCCTAGACCTACAGCGGTAGAAACTTTTTTAGACACCGCCAGGTAAGAACACATTCCTAAGAACGTGGCAAATACCATATTGTCTATAAAGATTGATTTAAAAAATAACTCTACGTGTTCCATTTTTTTATAATAAGAAGTTAGAAATGAGTTTTAACTCAAATCGTAATCTTTAGTTTTCTTCAATTAAGGTTTTGTTTCTAGAACGCTGAACCCAAATGATAATTCCCACAACAATAAGCGCCATTGGCGAAAGCAACATAAAACCGTTGTTTTCATAACCTATTGCGTAAAGACCTGTTTTTTCGATTGGATCACCAAGTACTTTAAATCCAAGTAACGTACCTGAACCTAAAAGCTCTCTAAAGAATCCAACGATAATTAAGATTGCTCCATATCCTGCAGCATTTCCTATTCCGTCAAGAAAAGATCTGTATGGACCATTTCCTAAAGCAAACGCTTCAAAACGTCCCATAATGATACAGTTAGTAATAATAAGTCCCACGAAAACTGAAAGCGTCTTACTCAATTCGTAAGCAAATGCTTTAAGCACCTGGTCAACGATAATTACCAAAGCAGCAACTACAACTAACTGAACAATAATTCTGATCTTAGAAGGAATGATATTTCGCATAAGCGAAATCACCACGTTACCTACTGATAGTACAAACAATACCGAAACTGCCATTACTATCGAAGCTTTTAACTGCGCCGTAATCGCCAGTGCCGAACAAATTCCTAAAACCTGAATGGTAATTGGGTTGTTATCTGCTAGAGGGTCCATTATAAGACCTCTGTCTTTTTTAGATAGTAGTGCCATAATTATAATTTAATATCTTTTAAGTAAGGAATATAAAGCTTAACCGTACTGTTAATCATTGCAGTTACTCCGTTTCCGGTAATTGTTGCTCCTGCAATGGCATCAACCTTACCATCATCTTTTCTGTCGTTTAACGGGTCGTTATTTCCCTTCGCAACAGTAATACCTTCATACTGGGTTCCGTTCATAATCTCTTCACCCGTGAAGTCATCCATAAAATAACGCTCCTTGATGTTTGCTCCAAGACCCGGAGTTTCTCCTTTGTGATCAAAGAAAACACCTTGTACTACATAGTCAGCATCAAGTGCTACAAAGCCCCAGATCGCATCCCATAATCCTTTACCATAAAGAGGAATGATGTAGTAATCTTTTCCTTCTTTTTCTCCAACAAACAATGGAAGCTTACGCTCAGACATATCTTTACTTAATTCGCCTTTAAGATCAATCAAGTAAGCCGCACTGTCTTGCTTTACTTCACCATTCTGAATAACTAATTGTTGTTTGATGTATTTTGAAAACTCTGCTTCAACTTCTGCAGTGGGTATAAAATTCACTGAACCTTCCACATTCTCATTAATGCCCATCGCATAAAGAATGTTCTGTTGTTTCTCAAAGCGCTCATTCTCGGTAATCGTAGGCTTAAGACTTGATGCTGTAAAGGCTAATAACGCCCCTACTACAAGCACCATCACTATAGCAAAGATTATCGTGTAACTGTTTTTATCTGTATTTGCCATTATTAAGCAGTTTTAAGTTTTAAACGTTTCATACGTTTTTTGACGTTGGCTTGAACCACATAGTGATCAATTGTAGGAGCAAAAACGTTCATCAAAAGAATCGCTAAGAATACTCCTTCAGGATATGCCGGGTTGAATACGCGAATCATAATTGAAATAAAACCAATTAAGAAACCGTACCAGTACTTACCGGTATTGGTTTGCGCTCCTGACACAGGATCAGTCGCCATATATACAATACCAAAAGCGATACCCCCAATGATAAGGTGCTCCCAATAAGGCGTGCTCATCAAACCATAGAATTTACTTGACTCCGTAATCCATCCTGCATCTACAACACCGTTGAAAATAAGGCCCATTACAGCAGCTCCAACGATCGCACTTAGGATAATTCTCCAACTTGCGATTTTAGTAAACATCAAGAACAGTCCTCCTAATAAGATCAAGAAGGTTGAAGTCTCTCCTACAGATCCGGGAATAAACCCAAAGAACTTATCTGCAAAATCATATACCACTGAAGAATTCTGAGCATAAGAACCTAATATCGTTTCTCCAGAAATAGCATCCGGAGTACCTACTGCTTCTTTTGCACCGTGTACCCAAACTTTATCTCCACTCATCCAGGTAGGATACGCAAAGAATAAAAAGGCTCTAATAGTAAGAGCTGGGTTAAGAATATTCATTCCGGTCCCTCCAAAAACTTCTTTACCTATTACAACACCAAAAATAACCGCAACAGCAAGCATCCAAAGCGGGATGTCTACCGGTACGATCAAAGGTACAAGCATACCGGTTACCAGATAACCTTCTTCTACTTCGTGACCTTTAATTACCGCAAAAACAAATTCTACAGCCAGTCCTACCGCATAAGAAACAATTACTAGCGGAAGCACGGTAATCGCTCCCATCGTAAAATTATCCCAAGTGAAGAAGTTGCCAAAAAGGCTTGCTTCACGAATCACTCCGTTTGCAGCATCAACAGCAGCATAGTGCTGATAACCTGCATTAAAAATTCCCCATATTAAAACAGGTACAAGCGCCATAATCACCGTGTTCATGGTACGCTTTAAATCATCAACAGCTCTAATGTGCGACCCGTTGTGTGTGGTTTCATTAGGCGTATACAAAAAAGTGTGCAGCGCGTTAAAAGCCGGCGCCATTTTTTTGCCCTTGAAATCCTCTTTAATTCCGTGTAGTTTTTCTTTTAATCCCATAGCTATTATCCTATTTCAGCGTGCATTAAATCTAATCCTTTACGAATGATGGCTTGGTGTGGTTGTTTTGACACACAAACAAACTCTGTAAGCGCAAAATCTTCAGGTGCAACCTCGTACATCCCTAAAGCTTCCATCGCATCAAGGTCTTGCACCATACAAGCTTTTAATAATTGTAGCGGATAAATATCTAAAGGAAACACTTCCTCGTAATTTCCGGTAACCACAAAAGCTCTGTGCTCTCCGTTTGTATTGGTATCTAGATCATATTTTTTATTCGGGAATAACCAAGAAAAGGTTAATGCTCTTGAAGAAGAAATCTTATTGAATACCGGTTTATTCCACCCAAATAACTCATAATCATCACCTTCAGGAATCACGGTAAATTCATTGTGGTAATATCCTAAATGACCATCTGCTGCAACTTGCGCTCCCGTCAATACATTACCTGAAATCATTCTTACATTATCTCCTTCAACACCTGCAGAATACGCAAAAGTAGAAACCTCAGCTCCTATTTTTGTTCTGTAATACTTAGGTGCTTTAACTCCAGAACCTGCAACCGAGATCACACGCTCAGGATTAAATTTACCTGTAAGGAAAAGCTCGCCTATAATCGCTAAATTTTCAGGAGCGATGGTCCATACGGTTTCTCCTTTATTAATAGGAGCAATTTTATTGATTTGCGTACCTACATTTCCGCTAGGATGCGGTCCTGATATAGTATGCATTTCTACTTCGCTAATATTTGCAAAAACAGAATCAGCAGCTTTAGCAACACCTAAGTAAATTTTACCACTGGTTAATTTACTTAATGCTGTAATTGCAGCTTGAATATAAGCTTCCTTTCCCTTGAGACTAAAGTTATAATCTGGTGCTAAAGGCGCACTGTTGTGGCCCGAAATAAAAATAGCATCCGGAGTGGTTTTTGTGCTAGCGATAATATCATAAGGCCTCTGCTTGATAAACGGCCACAAACCAGATTCTAACATTCTGGCTTTAATCGCTTCTGCATTTGCAGTAGCAACATCAAGGGTAGGAAATTCTACTGTCGTGTCTTTACCATCTGCCTCAATGACAAGATGTGTTATCACACGTTTGGCTCCTCGTTTAATCTCAGTTAGCGTTCCACTTACCGGAGAAACAAATTTGATACTTTCATCTTTTTTAGCGAAGAAAAGTGGCTCTCCTGCTTTTAGGCTAGCTCCTTCTTTAAATAGCATCTTAGGAGTTACAAGATGAAAATCTGAAGGCTTGATCACATAAGTTCTTGATTTTGGCGCTTCGGCGAGTGTCTTTTCAGCCTCACCTACCAATTTAATATCAAGACCTTTTTTGATCTTAATGTCTTTTGACATAGGAAGTATATGTTAAAGTTCTTGTTATTCTCAACCCTTTATATGCTTGAATTGAGGTGTGCGAATTTACAAATTTTACAAGGTTCTTACACAAACTAGATTATAAAAATAAAGCGGCATAATTTTCGTTACATTTGAAGCAGCGCGAACCGCTTATACCACCTAGTTTTCGGACTTATATAGATTGTTTCCAAATAAGACTTAGGTGCTGCAATGATGCCGCTTTACACCTTAATTTGCTAAATGAAAACGTTTTCGACATTATTCTTACTTCTAGCCTTCTGTTCTCTTTTTGGTCAGGTGGCTACCGAAGTTCCTGCCCCACCCTATATCAAATCTGTGCAATTTTATGGCAATACCGCACAAAGTCAGCTTCCAGTGATCAGATTGGGCGACCCGCTCAATTTGAGTTTTGACGATATCATTGGCGATGAAGCTGATTATTATTACACCATTACCCATCACAATTATGACTGGACTCCTTCAGTATTGGCAAAAACTGAATATCTCAAAGGTGTAGATGATGTGCGTATTATGAATTATACCAATTCAGTGAGCACACTTCAGTTGTATACACATTACGAATTGCAAATCCCTAACCAGTACAGTACTGCGATCTTAAAATCTGGCAATTATTTACTAAGCGTTTTTAACAGTGATGACGAGCTTATTTTTTCGCGAAAATTTATGATCTACGATCCTCAAGTTACAGTGGGCGTCGAGGTTTTGCGTACCCGCAATCTGGAATTCATAGAAGAAAAACAAGTGGTGAATTTTAATGTTGATTCCGGTGAAAATATATTAATTAACCCTGAAGAAACTGTAAAACCCTTGATTATTCAAAATAACGATCTTAAAAGGTCTGTGGGCAACATACCTCCTCAATACAGCATTGGCAATCTGTTGCAATACCGTTATGATGACGAAACCTCTTTTTACGCAGGAAATGAGTTTTTTGATTATGACAATAAAGACATTAGGGCTGCGACCAATCGCGTTCAGTATATAGAGTTGCTTAAACTTTACCACAATTATTTATACGGAAACAACACCCGAAAGGACGGCGTTTACACTTACAATCCTGACCTTAACGGAAATTTTCAGATCAACACCATACAGGGAGATCAGCCTAAAGTGAATGCCGAATATGCGTGGATTCATTTTAGCCTAGACCACCCACAAAGACCTGAAGGTGAAGAGATACACCTCTATGGCAACTTCAATAATTTTGTGATTGAAGATGCTACCAAATTGCAATTCAATCCTGAAAATCAGCGCTACGAATTGCCCATTTTGCTCAAACAAGGCTACTACAATTACCGCTACGTGGTGGTTAAGAACGGTAAAATGCTCAAATACAACCCAGTTGATGGCGATTTTTGGCAGACTGAAAATGTTTACGATGTTCTCGTGTATTACAGAGCTCCGGGAAGCAGATACGACGAACTCATAGGCAGAGGGAATGCGCTCTCTACCTCAATTTCTAATGTACGCAGAGACTAACTTTAAGAAAATCGTTCTATCTTTAGAACGTGAGTAAACAACTAGAGCAGACTTCCAGAAAATCTTTGCGCTACAGAGGCAATGAATGCCTTAACTGCGGGCATCCGTTGGAAATCAGCGACCGCTATTGCTCGTATTGCGGACAACTAAATTCGACCAAAAAATTATCGCTTCAAGATTATTTTGGCGAATTCATCATCAGTATTGTCAATTATGACAGCAGGTTTAGATATACCGTTAAAGACCTTCTGTTTAAACCCGGAGTCATCACTCGAAATTTCACTAGCGGAAAGCGTATGCGCTATGCTAATCCGTTTCGATTTTTTTTGAGCGTAAGCATCATTTATTTTCTACTAAGCGGTTTTCTTGATTTTATTCAAATTGCAGATGCAGAGTCTGAAGAAAATCCGTCGCTACAAAACATTTTCAACTTTCAAGATGACGACGATCACGCGGAGATCCCTCTTGATTCCATCAACTATTACAAAATGCTTGCGTTAAATACTAAAGACAAAGACAGCCTTGAGCAACTGCCCCTTATTTACAGAAGAGAAAGCAGTTTAGACACGCTAAATTTTGTCAGCCGCACTGCATTTAAGCTAAAAATGTTCCACATATTCTCATTGCAGACAAAAGTTGAAAATCCATATCAGGCTTTAGATAGTCTTGAGTACTCTAAAAGTAAACTGAATGTTTGGCTATATGATCGTGAAAAAGGCTTAAAACGTATTCAAGAAAACCCGGTAGCCTTCGGCCAGTATCTCGCAAAAAAAATACCGGTTTTCTTATTTTTTCTAGCACCGTTATTTGCGTGTTTTTTCTTGCTACTTTACTATAAATCTGAATCAGTTCGCTTCCACAAGAATAAATTACGAGTCACATCCCGCAAGAAGCTACAGTCCTTATTTAAAACACCTTACATAGGGGGCTTCTGTCTTTATTGCCTGGCTACATTACGGTCAGTTTTCGTTGTGAAAAGAAATTACAACTATATGGAACACGTCATCTTTATCTTTCATATATTCACTTTTTTGTTTCTCGTACTTCTATTATTACTCGTTCCTGAATTCCTAATGGGCAGCAGTTTGCTCTCCGGACTTTTTATCAGTTTTGTTGCGCCATTTTATTTTTACAAAGCGCTGCGAAACTTCTACCAAGAAAGCCGCCTGCGCACTTTAATGAAGTTTTTTATACTAAATATTGTATTTTTAATGCTAGGAATACTTACCGGCAGCGTATTCTTTTTTCTCACTGCCGCGCTTTATTGATTATGGTAGAACAAGTAACTAAAGGCATTCGGGTATCTGTAGATACTTATTTTGAAGGCTCCTTCACAAAAGAAGGCATGCTCTTCTATGCTTTTGGTTATAAAGTAAGCATCACCAATAACAGCGAAGACACCGTGCAATTATTAAGCAGATCTTGGGATATTTATGATGCACTAAATATTCAAGAGAAAGTAGTTGGCGAAGGCGTAATTGGCCAGAAACCCGTACTTAAACCGGGAGAAACACACACCTATTCTTCGGGCTGTTTACTACGTTCTCCTTTTGGTGCTATGAACGGATATTACACGATGATCAATTTTACAAATTCCGCTCAATTTCAAGTTTCAATACCCACGTTTAAGCTTAGCGCTACCCATTTGCTCAACTAAGCCCAAAATTCTATTAAAATAGTATATAAATCGCATCTCGTTCGCGCAAGGTATTGCCTTTTATATTTTGTAACTTTAGCACGTTCAAAGTTTAGCACGAACAAATACTAAAAACAACAAAAAATAATTATATGTCAAAAGGATTTTTTGAAGTACCTGTTGCGATCAATGAGCCTGTAAAAAGCTACGCTCCGGGAACTCCAGAACGAGAAGAAGTATTAAAAGCCTATAAAAATTTATACAACAGCACGATTGATGTGCCTCTTTATATAAATGGCGAAAAAATCGAAACGTCAAATACGCGTACGATGTCTCCGCCACACGACCACAAACACGCTTTAGGAAAATATAGCTTAGCTGAAAAAAAACACATTGAAGATGCAATCTCAACCGCGTTAGAAGCTCGTAAAAAATGGGCGAAAATGCCTTGGGAGCAACGTGCAGCTATTTTCTTAAAAGCCGCTGAACTCATTCAAGGACCTTACCGTTACAAGATTAATGCAGCGACTATGCTGGCACAGTCTAAGAATATTTTTCAGGCGGAAATTGACAGTGCTTGTGAGCTTATAGATTTCTTGCGCTTCAACGTGCAGTATATGAGTGAAATTTACTCTGAACAGCCTGAATCTTCAGCTGCGGCTTGGAACCGCGTTGAGCACCGCCCACTTGAAGGTTTTATTTATGCCGTAACGCCATTTAACTTTACTGCAATCGCAGGCAACTTACCGGCTGCCCCGGCATTGATGGGCAATACTGTGGTATGGAAACCAAGTGACAGTCAGGTTTATTCTGCTCAAGTTATCATGGAAGTTTTTGAAGAAGCAGGTGTTCCTGCTGGAGTGATCAATATGGTGATGGGAGATCCTGAGATGATCACAGACACGGTTTTGGCGAGTCCGGATTTTGCTGGAATTCATTTTACCGGTTCAACACACGTATTTAAAGATATTTGGGCTAAAATTGGCGCAAATATTCACACTTATAAAACCTACCCACGTATCGTTGGAGAAACCGGAGGTAAAGACTTTATCCTCGCGCATCCTACGGCAAATCCAAAACAAGTTGCGACTGCGATTTCAAGAGGTGCCTTTGAATTCCAAGGACAGAAATGTAGTGCAGCAAGTCGCGTTTATATAGCAAAATCGATCTGGTCAGAGGTTAAAGAATTCTTACTAGAAGATATTAAATCTTTTAAAATGGGTTCACCAGAAGATATGAGCAACTTCATCACCGCTGTGATTCACGAAGGTTCTTTTGATAAGCTAGCCAAATACATTGACCAAGCTAAAGAAGACAGCGAAGCTGAAATCATTGCTGGCGGAAATTATGACAAGTCTACCGGTTACTTTGTAGAGCCTACAGTAATCGTTACTACTGATCCTAAATACAACACAATGACTACCGAATTGTTTGGTCCTGTAGTTTCTATCTACGTATATGAAGATGCTGACTGGGCTAAAACTTTAGAGCTTGTAGACGATTGCGATTATGCATTAACAGGTGCTGTACTATCAGGAGATCGTTATGCAATTGTTGAAGCTACAGATGCATTGCAAAACGCAGCGGGTAACTTTTACATCAATGATAAACCTACGGGTGCAGTGGTAGGACAACAACCTTTTGGTGGTGCTCGTGCTTCGGGAACAAACGACAAAGCGGGAAGCGTTCTCAACTTATTGCGTTGGGTTTCTCCGCGCTTGATTAAGGAAACATTTGTTACCCCAGAGGATTACAGATATCCATTTTTAGGAGAGTAGATCCTTCTTAAAATCTAACATAAAGCTATCGTCTTCAAAGCGGTAGCTTTTCTTTTAACCCTACTTCTAATGTTAACTTAATGTTACGTAAACTTAAATTTAAGGTTATCTGAACTATTTTTTTTACCTTTGAGTAATCAAAATACGATGATTATGACGACGGAGGAAAATAAAATGTATGTACTGAAAGTAAAATATTCAGTTATTGACGTTTCAAAAAAGAAAAATAAACGCAGAATAACCCGAAAGAAAGAAAAACTATATTTGGTACGCGATCCAGAAAGTATTGATGACAAGCTTAAAGAACTTGAAGATACGTTACTTGAGATCGATCAGGAGCAGCGCACCACGTTGCTTAACAGAGCAAAAGATTTCTTGAGAAGTTTTGGAACACGATGTAACCGAACCTACCTTAATATGTTACGAACTTAAACAAAAATAGCAGCTCCTTGAGCCGCTATTTTTGTTTATAAATGCTTGTTATCCTTTGTATTTTAAGGGAAGATGCACCACTTTTTTAGTTTCAAAAAAGTCTTCTTTAAAGTAATCACTCAAGTCATAGATCTTAGCCGACTTATACAGTTGAAGTTCTTCGGTTAGATCACCACCTTTGAGATAAAGAATTCCGTTTTTAAGTTGGTGCTCACTCTTTTTAGCGATTCTACCTTTAATCCATCGTACAAAAGTTTCCATTTGCGCTACTGCCCTACTCACGATAAAATCATACTCGCCCGAAATATTTTCAACGCGATCATTTGTAATTTTTACATTTTTTAGATTTAACCCTGCAGCAACCTCTTCAACCACTTTTATTTTCTTCCCAATACTATCTACGAGATGAAATTGCGTCTCAGGAAATAAAATCGCTAACGGAATTCCCGGAAAACCACCACCGGTACCCACATCTAGAATTTGCGATCCCGGTTTAAACGCTTGCACTTTAGCGATTCCTAAAGAATGTAAAACGTGTCGCAAGTAGATCTCATCAATATCTTTACGAGACACCACATTGATTTTTAGATTCCAATCCTGATACAATTCATTCAACTTTTCAAACTGAATCAATTGATTTTCATCAAGATCTGAAAAATAGTGCTTGATTAGCTCCATAATAGAATTTTATGGCAACAAAATTAGGATTTCGGGCGTTAAATTAAAGGATTTTCAGACCTTAAAACGATATAAATCTTATTTTTGAGGTCGCGTTAAAAAACACTTAAAAAGTGCTTTTGCGATAAGCTTTATTCTATGGAAGACACAAAAACAATAAAATTTTCAAGAGTTGATTCGGCTAAATTTTTCCGAACACTCAATAAGCGCGTAAACGCTTATTTTAAAGATAATAATGTAGAGCGCACCGGAAACTGGAAATTATATGTGAAAACAATAGTTATGTTTTCGCTATTTCTCACCCCATACTTCTTACTGCTCAGCATAGATATGCCGGGTTGGGCACAATTGCTATTGACCATAGTTATGGGTGTAGGTATGGCCGGAGTGGGAATGAATGTAATGCACGATGGTAATCACGGCTCATTCTCTAAGAAAAAATGGGTAAATAAAGTGATGGGAAGCAGCATCTACATTCTTGCCGGAAATGTTTACAATTGGCAAGTTCAACATAATGTATTGCACCACACGTATACCAACATACATGGTCACGACGAAGATCTTGAAGCGGGACGCATTCTACGTTTTTCAAAACACGCCAAATGGTATAAGCACCATCGTTTTCAGCATTATTATTCAATCTTTTTATATGGCTTATTAACCTTTAATTGGGCACTTACCACTGATTTTCTTCAGATGAAACGTTACCTTAAGCGTAAATTATCTTACGGTGAATTCCCAAATCCGAAGTTAGAATGGACTAAATTGGTGATTACTAAATTGATCTATTTAAGCATCTGGATCATTCTTCCGTTATTGATTTTAGACATTGTCTGGTGGAAAGTTTTATTAGGTTTCTTTGTGATGCATTATACGGCTGGCGTTATTTTAAGCGTTGTGTTTCAATTAGCACACGTTATCGACGAAGCAGATATGCCGCTTCCGGACCAGACCGGCACTATGAAGAACACTTGGGCCATTCACCAGTTGTTTACAACGGTTAACTTTTCTACTAAGAACAAGATCGTAAACTGGTTTACCGGTGGATTAAATCATCAGGTAGAACATCATATTTTTCCACACATCAGCCATATTCACTACACGAAAATTTCAAAAATCGTGAAAGAAACGGCTCAAGAATTCAACTTACCCTATAATGAGTATAAAACCACACGCAAAGCGGTAATTGCTCATTTTAGATACTTAAAAGAGATGGGCATGCGCCCCGCTCTTCAAACTGCTTAATTTTACATTTTTTAAATGGAAACACTTACCAACCAATTATCTGACCGAATTAATAACCTGGCCGCTTCGGCTACCCTTGCAATGGCCGCAAAGGCGCGTGAACTACGTGCTGAAGGAAAAGACATTATAGGGCTTAGCCTTGGAGAACCAGATTTTAACACGCCAGATTTCATTAAAGACGCGGCTATACAAGCTGTCAATGACAATTACAATTCATACACTCCTGTAGATGGTTATGTAGAATTAAAAGACGCGATCATCAACAAATTTAAGCGTGACAATAAGCTTACTTATGATCGCTCTCAAATCGTGGTTTCTACCGGAGCAAAACAATCTTTATACAATGTGGCTCAGGTTTGCTTAAATCCGGGTGACGAGGTACTACTACCTTGCCCGTATTGGGTAAGCTACTCAGACATTGTAAAGCTTGCTGAAGGTGTGCCTGTGGAAGTTGAAACTTCGTTGGACACCGATTTTAAAATGACTCCAGAGCAATTAGAAGCTGCGATCACTCCAAAAACTAAAATGCTTTGGTACAGTTCGCCTTGTAATCCTAGCGGATCTATTTATAGTGAAGCTGAATTGCGCGCGCTTGCCGATGTGCTTCAAAAGCATCCACAAATTGTAGTGGTGAGTGATGAAATTTATGAGCACATCAATTACGTGGGTGGTCACGCAAGTATGGCACAGTTTGAAGATATGTACGACCGTGTTGTAACCGTGAATGGTGTAGCAAAAGCATTTGCTATGACCGGATGGAGAATTGGTTATATCGGAGCTCCGGCATATATCGCACGCGCGTGTAACAAAATTCAAGGTCAAGTGACCAGTGGTGCCAACTGTATCGCACAACGTGCCGTGATCACAGCCCTTGAAGCTCCAGTGAGCAAAATTCAATATATGGTTGATGAGTTCAAAGAGCGTAGAAAATTGATCTTAGGTTTACTCAATGATATTGAAGGTTTTGAGTGTAACGAGCCTGAAGGTGCATTTTACGTTTTCCCTAATATTTCGCATTACTTCGGAAAAACGCTTAATGGTACAACCATAAACAATGCTTCAGATTTTGCGCTTTATATTCTAGAGCAAGCAAACGTTGCTACGGTAACCGGCGAAGCATTTGGTAATCCTAACTGCATACGTATTTCATATGCAGCAAGTCAAGATCAAATCAAAGAAGCTTTAGCGCGAATTAAAAAAGCGGTTTCCTAAAAGAAATTCAGCTTTATAACATTAAAAAAGCGACCTCTAGGGGTCGCTTTTTATTTTTGATATTATCTCTCTTTTACATCTCAGGAAGCAGTACGGTATCAATTACGTGAATCACTCCGTTGGACTGATTAACATCGGCGATTGCAACCGTTGCTACGTTACCTGCTTGATCTTTAATTTGCACCATGTCGCCATCTAGCATACCCCATAACTTTTGGCCATTTACAGTTGTCCATTCTGCAGTTCCTCCACCATCTTTAATATCTTGAATTATTGCTGCTGCGGAATTTTTACCGGCAATCACGTGATAAGTCAAAACACCTTGTAATGCCTTTTTATTTTCAGGCTTCAGTAAGTTAGCCACAGTTCCTTCCGGAAGTTTTTCAAAGGCTGCATTGGTAGGTGCCAATACTGTAAATGGTCCTTCACCTTGCAAAGTCTCAACCAAGCCTGCTGCTTTTACAGCTGCAACCAGTGTGGTGTGATCTTTAGAGTTAACTGCATTTTCCACAATATTCTTTGTAGGATACATCGCTGCACCGCCTACCATTTTGGTTTCTTGTGCAAATACTTGAGTGGTTGCAACCATCACTAAGGCTACAAGCATTGTAGAAAATAAATTTCTCGTTTTCATAATGTAAGTTTTTTTTAGTTACACTACACTTACGAGAAGAAAAACGCTCTTGGTTTTTGGCAAATTGAACTTTAGGGATTCATTAACTATTCTGAAGTTACCGCAAGTTTCTTTTTAAGATCCTTAATAATCATATCAGCATGCACGCGCGTATTTTCAATAAACAATTTACTTGTTTTTAATCCGCTATTGATGACTCCAGCAACATACACATTGGGTAATGGCGTCTCGAGAGTTTCTTCGTTATGAATTGGCTTCTTATGATTTTCTTCATCTACAGGTATTCCTAAACGTTCAAACAAATTAAAATCTGGGGTATATCCAATCATAGCCAATACAAAGTCATTTTCTAATTCAACCGTTCCGTCTGGGGTATTGAGAATTACACTATGCGGCTTAATCTCCTCAACGGTAGACTCAAAATAGGCTTTTATTGAACCTTCTTTAATTCGGTTTTCGATATTGGGCTTGATCCAATATTTAGTTTTTGGGTAAATCTCATTGCTGCGAATAGCCATTGTTACTTCAGCTCCCTTGTAATACGTTTCTAAAGCAACATCACAAGCAGAGTTGGCAGCGCCAACCACTAAGATCTTTTGATTGACATAAGGATGCGGACTGTCATAAAAATGGCGCACTTTGGCAAGCTCTTCTCCCGGAACATTCAAACGTCTTGCAGTATCGTAAAATCCTGTAGAAACAATTACAGCAGAAGTTTTGTATGCTCCTTTAGGGGTTTGAAGTACATATCCCGCTTCGGTTTGCGTCATACTTTCTACTGGAGTATAGAGTTGCACATTCAATTTCCAACTATCATAAACGCGGCGATAGTATTCTAACGCCTCCTTACGTGTAGGTTTATCATTATGCGCAACAAATGGCACATCCCCTATTTCGAGTAGATTAGAAGTAGAGAAAAAGGTCATTTGCTCAGGAAAATTGTACAACGAATTGACAAGCACTCCTTTTTCAAGAATTATATAATTGAGATTGGCTTTTGTAGCGGCAATTCCGCAGGCCAAACCTATAGGGCCACCACCTATGATAATGAGATCGTAATTTTTCAAAACAATTATTTTTGGGTTGGTTGGGATTAGTCGAAAAACAAAAGCGACCTGACTTTTACTTTTCAGCTGAATTCACAGCACTAACAAAGTTAACCCTTACTAGCGATTACGCCAAAAGAACGGCGTTAACAGAATCAAAACAGTAAAGAGTTCCAGACGACCGATAAGCATTAAAAAGGCACACCACCATTTACCCAAAACCGGCAAGGCATCAAAATTATTCACCGGACTTAAAATACCAAAAGCCGGACCTACATTACCCAGAGAAGACGCTGATCCTCCCAAAGCCGTTGGGAAATCGAGTCCCATCGAAGCCAAACCACAAGCACCAATAATCCAAGCCAGTAAATAGAGAATGAAAAATGCCAGAATATTGAAAACGATCTCTTTTTTGACCGCTTTACCGTTGTGACGCACGGGCAAAATTGCGTTAGGATGCAGCGTACGTTTAAATTCGAGCACGCCATTTCTCACAATCATAAGGTGTCGCACTACTTTAATTCCACCGGAAGTTGAACCTGCAGAACCACCTAAAAACATGAGTCCGAAAAAGATTATTGTAGCAAAAGGCGCCCACATCGTAAAATCTGCCGAAACAAAACCTGTAGTTGTAATCACCGAAATCACCTGAAACAAGCCGTGTCTGATCGCGCTCTCATATTCTCCTAAAACCATAGGATGATCAATGGAAGAAACCGACACATCAGCACGGAAAATTATGATCAAAACCACCAATAACGTGAATCCCACCGTAAATGCAGAATACAGCTTGAACTCTTCATCTTTCCAAACGTTGCGCAATTTTCCTTTAAAAGCAAAGTAGCTTAAGACGAAATTGGTTCCTGCCAAAAACATAAAAAGAATAATGATGTATTGCACCGCAGGGTTATCATTCCAGTAGGCAACACTTGCATTTTTTGTACTAAAACCACCAGTTGACAAGGTACTCATTGCGTGATTGACAGCATCAAGAAAAGACATCCCGGCGATCTGAAGAAGAATCGTTTCGGCTACGGTGTAGCCAAAATAGATTAGCCAAAGCCGTTTAGCCGTATCTGTGATTCGGGGGTGCAATTTATCGGCATTAGGTCCCGGGGCTTCAGCCGCAAAAAGCTGCATTCCTCCTATTCCTAATAAAGGTAAAATCGCAATCGCGAGCACAATGATTCCCATACCACCTATCCAATGTGTGGTGCTTCGCCAGAACAAAACCCCATTAGGAATCGCTTCAATATCATTTAAAATAGAAGCTCCGGTGGTGGTATAACCGCTTATGGTTTCAAAAAATGCGTTTGTAAAAGAAGGTATAGATCCTGTGAACAAATACGGCAAACAACCACTCAGGGACATAAAGATCCATCCAAAAGTAACCACGATATACCCTTCTCGTTTTTGAATTTCTTTTTTATGATCTCGTGTGAAGAACATTAAAATCATTCCTAAGAAAACGGTCAACAAACCGGCAGAAATGATCCCGACAGCGACAGACACTGCATCATAAAAATAGCCTACAATGGCCGAAACCAGCATAAAAGCTCCATTAAAAAGGAGCAATACTCCCATTAAATGAAAGATGATTTTAAAATTAAGTCTGGGTCTGCTAGGCATATACTTAGATAAACATGCGTTCTACTTTATTAATCGATCGCAATAAACAACATACAACAATACGATCTCCCACCTCTATGCGGTTTTCTCCAAGCGGAATTATTCCTTTTCCATCGCGAACGATACCTCCTATGGTTGCCGAGCGCGGAAAATCTAAATCTCTAATACGTTTGCCTATAACTTTAGAATTAGGCTTAGCGCTAAATTCTAGCAATTCGGCATTCATATTATTAAGTTTGGTCATTGCCACGACATCACCTTTACGTATGTATCTAAAAATATTATTAGCCGCAAGTAATTTCTTATTGATCAAGGTGTCGATTCCTATACTGTGCGAAAGCTGAAAATAATCCATATTCTCAACTAGAGCGATGGTTTTCTTTACGCTCTTAGACTTGGCTACCAAGCACGACATAATATTAGTCTCACTATTTCCGGTTACCGCAATAAAAGCATCCATATCGTAGATATTCTCTTCTTCAAGAAGTTCTACGTTTCTTCCGTCCCCGTTGATCACCAAGGTTTTGGGTAGGTTTTCGGCTAGATCGTAAGCCTTATCATTGTCTTTTTCTACCAGTTTTACCTTAAAATTATGCGAGCAAAGATCACGTGCCGTTTTATAACCTATTTTACTTCCGCCTAAAATCATCACGTTTCTGATCTCTTGCTTCATTTTGCCGGTAAGCTTGTAGAGTTCTTCAACCCCTTCTTTTACCGTCATAAAATAAACCTGATCACCTTCTTTAAAGATCGTATCTCCTCGTGGAATCAAAGTATACTGTGTACCTTCTCGCTGAATTGCGATCGGCATAAAGTGCAAGGTGGGAAAAATACGCGCTGCCTCTTTAACGCTCTTTCCTACAAAAGAAGCAGTTCTGCTCAGCGAAGTCCCAACCATAGTTAATGCTCCATTTTCAAACTCATAACTATCGTTAAATGCCGACTGGTTTAAGAGCAATTCTATTTCTGAAGCCGCAAGACTTTCAGGAGAAATGAGTTCGTCAATTCCAAATTTCTTAAATCCGGCTACTTCTTGATTTTCTATAAACTCGGTATTTGAAATCCGTGCAATCGTGCGCTTTGCGCCCATTTGCTTCGCCAAAACACAAACCGTAATATTGGTAGTCTCACTTGCGGTAACTGCAATAATAAGATCGGTGGTGTCTATACGCGCTTCTTTTAAAACGGCGATAGAGGTCGAATCTCCGCGAATGGTGCGAATGTCAAGATGCGTATCTGCATACGAGATACTGTCTTTATCAACATCGATAAGCGTAATATCTTGCGATTCAAAAGAAAGAAGTTTAGCCAAATGAAAGCCAACTTCCCCGGCACCTGCGATAACAATCTTCATAGCAATTTTTAATAAACAGCCCGCCACACGAGGTATAAGGCAATTTGAGTTAGGTTCAAGCATCGATAAAAATCGAAGCCTTTTGCTGTCACTTTGTGAGCAAAACCTTGCAAAGATATAAGATTTACTAGAGATAACTTTAAATATAACAGCCTTCTAAAACAGGCCGTCCTATCACGCAACAAATACTATATTTGCCAATAAAAGTAAGTTATGAGCGGTAACGTTAATCCGTATAAGAATTCAGACAGGTCAAAACGCGAACAAGTTGAGCAAATGTTTGACACAATTTCAAAAGAATACGATGGGCTCAACCGGGTTATTTCTTTTGGGATTGACGTAAAATGGCGTAAAAAAGTGGTAAATATGGTGGCAGCCACACAGCCTAAACGCATTCTTGATGTAGCTACAGGCACCGGAGATCTGGCGATTAATCTGGCAAAAACTGATGCCGAAAAGATCATTGGTCTTGATATTTCTGCCGGAATGCTGCAAGTAGGAAAGGATAAGATTGCAGCAAAAAACCTGAGTACCACGATCGAAATGGTTCAGGGAGATTCTGAAAACCTTCCTTTTGAAGACAATTATTTTGATGCCATCACCGTAGCTTTTGGAATTCGCAATTTTGAAACCTTAGAAAAGGGGCTCGCCGAAATTCTTCGCGTGCTAAAGCCCGGCGGAATTTTTGTGATTCTAGAAACTTCAGTACCTACTAAATTTCCGTTCAAACAAGGTTACGGATTATATACTAAAACCTTACTTCCGCTCATTGGACGCATATTTTCTAAAGACCGCGACGCATATGCTTATTTGAGCGAAAGCGCTTCTGTTTTTCCTTATGGTGAAAAACTCAACAATATTTTAAGAAAAACAGGGTTTACACATGTTGAAGATCACCCACAAACTATGGGTGTAGCCACAATTTATTCAGCATCAAAGTAACTTATGCAAAAAAAACTGGTACTTGTTTTCTTTTTGATTTGGGCTGGTTCTCAAATTCAAGCTCAATTTTTAACCCGCGAACGCATTCTCAACGATGAGAATTTTGACAAAAAATCGTGGAGTTGGGGTTATTATTTTGGGATCAACAGGTATGATTTCAATTTTGATTATAAAGAAGACAGACCAGATATTTATGTGGAACAAAACTATGGCTTCAATGTAGGGCTCTTAGGAAATAAGCGCATCAATGAATACCTGGATCTGCGTTTTGAACCCGGACTCGTTTACAATGCCAGAACGCTTTTTTATCTGGATATTCCGGGAGATGAGAACGATCGCGTACGAGAATTAAATTCTACCTACATTCATTTTCCGCTCTTGCTTAAATTTTCCACTAAACGCTTAAACAACTTTAAACCTTTTGTTGTGGGTGGCTTTAGCTATTCGCATAACCTGTCGAGCAACGAGAAAAATCCGGACGATAATAGCTCTGGCCAATTTAGAATGACTAACAATACCTTTTATTATGAGGTAGGTTTCGGCATTGATTTATATTTACCTTATTTTAAATTTTCACCAAGTATTCGCGGTGTCTTTGCATTGTCTGATGAACTCGTTAGAGATGAAAATCCTAACAGTTTGTACACTTCAAATATTGAAGTTATGCAGTCGCGCGGCATATTTTTAAATTTTACCTTTCAATAATGTGGGAAGCAGATTTATATAGAGAAAAACACGGTTTTGTATTCAACTACGGAAAAGACCTCATCAGTATGCTTAATCCTCAGGAAGGTGAACGCATTTTAGATCTGGGTTGCGGTACCGGCGAACTTACTGCTGCAATCGCCGAAAGTGGCGCTCAACTGGTAGGTATTGATGCTTCGCAAGAGATGATTGATGCTGCTCAATCAAAATTTGATGGTATTGAATTCATCACGGCGCGGGGTGAGAGTTTTATTGATAAAAAACCCTATGACGCCATCTTTAGTAATGCAACCTTGCACTGGATCTTGAATCCTGAGGCTGCGATCTCAGCGATGTACAGCAACCTAAAAACCGGCGGTAGATTACTCTTAGAAATGGGTGGAGCCGGAAATATTGAAACCATCATCACTGCTTTAAGTGCGGTTCTAAAAGAAAAAGGATATATCAAACAATCCCGAACGATCAATTGGTATTTCCCAAAGTTGGGAACATATTGTTATTTCTTAGAAAAATCTGGCTTTCAAGTGACTTTTGCGCATTTATATGAGCGACCAACAAAATTACAAGATCCTGAAACAGGCATTATAGATTGGCTCAATATGTTTGCCAAACACTATTTTACCGATATCCCAGATACCGAAGCTGACGCCATTCGCAAAGAAGTTCAGGAGCAGGTGCATCAAGCTTTATTTAGAGACGGGCATTACTATGCCGACTATAAAAGACTGCGTATCTGCGCGATAAAATAGGCCTATCCGCGTTTAAATTCGCTTACTAAAATTGCCCCGGCGATTGCTACATTTAAACTTTCGGTGGTTGAAGTCCCAAATTGCGGGATGCTTATTTTATGCTGAATTTTCTCTGAAACAGCACTTGAAATTCCGTTTGCTTCATTACCTAAAACTAAAATAGCATCTTCTTGCATTGACGCGCGATACACATTTTCACCATCCATAAACGCCCCATACACCGGAAGCGTCTGCCCCGATAAATAGGTATCCAAATCCGTGTAATGCACCATCACTCGGGTAAGTGATCCCATTGTGGCCTGCACTACTTTAGGATTAAAACAATCTACTGTTTGCTGAGAACACACCAGCGTTTTGATCCCATACCAATCACAAAGTCTGATCAGAGTACCCAGATTACCGGGATCGCGTACATCGTCTAGCACCAATTGAAAACCCGCTTCTTTTTCACTACTCAGCTTCGGAATCTCAAAAACAGCTAAAGCCTTCTGTGGTGTTTTTAAAAATGAGATTTTTTTGAGTGCCGCTTCAGCAATTTCAATAGCATTTTGTGCTTCAAAATATCCCTTTAAAGCGTACAAACTGTGCAGCGTATAATGAGAATCAAGAAATTCTTGAATGCCTTTAATTCCTTCAACCACAAATAAGCCGTGTTGCTGGCGGTACTTTTTTTGAGACAGACTCGTTATTAATTTTATTTGGCTTTTGCTAACCACGTCTAATGTGTATTTTTGAAGTTATTTTTATAAAAAAGCCCTTGCAAAAACTTTCCGCAAAAATAGGATTATTTATCACACTGCTACTCTTTCTAGCTGCCTGTGACGCGGTAAAGCGTGTTCCGCAAGGAAAATATTTACTTTCTGAAAATGAGATTGTCGTTAACGGTGAAGTCAATGAAGCTTACAACATCAATAATATTCCGTATTTACAGCCCAATACAAAAGTTCCGCTTTTAGGAACTCCTGTTAGACTATATATTTACAATTGGGCGCGTCCCAACTTAGACAGCATTCTTCAGCATAAATTAAACGACAACGACCAGCGAACTTTAAAATTTTGGTCTGGCGTACTCTCGCGAAAACAACTCGACAAGTACATCAAATTCAAATTAGGCTTTAACGAAGTGCTTAAAGATTTTGGGGAAGAGCCCGCGATCATTACCGAAAATCTTACCAAAAGATCGGCAGACCGTTTAACCGAATACTACAACAGTAAAGGCTGGTTTAATGCCGAAACGACCTATGAGATCGAAAAAGACAGCGCAAACAAACGCGCTAAGGTGATCTATTCGGTAAATACGCAAAGACCGTATATCATTGATTCGTTAAAAACCTTTATCAAATCTGCTGCTGCAGATTCTATTTACCAAGCGCATAAAAATGAGTCTTTTATCAAGAAAGATGCGCAATACGAACTGCTCGACATCAACGCCGAAACCAGTCGCATCACTGAGCTGATGCGTAATAACGGCTTGTTTCATTTTGATCAGGAATTTATAAGTTTTGTAGGAGACTCGGTGAATACCAACCATCGGGTTAATCTCGAGATGAACATTAGAAACAGAGAGATCCGCGGGAGAGATTCGGTTTATGAATTACCACTAAAAGTTCATAAAATAAGTAAGGTTAAAGTCACAACAGATTATGGTTATGCCTTGCGCAACGACACCTATTCAGATAGTCTGGTGCGCGATGATCATTACCTCTATGCTTATGACAAATTGCGGTATAAGTCTAAACGCTTGATCGATGCGATTTTTATTGAGCCCGGAGAAACCTACAGCGACGAGGCACGTAATCAGACCTTAATTCGGTTAAGTCAGCTGGGCACTTTTAGATATCCAGACCTTCGGTTTTCTGAAGATCCTGATGACCCAGAAGGCACAGATCTTATCGCCAATATTCTGCTTACCCCACTGCCTAAATTCAACCTGAGGGCAGATTTTGATGTTTCTACCTCAAATATTCAACGATTTGGGATTGCCGGCGGTGGTTCGCTACGCATTAGAAATGTTTTAGGCGGAATGGAAACTTTGCAAATTTCCGGGCGTGCGAGTATAGGTGATTCCAGAACCGCAGCAGGAAGCAACAGCCCTGAGCTTTTTGATATCACTGAAATAGGTGCCGATGTAAGTCTGACGATTCCGCGTATCTTCTTCCCTATTCGCACCAATTTCATCGCGCCTGAAATGTCACCTTCCACCAGTTTCACGACCGGTATAGGTATTCAGCAAAACATAGGTTTAGATAAACAAAATGTCACCGGCGGAATTAATTATAAGTGGACCCCTTCAGAAAATTTGAATTACCGTTTTGATCTTTTTGACATTCAGTATGTGCGTAATTTGAATATCTCCAACTACTTTAATGTCTATGAGAATTCGTATGACGAACTGAACACCATCGCTCTTGGATACCCCACACAAGTGCTTCCGTATTTAAATGAAGAGGGCAATTTAGATATTCCGGATGGTGCTTTAGATTTTATAAATGCCGTACAAAACCGAAATATTGCCGTTACCACAACAGAGTTTAATGACGTTGTGAATATTGAAGAACGCCGCCAGCGCCTTACCGAAGACAACTTGATCTTAGCTTCTAGTTTTACCTACTACAAAAACACCCGGGATAATTTATTTGACGATGAGTTTACCAGTTTTAGAGCCAAACTTGAAGTTGCCGGTAATACGCTAAGCGCCATCAGCAATCTAATAGGTCTTGAAGAAAATGAAAACGGTTCCTCAAGAGTTCTGGGCGTGACCTTCTCGCAATATGTAAAAACCGAATTGGATTTTATTAAACATTGGGATTTTGGCAACGATAACATATTGGCTGTACGTGCATACGGAGGTATTGCCATTCCGTATGGAAATTCAAACAGTATCCCATTTATTCGCAGTTTTTTTGGTGGTGGATCTAATGACAACCGCGCTTGGCAAGCATACCGCTTAGGCCCCGGAAGCACTGATAGTCCTAACGATTTTAATGAAGCCAATATGAAACTGGCGTTTAATGCAGAACAACGCTTTACCTTTTTAGGTGATTTAAAAGGCGCTATTTTTGCCGATGTAGGAAACATCTGGAACGCGCTAGATAATATTGAAGATCCGCAGGCTACCTTTACCGGCTTAAAAAGTCTTGAAGATATCGCCGTAGGAACCGGTTTTGGTCTACGCTATGATTTTAGCTTTTTTGTTTTGCGTTTTGATATAGGATTTAAAACCTATGATCCCGCGCTACCTAACGGCGAACGCTGGTTTAAAAACACAAATTTTTCTAATGCGGTCTACAACGTGGGTATTAACTATCCTTTCTAAGCAAATTAGGTGGTCAAACCCTAATTATTTATTAATTTTATGCCCTTAACTAAGTAAACAACAACTTATGAGTCATAGTATCAAACCGGGGGTTGCAACCGGTAAAGAAGTTCAGGCAATTTTTAAACACGCTAAAGAAAATGGCTACGCGCTTCCAGCTGTAAATGTAATCGGCTCTAATACCATAAACGGTGTTTTAGAAACAGCTGCAAAATTAAATGCACCTGTGATCCTTCAATTTTCTAACGGAGGTGCTCAATTTAACGCAGGAAAAGGTTATGCTAACGATAACCAGCAAGCAGCAGTTGCAGGAGCAATCGCAGGAGCAAAACACGTGCACGAATTAGCAAAGCGCTATGGTGCAACAGTAATCTTACATACTGACCACTGCGCTAAAAAACTTTTACCTTGGATTGACGGTCTTCTTGATGCTTCTGAAGAATACTATAAAGAACACGGGCATTCCCTTTTTAGCTCTCATATGATTGACCTTAGTGAAGAGCCTATTGAAGAGAACATCGAGCTTTGTAAAAAATACCTTGAGCGTATGAGCAAGATGGAAATGACTCTTGAGATCGAACTTGGTATCACCGGTGGTGAAGAAGATGGTGTAGACAACTCTGATGTAGACGTTTCTAAGTTGTATACGCAGCCAGAAGAAGTTGCTTACGCTTATGAAGAATTAAGCAAAGTAAGTGATCAGTTTACCATCGCTGCGGCTTTTGGTAACGTTCACGGGGTTTACAAGCCTGGTAACGTAAAATTGACTCCGAAAATTTTGAAGAATTCTCAGGAATATATTTCAGAAAAATACGGGGTTGGAGAAAACCATATTGACTTTGTATTCCACGGAGGAAGTGGTTCTACCGTTGAAGAAATTCGTGAAGGTATCAGCTACGGTGTTATCAAAATGAATATTGACACTGATTTACAGTGGGCATTTACTGAAGGTATTCGAAAATATTTTGATGCAAATGCAGACTATCTTCAAACACAAATAGGTAATCCAACCGGAGAAGACAGCCCAAATAAGAAATTTTACGATCCACGCGTTTGGTTACGTAAAGGTGAAGAATCTTTTGTTGCGCGTTTAGAAAAAGCGTTTGAAGATTTAAATAACGTAAATACTTTGTAATTTCGCATCCGCGAAAAGAAATTTTAAAACCTCAGGATTTATATTCTGAGGTTTTTCAACCTTTAAAAACAGCCTCTTAATTTTTAAGAAGCACCCCTAAAAGCTTACAAACTAAAAAGCACAAAATATGGCTTGGTTTAAACGGAAAGAAAAAGGAATACAAACTGCTACCGAAAATAAAAAAGATGTACCTAAAGGACTTTGGTACAAATCTCCTACCGGTAAAATCATTGATGCAGATGAACTTGCTAAGAATTTTTACGTAAGTCCAGAAGATGATTATCACGTAAGAATAGGCAGTAACGAGTATTTCTCAATTCTTTTTGATGAAGGCAAATACAAAGAGCTAGATAAAAATCTTACTTCAAAAGATCCGTTAGGGTTTGAAGACACTAAAAAATATGTTGACCGCCTTAAGGATGCAGAAGCAAAAACCGGTCTAAAAGATGCCGTACGTACTGCCGTAGGTAAAAGTATGGGTAAAGACCTTGTTGTTGCTGCAATGGATTTTAAATTCATCGGTGGATCTATGGGTTCTGTAGTGGGTGAGAAAATCGCCCGTGCCGCAGATTACTCCCTTAAGCACAACGTACCCTTAGTGATCATTTCAAAATCTGGTGGAGCACGTATGATGGAAGCTGCATTATCCTTAATGCAATTAGCAAAAACTTCTGCTAAACTGGCTCAACTTGCTGAAGCAAAAATTCCATACATCTCGTTATGTACAGATCCTACCACCGGTGGAACCACTGCTTCGTTTGCGATGTTAGGTGATATTAATATCTCTGAGCCGGGAGCTTTAATTGGTTTTGCAGGACCTCGTGTTGTACGTGATACTACCGGTCAAGAATTGCCAGAAGATTTTCAAACTGCAGAGTTTTTAAAAGAGCACGGATTCTTAGATTTCATCTCACACCGTAAAGAACTGAAAAAGAACATCAACCTTTACATAGACTTGATTTTAAATCAGCCTGTTCGCAATTAAAAATAACAGACCGGTATTTAGAAATTAATTGTATCTTTGCCGGCTCAATGAGATCACCTCATTGAATACATAAAAACTATTTAAATAATATTGGCATGTATCTTACTCAAGAGAAAAAAGATGAAATTTTCAGCCAGTTCGGTAAAGACAAAAACGATACCGGATCTGCAGAAGGACAAATTGCGTTGTTCACACACCGCATCAACCACCTTACAGAGCACTTAAAAAGAAACCGCAAAGACTTTAACACTGAGCGTTCTCTAGTAAAGTTAGTAGGTAAGCGTAGAGCATTACTTGACTATTTAACTAAGAAAGATATCAACAGATATCGTGCTATCGTTAAAGAATTAGGTTTAAGAAAATAATTCTTATTTATAAAAGGGACTGTTTTTCAGTCCCTTTTATTTTTAAAATCTGGTTGTTTCAGAATAATATTTGAAGCTTCAGTAAAATAAAAACCATATTTTTGGTTCAAGTCCCGTAAGGGCAAAGAAAGCTATCCTTAGGTTTTTCATTGGTCACCACTACACACAACAACACAACGACCTTGCCGCAACCTGAATAGGTTTGCAGCTTTTGTTTAATAGTATCCTCTATTTAGGATACAGATGAAAAATCAAAATATGATTCCAAAGACTTTCAAAGAGGTCATTGACCTTGGTGATGGTAGAGAGATCTCTATCGAAACTGGTAAATTGGCAAAACAGGCGCACGGCTCTGTTGTTGTTCAATCCGGTAAATGTATGTTGCTTTGTACCGTAGTTTCAAACTACAAGCAAAGTGATGTTGATTTTCTTCCGTTAACGGTAGATTATCGTGAAAAATTTGCTGCCGCTGGCCGCTATCCTGGTGGTTTCTTCAAAAGAGAAGCTCGCCCAAGTGATGGTGAAGTATTAACCATGCGTCTTGTAGACCGTGTACTTCGCCCATTGTTCCCAAAAGATTATCACGCAGAAACTCAAGTTATGATTCAGTTGATGTCTCATGACGAAGATGTGATGCCTGATGCTATGGCAGGCCTTGCAGCTTCTGCAGCAATTCAACTTTCAGATTTCCCATTTGAATGTGCGATTTCTGAAGTACGTGTAGGTCGTGTAAACGGTGAGTTTATCATCAACCCTTCTCGTGCACAGTTAGCAGAATCTGACATCGATATGGTTATTGGTGCTTCGGCTGACTCTGTAATGATGGTTGAAGGTGAGATGGACGAAATTTCTGAAGAAGAAATGACCGAAGCCATCAAAGCTGCTCACGAGGCTATTAAAGTTCAGTGTGAGGCTCAAATTCGTCTTGCGGAAGCTTTTGGTAAAAAGCCAACTCGTGAGTACGAACCAGAAGTTGAGGACGCAGAACTTGAGAAAAAAGTTCACGACTTAACGTATGATAAAGTGTATGAAGTAGCCAAAGCCGGTTCTTCTAAACACGAGCGCAGCACTGCTTTTGACGCCATTAAAGAAGAAGTAAAAGGAACCTTCTCAGAAGAAGATCTGGAAGCCTATGGAGATTTAATCTCTAAGTATTTCTACAAAGCTGAAAAAGCTGCAGTACGCGATCTTACTTTAAATGAAGGTTTACGTCTTGATGGTCGTAAGACTACCGAGATTCGTCCAATTTGGTGTGAGACTGACTATTTACCATCGGTACACGGTTCTTCAATCTTTACACGTGGGGAAACTCAGGCGCTTGCAACTGTTACTTTAGGTACATCTAGAGAGGCTAATCAAATTGATATGCCGTCTTATGAGGGTGAAGAAACATTCTATTTACACTACAACTTCCCTCCTTTCTCAACCGGTGAAGCGCGTCCTATTCGTGGAACGTCTCGTCGTGAGGTAGGTCACGGTAACTTAGCACAGCGTGCATTAAAAGGAATGATCCCAGCAGATTGCCCGTATACTGTACGTGTTGTTTCAGAGATTTTAGAATCTAACGGTTCTTCTTCTATGGCAACAGTTTGCGCAGGTACTATGGCCATTATGGATGCCGGTGTAAAACTTAAGAAACCAGTTTCTGGTATCGCGATGGGTCTTATCACTGATGTTCAAAGCGGTAAATACGCTGTACTTTCTGATATTCTTGGTGATGAAGATCACCTAGGTGATATGGACTTTAAAGTGACCGGTACGGCTGATGGTATCACGGCTTGTCAGATGGACATTAAAGTAAAAGGTCTTTCTTACGAAATTCTTGTAAAAGCACTTCATCAGGCACGTGATGGTCGTTTACACATCTTAAACCACCTTACAGATACTATTTCTGAACCTCGTGGAGATGTTAAAGATTACGCTCCTAAAATGGTTACTACACGCATTGCTAATGAATACATTGGTGCGCTTATAGGACCTGGCGGAAAAGTAATTCAAGAACTTCAGAAGGAAACAGGAACTACCATTGTAATCAATGAAGATCCTGTAACCGAAGAAGGAATAGTTGAAATTCTAGGTACAGGAACTGAAGGAATCAATGCAGTTCTTGCTAAAATAGATTCGATCACTTTTAAACCAAAAGTTGGTGAGTCTTACAAAGTGAAAGTGATCAAGATGCTTGATTTTGGTGCTGTGGTAGAATATCTTGCTGCTCCGGGTAATGAAGTACTTCTTCACGTATCTGAGCTTGCTTGGGAACGTACAGAGAATGTAAGCGACGTGGTTAATATGGGAGATGAATTTGAAGTAAAATACTTCGGAATCGATTCTCGTACACGTAAAGAAAAAGTTTCTCGTAAAGCACTTCTGCCAAAACCGGAAGGTTACAAAGAACGTGCTCCTAGAAATAATGACAACAAAGACCGTGGATCTCGTGACAATCGAGGCCGCGATAACAGAAATAAAGATCGCAAATGAGATTAATTTCTGATAGATTTTATTGAAAAAGGGAGCTAAATGCTCCCTTTTTTTATGTTTTTTGAGTCAAATCGCTGAAAATTGAAATCCCTGCTTAATTCAATTTATTTCCTTTAAAAATATTCTTTGATTCATAATATTTGGATATTACCTACTAAAACTGACATAAAACTGACAGATGTACAGCATTTGGCAGAAAAACTGCCAAAAAGGAACTGCGAAATCCGCAATGCTTTTTTAACATTTAGTTAGCAAACCTTCCTTAAGCTTCATAGGGTGTACGCTAACAGGCTTTTTCCTATCAATATTCTAGGATACTTCCTCATTTTCCGAGTCTCGCATGATACTTGCACTAAATAGGGCGAACTAATTAATTAAAAACTATTTAATGAAAGTATTAGTATTAGGTGCTGGCAATATGGGACTTACCTATGCCGAAGGAATGGCAAACTCCCCATTTTTAAATAAGCGCAAGCTTATGATCTTTGATGTCTCACCTCAAAAAACAGAAGCTTTATCAACTATGGCGCAGTTTGATGCTTATGACAGCATTGAAGAATGTGTACCACAAGCTGATGTTATTTTTATTGCGGTAAAACCGTACCACAGTCAATCTTTATTTGACAGTATTAAGCCCTACATAAACCAAGATCAACTCTTTGTATCATTAATGGCGGGTGTAACTATAAATACCATTCAAGAAGGATTAGGTGTAAAAAAAGTAATACGTACTATGCCTAATTTACCTGCTAAAGTAGGTAAAGGAGTGACTTCTTTTACAGAATCTAAAGAGGTTAGTAGAGTGGAATTATTGACTGTTAGAAGTCTATTAGACACTACTGGTGAATCAATACACGTAGAAACAGAGCAATTTATTGATGCTTCTACTGGTATTTCAGGTAGTGGTCCTGCATATGTGTTTTATTTTATGCAATCTATGTTAGAAGCAGCATTAAAAATGGGCTTCTCTCCTAATGATTCAAAAGTATTGGTATCACAAACTTTTGAAGGCGCTGTAAAACTATTTAATGAATCTGATCTTACGCCTGAAAAGTGGATGGATCGCGTTGCTTCAAAAGGTGGTACGACGCGTGCCGCACTAGATTCAATGGAAGATAATAACGTTAAAGAATTAATTAAAGAAGCTGCATACGCAGCATTTGACCGTGCAACAGAACTCGGTAAAGAAAAATAAAACTATGAGCACAAAACGTGTAGTTATAAAAGTAGGAACTAATGTAATGACCAATAGAAACAACAGAATTGTTGGGCCTGTTCTTCATGAGCTTGTGAGACAAATCGCAGAGCTTTATGAAAAAGGTTATCAGCCTGTTTTAGTTTCTTCAGGTTCTGCAATTGCAGGTAAAGAAGTCTTAGGAGAATGCAATTATGAAGATGCTTCTACCCGTAGACAAATATTCTCTTCAGTTGGGCAACCTCGTATGATGCGTCACTATTATACACTATTTAATAGTTTTGGTATGCATTGCGCTCAATTACTTGCTACTAAGCGTGATTTTGCGCCAGGGAAGCACCGCGAGAATATGATTAATTGCTATGAAGGTCTTTTGTCTGAAGGTATTATTCCTATCGCAAATGAGGATGACGCAGTATCATTAACTATGTCCATGTTTACTGATAATGATGAGCTCGCTAGTCTTGTAGCCGAATTAATTAATGCAGATGCATTAATTCTTCTTACGGATACAGACGGACTTTATACAGGGCATCCTGATGATGATGAATCAGAAAAATTAACAGAAGTGCACCCTGAGCAGAAAGTAGAACAATACGTTCAAGAAAATAACAAAGCCGAAGGTGAAGGACGAGGAGGAATGAAATCTAAGCTTAAAATCGCTAAAGAAACTGCTCGCAAAGACATCACTTGCTTTATTGCTAATGGTAAAAAACCTAATGTGATTGTCGACCTTCTGGAAGGCAAAGAAATTGGTACTAAGTTTCAAGCTTAAGTTTGAAATAGATTAGTTCATTCAATTCAAATTAATAAAAGAAAAAAGTAAAATGCAATTACTCAATTCAGATATAAAAAATAAAGTTCTTGATTCAATGATGAATATTATTGAGTCTAGAAAAAGTGAAATTTTAGAAGCTAATAAAAAAGATTTAGAGGCTTTTAATCGGGACGATCAAGCCCTTTACGACCGATTGGTTGTAAACGATGCAAAAATTGCCGGAATGATTCAAGCGATTAAAGAGGTGCGCGATCAAGAAGATCCTGTAAGTCAAGAAATTTCAAATACAACACTTGATAGCGGCTTAAAAATCATCAATAAGACAGCTCCATTTGGAACCATTATGATCATTTATGAATCGCGTCCTGATGTGACTATTGAAGCTGCAGTTCTAGCTTTTAAAGCAAATAATAAAATTTTGCTTAAAGGTGGTAAGGAAGCGCATCACAGTAATGTGGTTCTTGTAGACTGCTGGAAACAAGCTTTACGCGAGAATGATCTTGATGAGTCTTGGATCACCATGTTACAAATGAATCGTGAAGAAACTCAGGCATTCTTAAAGAATCCTGATCAACCTTTAGATTTGATTGTTCCTCGTGGTGGTGAGCGCTTAATAGGATTTGTAAAAGAGCACGCTAAATGTGCTGTTTTGGTAAGTGGTAGAGGGAATAACTTCTTATACGTACATCCAAAAGCAGATTGGGCTAAAACTATTGAAGTGATCATCAACGCTAAAACCGATAAAATATCTGGATGTAACGCCCTAGATAAAGTATTGGTAGACAAAAACATTGCTGATTATGAAGCTAAGATTCAAGAATTAGATCAAATTCTTAAAGCCAAAGGTGTCGAGGTATTAGCAGACGAAGCTTCAAAAGAAGTTCTTAGCGATAATACCGTAATTCCTAATGAAGATACGTGGTATGAAGAATTTTTAGCAATGAAAATTGTTCTTGGCGCTGTTGACAGTATGGAAGAAGCGATGGAAAAGATCAACACCTACAGCGGTGGTCACTCTAGTGCGATTATGACAACTGATAAAGAGGCTGCGACAATCTTTATGGAAAACATAGATACAGCAGCGGTTTATCACAACGCTTCCACGCGATTTACAGATGGTGGACAAATGGGCGTTGGTGCCGAGTTAGCGATCAGTACCGATAAATTGCATCACAGAGGTCCGTTAGGATTAAAACAATTGGTGACAAATAAATACTATGTATTTGGTGATGGACACGTAAGAGTCTAATTATCAGTAAATATTATTTAAAAAGGGAGTTCTTCGTTGAGCTCCCTTTTATTTTTTTATCAAGTTTTAAAATCATCTACTGAAAATTTTTCAGCAAAAAAGCAATGAAATTCGATTTTTGGTAAAAGCCTTAAATTCAAACTTTTCCTACAAGTAAAATCCATTAGTATTCATTTAAAATATTTAATTTAGCCTTTAAACGAAATAAAGCTTTTGTTTTTCCATCTCACACCCAATGAGCTCATTTATAGATCGTCTTCTCAATCATCGTGCTACTAGGATTACTAAAAGTGATTCTACAGAAGATCCTATAAAAAA